>Ga0325405_1000233_pt1 | contig 52157 bp, 24 predicted proteins | sample PopdelMetagenome_21_FD_205663 | JGI IMG/M metagenome (GOLD analysis project Ga0325405, IMG submission 205663) | Populus deltoides microbial communities from Bellville, Georgia, United States - Xylem-Control-R2 | ecosystem: Host-associated > Plants > Phyllosphere > Stem > Wood/Secondary xylem...
AATATTTAAGTAAAGTTGCATAATTAAACACATCTTAAAAGGAAATCTTTACCATAACATGATACTTAAATTACATAGACTATATACCTAGCAAAATATAAACTAATAACTAATGTCAGCGCGATCCTACTAAATGAGATATACCTGAATATAGCATTTAAAAGTAAAACTATATACCAATTTATTATTTCATAAATGTATTTCCCTAAATTAATACAATCAATTTAATATTTGCAATGATTCTAAATTTTTGCCACCACATTAGAAATTTCTTAATCTATATATATATATCAAATAAGTCACCGTCAAATTATCCAAACTAAGATTTTCATTAGTTTTGTTAGTTTGTTGTCATTACAAATGACTAAATATTGTATTCTTCATCATAAACACCATCTACATAACTCATTATATAATTCAAATCAATCTTTTTAATTACCATCAACACAGTTAATTAAGTGTCAGAACATCCTTTTAGGCTCTATCAATAAAGTTGATAACATCGATATCATTCCTTTAGGTACCGTCAAATACGTTAAAATAAGTATCACAACATCATATATGTTTGTTAGCCACCATCAATACAGTAAATTAAATGCTAAAACATCTTATATGTCTGTTAAAACAATCGATTAATAACAATATTATTTTTTTAGTTACTGTCAACATGATAAAGTATGTATCAGAATATGTTATCTATCAATAAAATCGACGAGTATAAGTAGTGAAATGTTTTTACTTAATTCAAATCACAACTCTCTTTTACATTAGATTTATAAATTCTCGTTCAAAGTTGAGTCATTCGTTATGTCCATCTCAAAACATAATTCCCGTGATTTTTATTTTTAAATTTAGTCACCAATGATACACCATTTAAGAAAACTACATTAAAGAAGAAAAAATAAAAATAAAAATTAAATAGAATAAGATGCTAGGCGCCTACCTACTCCTCCAATAAACCTAGCTCCTCCCGTTTTTTATTTACGACTAATATATTTCACTTTTTCTTAACAAAATACTAAACACACAAATATTATATATTTTATCCATAAATCCCATCTTTATAAAATCCCACCTTTATAAAATTCCACAAACTCATAACTATCCAAAATCATATTTTAAACTTCAATGTATAATTTCAACTAAGTAAACACACAAATTTTAATGTACAAAATCGATAATTCTTTTCCAACCATCACCATTTCATTAATATTACAAGATTAATCATAGATGATAAAATTTATTATCAATTATCTAATTAGTCTCAAAACCATATACTTGGCATATCATAAGGTTCATTGCGTCATCATGGTTATTTCTTTGATTATTCATGAATTTACATTAAAAACAAGCTAATCTAACTAAGTCCATCAATTATAAATCAATAACACAATTTCCCTCCAATATCACACATATACTTTAATTTAAAATATACTAATAAAATCAATTAGATTCTTAGCTAGTATCTCTCTCTAAAACTATACTTTTTTCTCACTTTAATTGCTCACAATTCTTGTGTATTATGTGTTTAACTCCACTAATCTTACTTATTAATGCCTCAAGAATTTAATTTACCTAAGAAATTTAGAGAAAAAGAAAGGAAGAAAAGAAGAAGAATGCCCTTAATTTCCTCCCTGACCGACTACTTTAAACCAAGTTGTCAATTCCGTTCTGTTTCGCTTGGAATTGCCGAAACATTCCATACCAATTTAAAAAATGGAACAAAACGGAACAAATTTCATCTCATTTTAAATCTCGATCCGTTCCGGATTTTTCGGTCAAATTCCGCCCGGAACGTTCCGGTTTCATTCCACATGTTCAGTTCCACTCTTGAAAAGTTATTGAATCAAATTGAACCTTGTTCAATTTAATTAATTAAACCACCCAATTATAAAAAGCTCTTTTTCATTACTATTTTCAATAACAATGATATTCATAATAATATTGAAAATTATTATTACTATTTTCATTAACAATGATATTAATTTTTTAAAATTAGATTTATCACTAATATATATAGTTTAAATTCATGTTGTTTTTTTTATGTTTATACTTTGTAGGAATTTGAGCAAAATAAGGGATGCTTTAGATTTCATTAGCCTTGATAACATTGACCTAACTTTATATTTAAAATATTTGTGTTAAAACATTTTATTTTCATAATATTTTGATATTTTGTTTAATTTGAATTACTTTAAGTTAAAAACCTATTTAATCTTGACTTTTTAGGAATATTTTAAATTTTAAAATTATATTTGTTTGACATTGTGTTTGTATTGCATAATTTATAATTAATTTATCTTGAATTTGAATTATGTTTGTTGAATATATATATATATATATATATATATATATATATATATATATATATATATATATGAACAGTACAACCCCGAAACGGCACGCCGAAACACTCTGAAACTAAAACATTCCATTCCAATTGAGAAAACAAAACACCTACCGAAACGGAATTGATATTCTTGCTTTAAACTAGAGAGGAGGCTAGATTTTTTTTTAAATACAGTTTTTTCATTGTTCATTTTCTCTTAAATAATTCCAGGTATTTTTTCAAGTTTCTGATAAAATTTGATACTATATTGAACAAATTTATTCATAATCTTCAACTAACCTTTGTGAAATATCTTATTCCCAATTTACATTTATAAATTTTGTATTTATTTATTATTTCCTTTCATCCAAAACTCCATTACAATTAGAGATTTGTACTGACATATTTTATTCTCAACCTTAAGGTTACACAACTATTATTATTATTATATTGTTATTTTATACAATTAAATATTCATTTCAACTTGTTTAAAATACATTTTACTTCTATATTTGCTTACAATTTTAAACGGGTTTCCAGGTTGGATGACTTATACTTTATAATCCAATATATATAAATGCAAGCAAAAGAATTCCCCATTCAAAGATGAGGGATCCACACCAAACTCATAATTGCAAGGTATTTTATAAAAATATTTATCCTAGTTTCAAAAATGGATTAACCCTTTTTTTGTTTAAAATGAAAGAAAATAAAGAAGTGATTTTTATAACCAAATTTTGATGGAAATGCATAAATAAATAAAATATGTTTTTTCTCAATTATATATAGGGACGAAGATATACATATAGTATTATAGTCTATTTTTTTTATAGTTTCATAAAGCAATAGAAAGTGAAAATTATTATTTCCACTCCAATTTAAAAAAAGAGCAAAAATAAGATATGAAATGCGTTCTTCTACCAGTTATATATAAACAAAAAAAACATTAATGTAAGATTTTTAAAATATTAGTTAAGATGGTAAAATATTTTCCTCATGTAAGATTTTTAAAATATTAGTTAAGATGGTAAAATATTTTCCTTCTTTTTTTTAACATAATGAGAAATTTTATGGTGTTCAGAGAATAATTAGTATTATCCTATTAGTTATTTCATGTGTCCACTTTAAAGAAAGAAAAAAAAAACACATGACTCACAGAAAATAATAAAAATATCATCACCTAGTATTTTCAAAGAACAAGACAAAAAAAAAAAAAAAATATATATATATATATATATATATATATATAAAACATAATTCTATCAAAAAGGTCACTATGTACACAAAAACTTTAATTTAAATTTTTATTATTTAATATTTTCTCTCGTCAAAACTCTATATTACAACTACTTTATACTTCTTATATATTAAGAGAAACATTTTGAACTAAACTAAAAAAATAAAAAAAATCTAAAACAAATAAAAAAAAATCCTAAATTAATTAAGAAAATATGATAAACCTCGAACAATAACTTCTAAGTTACATTTGAAAGTCTTGGCTATTAAATTTTATCCCGCAAAACATAAGTGTTCTAGCATATTTTAGAAAAAATTCATCATAATCCAAAAATTATAATGAAATTTATATCCATTATTATAAGGCTGTGTATTTAAAAAAATTTAGTCATTTTTTTTTAGTGTAAAAATAAATTAAACTAAAAATTACAATAATAAGATTTCATAAACACATGAGAGTTTCATTATTAACATACCATCTTAAACAAAAATATGTCAAAATTCAATTTTAATATATAAAAACTCATTGTATTATTTATTGCAGTAATAAAATTCATTATGGCTGGCGTATTTCCTTCACCAAATGCTAAATTAATTTCTTCTTCTACAAATGGAACAACACTCATGAGCAAGTCCCCACATAAGTACATGATCAAAAATAGTGAAGTACTTTCTTCACACATGTCCCACTTTACATCGGACGGTGCAGAGAATTGGAAAGTGGGAACACAAAATGTTAACAGAAGCACGTGATCCAAGACATGCCATGCGGGTCTCTCGTCGACAGAACCACCGACACTGAAAGCCACGATAAAATCCATCAAGCTCGTCTTGATCTCGCCACGTCCCATGATTCCGTACAATCAGTCAGTGAAAACCGCGTTTGTGGGCCCTACAATATGTCTCTCGCTTCTCATGCTTGTACCCTGTCAAGATCTGGAAACAGAAAAATATACTATAGATACTTTGACTTTTTTCACGGTCTTCAGTGTTACCCGGTTTTCGAGTATTCAGATTAAATTATACTTTGATCAGATCTTAAATTTGTCATTATTAGCGATTTATTGTTATCTTTTCTTTAAAATTGAAGCTTTGTGTGATAAATGAGAAGAAGAATATTATATCTATAAAAATATATTTTAGATATATTTTATAAAAATATAAAAAAACAAATTTATTTCGTATATATCTTCATCCTTTAACAACATGCCTATTTGTTTCTCAATTTTGGAAGAGGATTTCCCTTGTGAGATAATGATATTGATGAACACCTAATTTAGCAAAGAACTAAATTACTATATGTGAAAAATAATTAAAAAACAACACTACAAATTACTATTTAATCTATAATAGATGTGAAAAAACAGTGTTTTCTCCAATTTTTTTAGCTTTATATTTAATTTCAGTATATTAATTCCTCTAATATCATAAATACCTAACATGTTCACAGCACAAAAGGCAAAAAAAAAAAAAAAACTACACCATATATATGCATTTTTTAAATAAAATTACACTTAATCAAAATATTAAAAATTATTAACGCACATAACAACATCTAGATCATTCATGTAAAGTTATTAAACCTAGCATGGATAATGTTTATGATCTGATTTAAAGCTAGAGTTATGAATTAATAGATTAACCCGATTCAATCCAAAATAATTTTGATAAAAAGTTAATGAAACTTCATTTTGAGTTTTTTCAAAGTCAAACAAGATTTTGGCTAGGTTGTGTGTTGATATGATAAGTTATTCGATTTTAATAAGGTCATTTCTCATCCAATTTATTTTAAACTCCACCAAAATTAGATCTTAGATCAATTCGCTAGAATTTATTATATTTTTTTCCTTGACATATAAGATCCTTTATTATTCAAATAAAAAGTACTTTAAATTTTAAAAAAGTTTTAGAATATATTTGTTTATACGGCTAATCATATGGTTGGTTATATAAGACATTGTAATAACTTTTATAGTTGCAGTTTTTAAAAAGTAGGTTAAAAAAAATATTTTTAGTTGTGGTATAAAAAAATAGGTTTTTAAAAATATAAATTTGGTTAAAATTGTTGTGAGATGAATTTTTATATGTAAAATAAATAAAAAATAAGTTTTCATGGATTAAAAACAGGTTGGTTTGGAACACAATTATATATAACATCCAGCGCAATTACTTAAAAAAAAAACAGAAACTATCACAATATTAAATAATTTCTTGATCATTTTAAACACCACTAATTTCTTTCTTTTAATTATTTAAAGTACAATAGTTTCTATTTTTGTATACTTTTCATAAGTGTATTTATTTTGAAAAAATATAAAATTAATTTTTTTAAATTTTTTTATGATTTTAATAAGTTGATATAAAAAATAAAAAAATATTTTAATATATTTTTAAATAAAAATATTTTTTAAAAATAACTTATATATAACATCAAACCCTAGGAAATAATTTAATTTTGTGACACTTCAAACTTCAAAGTCAAACGTACAACAAACGCAAAAACAAAAGTCCAAAAATCATGAGAAGCAGCTAAAAAATACCAAAAAGATAATGATAGCATAGCATGCAGAAGATTACAGCCCACTCTTCTTCAACCTGTGCTATATATAACTCTCTCTCACGCATGCTTCAAAGAGAAGAGATCCTCGCACCCTATGTGTAGAGGTTGTTAAGCCTATAGCAACGCGAACATTATACATCACAGAATATTTTTTGGTTTTTGCCTAGGCTTCTTTCTCTCAAAAACACGAGAGTGAGGGAAAACAGAAAAAATGGAAGCTTTTTACTATTTGGTTTTTGGGGCATTAAGTGCTGTAGTTTTAGGAATTGAGCTAAGCAAGACAACAAAAGATCGAATCAATACATCTCCTGCTTTCAATTCTTTCAAGAACAATTACCTTGTTGTTTACTCTCTTATGATGGGTGAGTGTTCCCTTTCTTTCATTAAAATTCAAACTTTTTAGATCTATCATTGTCTTTATATTGATCTGATGTGATTTATGTGTTTTTGATTGGTTTTTGGATGTGGGTTTATTAGCATTTTTGTGGGATTGGTTTTGTTGTTGCTGAAAGCTCAAAACTTTATGAAAACAATGAGTCGTGTAAGAATGTGGGATTTAGGCTGTGTTTTTTGTATGGCGGGGACGTTGGATCTGGATTTAGATTTGTCATAAATTTATGGGTCTTCTTTTGTTTGTTTTGTCTACTACTTAGTGGAGGGTCGGTATTTGGTGCTGTAAAGGTTTGAGCTTACTTTGCGTTTTGTACAGAAAGGCAAGTGTCTGCCTTGTAAACTGATCACGGAGATTGGATCTGGTTTCTTTGATATGTCAAAATAATGACTTCATTTGGCATTTATTTTTCATTTTGATTAGATACTTGAATGATCTTGTTTATTTTGTTGAATTTTAGTTAAGCAGTTTTTTAAGGCTTTAGCTGGATTTGAAATTTCTTAATTCTTGCCTTTAGTATCAGAGTAGAGCTTGGTAATTCAGTTGTTTCAACAATTATGTTCATGATAAATTAATGTTTTTTGTGGTGACAGCTGGTGATTGGTTGCAAGGTCCATATGTTTACTTCCTTTACACTACATACGGCTTTGGGAAAGGGGATATTGGGCAGCTGTTTATTGCTGGTTTCGGGTCCTCCATGCTGTTTGGGACAATTGTTGGATCGTTGGCTGATAAACAGTGAGAGTTTCCTCTGAGTTTTGTTATTGTTCTCTAAAAGTTCTCTTTCTTTTACTAAGTGTGCTCTGCTTGGTTTTATTTCAGGGGTCGAAGGAGGGCATGTGTGACTTATTGCATTACCTATATTCTGAGCTGCATTACCAAGCATTCTCCTCAGTACAGAATTTTAATGATAGGCCGTATCTTGGGAGGTATCGCCACTTCTCTCTTATTTTCATCATTTGAGTCATGGCTGGTTGCGGAACACAATAAGGTAAAGGATCGTGTTTCTGCTGTAGTGCTATTTGTTATTACTGGCTGCATTTAGGTCTAGAAGAACAAATAATCAAGTGATCACTTGGTAGATCAGAGAACCTCCTAAAATTATTTGGTTCAAGATTTCCAATCCAAGTTTCTGCTATAGGCAGTTTCTACGTGCTAGTCTTTGCTAAAATCAATTCAATCAATCAGTAACTGATGCGTGATTACCTTTGAATGCTACCTATCTTAATTCTTCTTTATTCCTCTTAACTGGTGCAGAGGGGCTTTGAGCAACAATGGCTATCACTGACATTTTCAAAGGCGATTTTTCTGGGAAATGGTCTTGTGGCAATTTTGTCGGGATTGTTTGGAAACCTTCTTGTAGATACATTTCAACTTGGTCCTGTGGCTCCTTTTGATGCTGCTGCATGCTTTCTTGCAATTGGAATGGCTATTATTATGTCATCATGGTCAGAGAACTATGGAGATCCTTCAGAAAACAAGGACTTGCTTGCCCAATTTAGGGGTGCTGCTGTGGCCATTGCTTCTGGTAGAGTCCTCTAGTTGCTTTGCATGATGCATTCATTGTTCCTTGTGGTGTTTGGCAAGCTAGTTTTATTTTCAGTTCGTTTCTTCCTTGCTTTCGACATCCCTTCCACATTTTTTTCCCTATTCCTTTTTTCTTCTTTTCTCTGAATTATGTTAAATGCTGTTCAGATGAAAAAATTGCTTTGCTGGGTGCCATTCAGTCTCTGTTTGAAGGTTCTATGTATACCTTTGTGTTCCTTTGGACACCAGCTTTGAGCCCAAATGATGAAGAGATTCCTCACGGATTTATTTTTGCTACATTCATGTTGGCCTCAATGTTGGGAAGCTCTCTTGCATCTCGGTTGATGGCCCGCTCATCACCCAGAGTAGAGAGCTACATGCAGATTGTTTTTGTTGTTTCATCAGCCTCTCTTTTGCTTCCTATTGTATCCAGTGTATGTATAATTTCCAATCCATTCTTGTACTCCTTTCTTGCCCCTTTCAAATTCTCTTATTAATCTTCAGTTTCTCTGACATGGAACAGTTCTTAGTGCCGCCACCTAAAGAGAAAGCTGAAGGCATCTCATTCTCAAGCTGTCTCCAGATACTCGGCTTCTGTACCTTTGAGGCTTGTGTAGGGATATTCTGGCCTTCCATTATGAAGATGAGGTCCCAATACATTCCTGAGGAGGCCAGGAGCACCATTATGAACTTCTTCCGCATTCCACTCAATATCTTTGTGTGCATTGTTCTGTACAATGTAAGTTACTAGCTTTACTGTGTATCATGACTCATTAGGAGTAGCAATTGTAGAATTGCTTATAGAGCTGAAAAAACCCAGATTAATTTCCAGGAATTTATGCCAGTGTATATAAGTTTTGATAACCCGCAGTGGAAAAAAGTTCACTGGTTTATCATTCGATTGGTTAAGACTAACCCCATTGGTAGCCATCTTCAGCATGACCAATCTGTAACCTGGAAGTAGTTTTTTGCTCCATGCTTACCATCTTCCCCCTCCCACCCATCCAACCATGACTGGAAACACTGAGTGTCTCTTGTTTTCTGTTACTAACTTGTTCTTTGGTTTTTGATTTGAAGGTTAATGCTTTCCCTATCACCATTATGTTCGGCATGTGCTCGATTTTCCTCTTCGTGGCATCCATCTTGCAGAGGAGGCTCATGATGATTGCGGACAAGACAAGTAAATCTTTGCCTTAATCTTGCTACTTCTGCTGAACTTTGATATAAATGCAGTGCTCAGTTCATTTTACATTATATTTGTGCGTGCTGCATGGTGGGAGAAGATATGGTGCTAATGGTTCCAATATTTGCCTGTTGTAAATTATTACAGAGACAGAAGAGCGGTCGATGAAGGAAAGGGATACCGAGGCAGAGCCGCTAAACATCTGATTAATCTCTATACAGTAGACCGAAGATTTCTGGAAACAACCATCCAAGTCATTCTATACATTTGCTGTGCTTCCAACTAGATGTGATTTAGCCTTGAAATTTAACAAGGAGACTATAGTGGTCTGTCCTCCAGAGAAAAAGGAGATACAAATGTCTCTTGAGCTTCTATAATTATCATTCTTTTTTGACTGTCACCTGTTTGACAGAGTAGTGTATTAGCAGTCTTTTCTTTCATCCCCTCCTTTGCTTGTTAAGGAATTTGACATGTCTACAAAGTAATTCATGTTCTATTCTTTTCAAAGCTTGGTCTATAATTTTGTATCTATTGAAAAGTGTATCTGGCTTCTTATAATAATAATAGACTTGCCTGCTTTTTCATTGGTTTGGGTTGAAATGATTTTTTTGAGTGTTTTTTAGGAGATGGCCGGCCATGCAAAATCACCAAAATGCTAAAAAACACATGCGATTTACTAGCAAAGAAAGTTGAGTGGTTTGGCACTTGAACTGATGATTCGCTGTTGAATGTCAGTAGAGATCAATGCTTGTGACACCATTTAGCTTTTCATGGAAGGTTTAACGTACTGAGATTTAAAGACGAGAAAAGAGGAGAAAAACTCATAAGAAAATAAGGAGAGAAATCATCAATTTCGTTATTTTTCAGCAACAAAACTTGTTTCTGTTATTTTGTTAACTAGGTTATTACTCGTACTACACTGCGGCTTGAAAAAAAAAAATAACATCTAGATTTCTTGATATTATTATTAAGTTTGGTACAATAAATTAAACTTGAGAACTCTTCTTTACTTAGCTCAGGTATTAAATTATACTGCGTGGAATTTGCTGAGATTGTAAAAAAGTAACAGACGATACTTTACCCAATAGGCTGCAGCCTGAATTCCGACCACGGCTAGAAGAATGAGCGAAGGGGTTTTTTGGGTTGATACTAGAAGGACTGTAATCTTTTTGCCCAGTGGCAAGGAGCAAGGCATGCTTTTGTGCACAAGAGTCAACACGCCACTCAACACAAGCATTTCAGCAAAATGGAAAGCTCCTGGGGCCACACCGCAACCTTGAAAACCAAAAGTCATGGTTTTCCACCGAGACGATCGGACAAGTTGGGATAGGCAGTGATGGGAGTGCTGATTCTGAGACTGATTCAGCCATGATAGCTGAAGAAATATCCCATCAACATGGAGATGCTATTTGGGATGTCTGTCAGATCATGGATGATATTAAATTGCTTCTCAGTAGCCACCGTGAATTTGTAAATAGCAAATTAAGGAACTATTAAGAAAAGATATAAAGAAAACACTGTGCAAAAAAGATGGACTAACCAAGAAACTTGAAGTGTAGGAGTAAAATTAAGAAACTATTTTGTTGAGGGACTACTTGTATAAAATATAAAACCTATAAGGACCTCCAAAGGTCAGTAACCTCTCATTTTCTATTGTTCCCTCCTCCTGCCAGGTTTATAGGCAGGGAAGAGGATGAAGGCGATAAAAAGCTAATCTTGATCAGAAATTCTCCACGGATCAAGAGAGAATGAGAGCAAAACAAGAACAGCCCATGATCAGCAACGAAGCCAAGAAGACAAGGGATCAGCCAAATCTGACAGAATGTCAGTCTTGTGGTCTCCGCATCTCCTCCCATAAAAGACTCGAAATTTTATACAGTGAGTGGCGAATCATCCTTCTTTGTACAAAATGTTTTAATCTTGTTGAGTCTTCCAGGATTTGCTCTTATTGTTTCAGACAATCATCTGATAAGACTAAGTGTTTTCGTTGTTGCCAATGTAAGAGGGTTGTTCATAAATCTTGTTTTGCAAAACGTAAGGCTGTCACCCCTTGGTCGTATTCTAGTTGTGATGGTGGTGGTGATTTTTCTGTTTGTATAGATTGTTGGGTGCCTAATTCGGTTGCTAGTAAGAGGGGGGGAGTTTGTACGGATAGCAAGAGGAAGAGTGTTAGGGTTTTGGGTAGAAGTTTGGAGGATGCTAATTGTGTGGTACAGGAGAAGGTTGAGGCTGCGGTTAGGGCTAGGGATTTGGCTGTGAGGAAGGCGTTGGAGGAGAGGAATGCGGCGGATGTGGCCAGGAAAGCATTGGATATGGTGGCTAATAATGGGGTTGTTAAGGAGAATAATGATGTTGATGATTTTGAATTGGCGTTTCGGTTGCATCGAGCAATAAATAGCTCGCCCCGGATATCGAGTAATTTGTGCTTGGTTAATTCAAGTTGTTTGGGTGTTGCTAGGAGAGGGGAGGGTAATGGTAAAACGCGGATTAGAAATTCCGATTTTAGGAATCCCAGTGCTTGTGGAAAGCTTGATGATTTTCTGAGTAAAAGTGTGGACGTGGAGTGTCGGAAATCGAATGGAATTGGTGATGGTAAAATCAGACCTAATGTTAAGAAAGATGGAAATGCGGGCAAGTGTTCGAAGATGGGAGAACAGAGCTTTTTCAGCAAATTGATAGACTCAAGGGGGAATGACCATAGTGTGAACTCTGGTTCTCAATCTTTTAGGGAACGAAATGAGTCTATGACACCTGATGATAAAAGTTGCAAGGGAAAGAATGATCGCTATCTGCTGAAGTATAGTAGGAGAAAGTTAGATGAGAGGTTAATTCCAGATGGTGGACCCAAGTTCATCTATGAAGGCTTGCCCTCAGGACTTGCACCTCAGCAATGGAACAGTTGCTAAGGTGTTCTAAAGAATTGTTGGGGATCTGTCAAGGATGACACCAAATCTGTAGATTTACCTATAATTTTCCAATAGGTTCTCAACTTTTGAGGTTTCAAAGAGTTAAAACAGTGTGCTTTCCTTTATGTATGAAATTCTTTGTACTTGTGATCTTTCATATTACATTCTTAAATTCAATCTTTGTGCTTTCTGTTTTCTATCTGTTATTACATCTCTAACATGCTCTCTTCTCTGGCCGTGCTGCTTACTCTTTAACTTATATCATACGAGCATGCTTCAATAGAAATATCATTGATATTTAACCTGAATGACTGACGGTGGCACACTTCTATGGTATTAGAAGGAATGGAAAAGAAGCAATTTTATGGAATAATGCAGCAAAGATCTGTTCAGGATTTTATATCTGCTTTATGTGGCTGTTAATTTATGTGCCAAACATGTCCTTTCCTCGGTGTCATTTTGAAAATTGTGAATGTGGATAATTAGCTTAACTTGATAGAGTTTTGTTTCTTGCTTATTGACTGTTTTACAAAATGTTGTTTATTTCACAATAAGGTGCTATATTTGAATTCATTCTTGGAAGTATATTGTCTCTGGGATGCTATGTTTAATTAGCTCCAACAGAATCAAAATACTGATAAGTTCGTTCTCCATATAAGGACTGACATTTTGCTCCTGCTTCTCTGTTATGGACTGCAGACACCTCCCTGATCTCGTGCCTTGTATTTGACTGTTTTGTTGATGATGCTTGTTTTGTGAGAAATCTTATTTCACTATGCATTCAGTGGTAATGTTGCTGTTGCATTAATTCTGCTGATTCTAATCTGTTGATGCAAATTATGAGGCAGCAATACTACAATTGTTTCTCTGGGTTTAACTACTGTTTCTGCATTGCTACAGCTGTTTCTTACTTGGCTGATTTAGTTTGCAGAAGTTGATTCTGGCGTTAACTTTGTTATAGGCAGTCTATGAAGTCCTGCACTTTTGACTGGCCCATGTAATTCTCTCTCTTGTTGTAGGTTTTGGCTCCTTTGGCTGCATTTTGTGTACCAAACTGCCTAGACTCAGCCTTTCTTCTTGCTCCCTGACCCCTGTTGGCGTCCTTAGCGAACTTACATATTTTGGTTGAAAGATCACATCAATCAACCATTAGGAATAAAATGAATTAATTTGGATGATCCCAATACCCCTAGTTGAGATGTTGGTTGTAAGTATTTGTTCTTGGAAACTGAGTTAAAAGACATGCAGGACAGCAAAAACACGAGAGCTGGATACACTTGCATGTTGAAGTATTGATTAGTTATGCATTCATGTGTTCACTGTATGCTCATTTGGTTATAATTTTTGAAAGTTAATCTTCAAGAACATCAAGGGAATCCTTGTTACTCCAACCCTGTCAAAGAATCACAGGTAAACACACCTTTCTCTATTTAGTTGTCAAAAGCTCAGCTTAGTTTCTTTCAACATCTAAAGTATTTTCTAAACAAGTCGAAACTTTTTCCCACAGCCTTAACTGCTAAACAAGCTCAAAGCAAGTGAAAGCTACGATTATAATGATGAAGCTATAAGAGTTAGCCCTTCTACACCAAACTTCGTGATTAGGTGTGTGGTTAAAATGTAACGAAGAAGAAAGGAAACAGCTGAAGATATATTTCAAGAGTTGATGGAAAAATGGAGACACATTGGTTAAATGTTTCCTTTATTCAGTGACTCAATATATGTAATTCCCTTGGTTTATGCTATCCGAGAATTTATTTTTTTCATTTTCTTATTCTAACATGTAATTTTTTTATATATAATTTATCTTACTTTCCAATATTGTAGAACATAATTTGAAGAAAGAAATTGATTGCTCAGAGAAGGTACACACCACAAATTTTTTTTTCACAGAGATGGAGTCCAAAGTTCCAGACCCCTGCACATGGAATTGTATTGAGACACACATCTCAACATGCTCTCCAACCATCTGTACTGGTGCGACCTTGTAAGCACATATCAAGGCACTCTGAGCCATCTTCAATTGGTTGCTTTGCTCGAAGCACTTGAGTATCAGCACTGTTAAGTTTGATGATCCGAATGTCTTTAAGAACCAAGACACTTGATGATGACTCGATTGTCTTGAAATATACTACAAGGGTTGCAGCAATGTTGATGCTTTGTGTGCCGCAAAGACGACTGCATATATTTATTTTTTTGTTGTTCTGCTTGTATCTATTCTCTAACGATATATAGTTTAAGATCTCTGTCTGATGGTAAAGGAAGTTTCATTCCTTGCTTAATTTTCTAATTCTAAGTAACGATACCTAAGAAAATTCCTGGCCAAAGGTGCCACCAAGATCAAGAAACCATGGTCTTTTAGGAGGTCAAACACAAGAATCCTTCTTTCTCCCAATTCAAAAATTAGTTTTGGGCTCTCTCTCTCTCTCTCTCTCTGTTTTTTTTTTGGTTTTTGGTTTTTGTTAACTAAATTGCTTCTTTCCATTCTTTTGGATCTCTCTTTCCGTAATGCAGTCTCTAATTCTAATTTGTATAAATATGTTGATTATCATATTGTACCACAATTATATATCATTCATAGCCAATTGATAATGGTGTATGTGAAGAGAGATGTCAAATGTTTTTGAAAATTTTATCTTGATTGAAACTCTATATATAATATTATAATCAATTTGTATCTCATGTGTTAGTGTAGTAAGTTAGGGGAGTTATATATATATATATATATATATATATATATATATATATATATATAAAAGAGGTAGAACAGTTTGATTCTTATGTTAAACAATTTAGTTTTTATTGGTTTGGCTAAATTAATTAGGTTTAGAGCAAGATTAAATTTCAAGTATAGCCTAAATCAAATTTCAAGTAATGAGTTTTTGAATCAATCCATCTAGTATTGATGGAAGATTTATTAGGGGGGGAGGCCTAGAGATGCTCTATTCTACTTTTAGCTATAAAATTAAATTTATTACTCCTTCATTTAGAAAGAAAAGAAAAGAAAAGAAGCAAAGTTACGCTGGCAAGGCTGCAGGTTATACGGCAGCACACGTGCTTGGGGTGGGGACAAAAGGAGTAGAACGTAGAAGAAAGGAGGAAGTTTGCTTGTGTAGTGTTGTTAATCATAACTTGTCACGGCAAGGGAGATGGTCTCCTCTCGCTGTCCAGACTGATATCCCTGCAAGGAAAAAAAGAAAAAAAAAAGATGGATATGATCATGGACAGTGCAGTACGTACTGTTGATCAGTGAGAGAGTGGTTGCATCACCATTGATCACCAAGCAAAGCATGGAAAGAAATGGTCCCTTGTCGCTATGCGAATACACACAGATAGGGCTAAGGAAGCAGCAGTAGTTTCACTGCCCTAACTCTTGTAAGAGAGGCTGTAGAGTCAATCACACATGTCCTATGGCTTGAAGAGTATCTATCAATCAATGTTGAAATAAAAAGGAATCAATCCAGCCATAAACGGGACAAGCAAGGCCACAACAGGAAGTGTCAGCAAGCTTTGAGACTTGATCAGACCCCAGTATGCTGAGAGAAGAGAAGCAGCTCTCTTATGCAAATTTATGGCTTTGCGTGTTTCTGCCGAGGTTATCAAACTTGTCCCACACCAACCCTTCACTCTCCCTCTTCCTCCTCAGCTGTTTCATGACTATATTTTTTTTCCAATTATATATTATTCTGTACGTATATACATTAATTATGATCCCTGTTCCATGTGCCAGACACCTATTTATTCTGTTATTCATCCATAAACCAATGCTTTTGAAGGGAATTCATATGATGGACTTGGAAATAACAGAACATTCTCACTATTTCACCCACTAATGCATAGTAACATGCGAGGTAGATGTAGACTTTTGTTCATTTTTAAACCGAAAATTTAAGTACAATACACACGTTATATATATATAGATGAGAAGTTGCCATTCTCTTTCTTTGTTGATTGATTAATTAATTCATTAGAACACTTTACCTTTTCTATTCGCCATCATAACATAAATATTATACAGAGGAAGGCAAAATTAGTTTCTATATTTAAAGAATTTTGTAGAATTTAATACAAAACTGATGAGGTTCGGAAATTCCTCTTGAGATTGTGGGCTAAGGCTTATGTTTTTGATAATTAGTTAATCTCTTTATTCTGATAATCTGACCGATTTTTTTTAGTTAAAGCGGCTGGTGGCTAATGCTTGATTCTTATAAATGGTCCCCTTTAATGAATGTTGTACCCTCGTTGCGATGACCTTTCTTGGGTGGGATCTAGAAGGTCTTTTGGTTGGTTGAAAAATCGTCACTTAGTATCAAGACTACTAGGGACCATAATTGGTTTTTCAGAGATTCTAGGTAAGAGATTGGTTGCGTAAATTGAAAGATATTAACACTCTTAGTACGTCTTACCTGAGGTAAGTTGTATTGTTTTTTTTTATTGTTAGCTATGGTCTAATGATGTCTATCTCTACCGACTTACTATGACGGGTTTACTACGGTGAACAAACTTTGGCCTTTTTAGATTATACATTAATCATGCATAAGGAAGGGTCTGTGCAAAGAAATGGATCAAAATTGGTTTGAATCAAGGGGCTAAGACAATGTTCTTCCTAAGAATACGAAAAACATTACCCATAAGCTTAGAAGAAAAAAAACCAGTCATGCCCTGCCACTACCAAGCCCTAGATATAGAAATGGGTATTTTTGGCTTTTAAAACGGACCTTTTTTTTTTTTATCCAACAAATAACAGTACTATACACAAACATGTTTAAATCTAGAAAACTAATAAAAAAACATCAAAATCAAGCATGGGGTACCAAATCCAAAAACCACCAACCTAAAACAGCCTACATGTTCATGCAATATAAATTCAAAATTGATTTTCTGAACTCATTTTGTGTATGAATAGGTTTAGGAAACCCAGGATAAACACATTTGCTTTAATAAGTATAGCTTAAGCTAAACAAAAACTAAAACAATATTATATATAAAAAAACAAACTTAAACAATAACTTTAATATATCAAAAACATAAAAAAAAAAAACTTCAAAAGAACATTATTAAATAAAAAACACAGCAACAAAAAGGTAAATGCAACATCACTTATTAAACATTCCAAACCTCTTTTCTATGTTTGTAAACATAAATATAAAACAAAATAAATAAATAAAACAACAAAAGCAACTCACAAAGGACCTTTTTTGGATTAACAAGGTATACCTAAAACAACCACTCTTTCTTGGCTTTCGTTTGGAAACTTTTTCCTCTCACAAACTTGCAAAGCTTAAGAAAAATTTTATTTAAGCTTTTGGATCTCTAGATTCTCTACACTTATGTTTCTTATTGATATTTCTCTTCCTTTTCTTATCTTTTCTTTTAGTTTTTTTTCTTCCCTCCATTTCCTCTTTTGATTTTAAAAGGGTATTTATAGGGTTTTGAGAGGTCTTTAATCCATTTCTGACCTCTTGATCTTAAGGGAAAACCCTTAATAAGAACCCAATGAGGAATCTTTGTGTGTGAACACATGAAAAGAAGGTCGGTTCTTGCACAATTATGTTTTTGTTATGGCTAACCGAGTTGTCCACTTTCGAGATCTCATTAGAGAAATTTTAACGTCATCAATCGTCACCTAAGACCACCTGACGCAGATAGAGGGGATGTACACCTTTCAACAGTGGCTGAGCCACGTGAGGTCAAAAGGGGGTAAATGCCCCCTTAATTGTTTTTTAATATTTTTTACTTAAGGGGTTGACACACGTAGAGGCGTAAAGAAAATATTGTTGACTTGTATTTTAATATAATAAATAATATATATAATATATGTTTTATGTTTAGGTTTTCAACACTCACTCCAGCTCATTTCTCATTTCCCCAAACGTTTTCCTTTTCTTTCTTTTTCTGCCACTTATTATCCTAGAGCTTTTCTATTTTTTTTGAGTTGCTCCCAGCCTCTTTTCCTTGTACAAATTTCTTTTGAAGTCCAATTAAGCATGTAATTTTTTTTTTACTTTAGATAAATTTCTTTCATTTTTTCTATTTATTTTATTATCTAATTTTAATTTTATTATTTTATAATTAGTTATTAAAAATATTAAGGTTTATAATAATTTAGTGGTTTTGATATGTATAATGTTTTGAATCAATTAAAGGTGAAAAGTAGACACCAGCAAGATTTTGAACAATAGACATTGATTTGATTGTTTTGAATTAATTAAAGGTTATATAATTTCTAATTGAATTAGTTAGAATATGGAATTAAACTTTTTCACGAGATGAATAAGCAAACATTTCAATTGTTATCAGCAAGTAAAGATTGATATTTGTAGAATTAAATTTTTTTTAGCTTGAGATTGGTCCTTTTTATGAGGTTAATTTCCTTGTGCCTTCCAATAAAATAATCAAGACAGATGATTAAATAATTCATATTTTATTTGTTTTTTTCTCTATTTTGTTTTCGTCAAACAATTTCTGTTTTGCTAGAGCCTGGAGAAGAATTAATGCGTGCAAGCCTAATTTTAATCAGTGCATGTTAGTTTTTTCTTAAAAAAGAAAAGAAAAAAACTATTTTTTATAAGTTTTTTTCATTTTAAAAGTACTTTTAAATTAATTTTACTTTATATGAGTTAGTATATTTGTTTTGAATTGATTTCTAATGCATATATATATATAATATAGTATTTATTAATAATTTGCCCCCTCATTTAAAAAATTCTGGCTCCGCCACTGCCTTTCAATTGGATCCAACCTTGCTCAATTTGGAGGTCTATAGCTCCTATTCTTTTGTTTGAAGTTGCTAACTTGATCAGCCAAAACTATCAAAATAGAGGCCAGTCAACTGAACGATGTGTAACTCACATTCTCTTCTTTAAATCTGAATGACACATATTTAAGGTTTTGAATTTAGGATTTGGAAAATTTTATTTGAGTCATTATTCTTTCAATTGCTTTTAATTGCATTCATAATTGCCTCCAAACTTTTAATTTCATGCAATTTCAACCATGTCAAACTCAATCGTAAGCCCCTAAGTTGACCGTCTTTTTTATTTTAGCCATTGATTCTGAATTTGTGCATTTTTACTCTTAATTGATCAATAAACTTTTAACTTCTTTAATTTGGTCCATGATTTGGTCAATCTCAGTCTCTACATTCATGTCTTTTTCAATTTGATCATTGGTTTTAGATTTCTTCAATCAAGTCCCTAAGTGCCCATCAAACTTCAAAATTTATACAAGTAAAGTCCCTATCTTTAGTCAATTGCAATTCAACCCCAGACTTGATTTTCTTCCAATTAAAGTTAAAATTAACTTCAAAAATCAATTTTTCTTTAAATTAAGCCCTCATTAAATTCAATTAAACCTTGAAATGTTTCAATTGAGTCCTTAAACATTCAATTTTGAATTTCTCTCCTCAAATTGAATTTTCCTTTGCTAATAAGGTCTTCATTAGTAAAAAATACAATGTTCAAATTTTCAATCTTGTATATTTTGATCTTTCGTAACCAGTCTTTAACAATTTCTTGGGCGTTCAGGTATATATTCTTCTTATTGATATATATATATATATATATATATATATATATATTCCAATATTGTTTCAATTTTTTTGTATTTTCTCTTTTCTGATTTTTTTTATATGGGGCCCCAAAATGGATAACAACAATAAATTTAGGGACTTTCCGATGCTTAAATATGTATCATTTAAGAGAAAATACAATCATATTTTAGAGAAGAATTCTAAGAATAGATATGCAATAAGGAGCAAAAAAAAATTAAATCTGCCATTTTAAGGATTTTCACGGTCCCTTTTATAACCCATTTGGCTTATATTTGTTTTTTGAAGGGAAGGGAACAAAGTGGAAGTAAAATATCTCTAACTCGTTAGAGTAAAAAAGTCTCTGTCTAGTCAAAGTAAAATATCTTTGACTCGTCAGAGAGTAATATATTACTAACTCATGGTTTAATCATGGAGCTCAAGATTCCCGGAGTCAAAGCGCTTGGCTGAGCCTAGAGATGGTGGGTCTAGTTGCTCGCCGGATCTATATATACGTAAGCTCAACGCTTGGCTGAGCCCAAGAATGGTGAGTTAAACAGCTCGCCGAACTCATAAACACTTGGGCTCAAAGCTTAGATGAGCTCATGGATGGTGGATCAAGTAGCTCACTAGACTCATATATATTTAGACTTAACATTTGACTGAACTCAGAAATAATGGGTTTGATAGCTCATCGAACTCATATATACTAGCACCTCCTGGCACTTGGTTGAGCCAAAAAAACATTGGGTTATCACTAGTTATTTGTTTTTTTTTAAAAAAAATCCGGTAAAAATAAAATACGCTGAAGCATTAAAAACTATTTTCAAAACCTCATTCATTATTAAAATGGTATTATATTAAGCAACTCCAATACAAATTAAGTAGTATCAAAGCATCTTCTCGTTTTCCTCACTAAGTACCCGTATATTCCTATTGCTGTCTTCCAGATTTGAACCATTAATTACCCTAATGTCTATTCTTTGTCCCCTCAGCAGAAATATCATCGAATTTCCCAACATAACTTGCCTCCACTTGCACCATGCAGACCACATCATATGATCAAAAACCCTCTTGTTCTCCTACTAGGGATGGATATCTCTCGTGTCCTGTACGTGCATGGTTATTTGTTTTTGTCATGGACCACCACTACCAAGTATCCATATACTAGCATTAATTCCCTCTTGATCTATGCGTCTGGAGATTTAAATGAAAGGAAGAGAAGGGTTTGATTTATTTATTGGTTAGCTAGGAGGAGGAGGAGGTAGAAAGATGCTCATAACCATATTTTTATTAGCAGGTAGACAGCTGACAGTGATGAGATGGTCATAGCTAGCATGGCGAAAGCAAAGCTAAAAGATCTTAGAACGCGTGTCGGAGCTGAGACTAGAGCTAGCTAGGGCCGGTGGCATTGCAAGCCAAAAAAATCTATGAATCTATCCTGATTTCCACTGTATCAGACGTAACCTGCTGGTGCTGATCTCTGCTTTTACTATTTCTGTCACTTCATACTTCTTTATTGTTCGTCATCTCATTCATACAAGAATAGTATTGATGAAATAAATGCTCTCAACTCCCAGTCCACTTGCAATTATTACAATCATAGATGTGTTAAAGCTTCTATCATTCTGCGGACACCAACATTAATTCCTTTGCACCCGCACTCATCACTCTATATGATGCGGAGGCGTGTTCTTTGTTTTATTACAAGTATAGATTAATTCATGCAACGTTGTAATTTTATTTTAATTCTTTTAAAAATCTTAATTAAAAAAATATAATTTCTAGTTTTTTAAACTTATTTTTCTTAAATTACAATAATAAAAACTAACATAAAATCAAATACATACTTAATCATACAATAAATCCAACATTATTATAAATTTTATTCGGATTGACGGGTCAATCCAACACCTCATGTGTTTTATAATCAAATCAAGTAATAAGTTGACTTAGAGTAGCTAAATAAATTAATCTTTATTTTAACAAATAGTATTATAATAAGAATTTCATACAATTTTTTCCAAATCTAAGTATCACAATTCTTTGAAAAATTCTCCTTGGATTGTATGCAAATTTATCCAATTCAAACGGTTTTTTTTTAACAAGCCAAATATGAATAAAAACACTGGAATGGGCAAACACCCAATAATGTGATATTCTTTAACTAACTAAATATATATATATATATATATATATATATATATATATATATATATATTGAAATTAAATCCATCTCATAAATTTAGCAAAAACAAATAATTTATGAAAAAAAAAGAGATTCATGAGAAACAATACATTCTCGTATAAAATTATCAGACTAACTGTAAGAAGAAATTAAAGTAGGTGACCATGAGATTGAAAGGATCTAGTAGTGTGCCTCATGCGACAATCCGGGAATAGTGGCTAGCAAGTGCTCCTACTCCATGCTATGGACCTATGGTGTAGGTTAACTATTAATTAATTTGTACTAAAATTGCAATTCGCAAGCTTTCCCATGCATGTGTTTGGAGAAAGGGAGTCACCTGATAATTAAAGTGAATATTGTTTGTTTTTGTGTTTTTTTTAAAATAATTTTTTTAATTTTTTTTTACTTTAAAATAATATATTTTTTTTAGTATTTTTGGATTATTTTGATGTGCTGATGTCAAAAATAATTTTTAAAAAATAAAAAAAATATTATTTTGATGTATTTTTTAGTAAAAAACATTTTGAAAAGCAACCACGATCACACTCTCAAACACCCTCGTAGTGAATGTAACTGTGTTTAGTTACATTATTTTTTAAAAAATATTTGTCTTGAACAAAAATATTAAATTGATATTTTTAATTTTTAGTTTTTTTAATAATTTTAACATGTTGATGTTAGAAATAAAAAAAACAAAAAAAATTATTTTAATACATTTAAAAAAAACACTTTTAAAAAGTACTTTATTAAACCTATTTTAATCCAGGACCCGGCCCAAGGCTTGGGTAATGAATAATCGAGTTAACCTAATCACTCCAAAACGACTTTGTTTCAAAAAAAATAATTGAATTTTAACTTAATGAATTGGATTATAAGTTGATTTATTATATCGATCTAGTTCAACTCACACTTTTTTTAATATGATAATTGACTCAGGTCAAATTTTTAAATTTATTCATTTTTAATATGATTGGGGAATCAACTCATCAACAAAATGTGTGTGTTTGTCTCTCTCTATATATATCAACTAGATTGTAAATTGATTTATTATATCGATCTAGTTTAACTCATACTTTTTTTAATATAATAATTCACTCAGGTCAAATTTTTAAATTTATTCATTTTTAATATGATTGGGGAATCAACTCATCAACAAAATCTCTCTCTCTCTCTCTCTCTCTCTCTCTCTCTCTCTCTCTCTCTCTCTCTCTCTCTCTCTCTATATATATATATATATATATATATATATATATATATATATATATATATATATCTTAACGAGGAAAACTAAAACAGCATGACTCTGTAAATCTACAATTATTTAAAATAAAAATAAAAATAGAGGGAGTTGAAATAAGAATTACACCTAGTTTATGTATGTCATTGCTAAATGTTGCAAGCATATATCCGAGGGAAGGAAATGAGAACATTCAAATATATTTCTATACATGAAACTGATGAATGAACGAATGAAAGGTTCAATGAATCCTTTCCCGGCCCCTAAGCAAATTCCAATGTTCTGCAACGCGACACAACACAGATTGATATTGGAATTCACTGCTCTTTCAGATACCAGTAGTACTAACAACTATGTCCACCACGCATGGTTGAATTATTATTAGTAATTAAAAATTAATTAAATAATTTTAAGAGTGTATCATATAGACTTAATACATTTAAAACAATATAGTTTTTTTTTTTTTAAATTGAGATAGTTAACAGAGAGATTAAACTTTCTTAATCATCTATAAATAGCTTATTCATTTAGTTAATTATTTAGGAAATAGCTAGCTAGCTAGAAATTATTCAGCATCTAGTCTAATCCATGCATTCCATGATACGTAGAATTATTATAGATAATTATTTGGAGTATCTGTACATTTAGCTGACTAGGAAAGATCAAGGTGAGATGAGATATGGGAAAATGTTATATTAATTAAGGGGTGTGTCCAGGAACTGGATGTCGTTTAAGATGTACAATAATAAAACGACAGTAGTACTGGTCTCTTACCACACTAACATTGTTTGGCAAAAGATTTTAGAATATAGTACAAGATTGAAAAGTATTGGAGAAATAGTTTATTTTCAATCAACTACTAGAAAAAAATTTGCAAACCCTAATTGTTATTACCTTGACCTTAATGCATCAATTAAAACCTAAATTATCTTAATTGAACAATTTTCTCAATCACGATAATTTTTTTTTTAAAATTCAACACAAACTTTGCAATGATTTCGACCATAATTTTATTAATAACATCATTTGATTGAAAAATTATCTATTTGTATTAATTAAAACAAAATTTATCTCAATTCAAATAATATTATTAAATACAACAAGTAACCTAATAATCAATTCAAACCTTAATTTCTCCAATTCAAACCTAATTGATTCCATAAATAACATCAATTATATTAAAAACACATAATTGCAACACTCAAAAGCCAAAATTATCTTAATGTCATAAAATACCTAGTTATCAAACACAACACAAACACACATTAATCAAAACTTAAAAATTTATCAATTTAATAATGAAACCCATAAAATTAAGAGATAATACAATTGCTTTACTTTGATTTTTAATGGTTGGGTGGGGATTCCACCTTTTGTTGTGGCTAAGAGGCTATAAATAGAAGTTTAAGCCGAGGGCTTACAACAAAAAACAATAGAAAGGCTAGTGGAGACGAGGGGAAAATAATTATGGTGTTTTGGTGGGTTTTTTGGTTTTTTTTTAATGAACAATAGTTATGGAAAATAAAGGGGTGATTATATACCTATCATAATCGCAATTTAGAATCATAATTGTAACATGTAAACGTTATTTTAAATTATGCTTCATATATAAAACACAATTCTGAATAATGATTATATTCACAATCATTATTCTGAATAGCAATTGTATTAAACTATATAATATTTTTTTTTTCAAATGATATCATTTTCTTAAAATTTTATGCGCTAGCTGTGTCATTATTCAATAAGAATTCTGAAAGTAGTGGAGGAGGAATTTCTGATGTAACTTCTTATCCTTGATGTCCTTATATATCCCCATTGCCAATATATTGATTGGTCAAAATCCCAGTATATTTGGAAGATTTCATTTCCCTTAGAAAGTTTTTTGCAGCCACACAAGAAAATGGTATTATAATGTTGCTCCTATATTAATTATTGTCAAAGTAGCTAGCTAGGGAGTTTATAGGGGGACATGGTCCGTGGATGCTGAGGCTGTAGAGGTGGGAGTGAACTGAGGACTTGCACGACAAGTAATAGGGACGTGCAGCATCAGCATCAGCAGCAGTTGAAGCAGGTTGAGGCAGACGAATGAGCGTATTTATTTGGTTTTCATCATCTTTCCTAAGTACTAACAATGTTCTCTTCTTTCTCTCATGGCTCATTAATTACTTCAAGTTGAAAGCCATGCCTATTGCTGCCTACCCAAAACACACTGTTTGTTTCTTTGTCAATTTGCCTTTTCTTCACACCAAGTTCAGCATAAGCTGCATTTTTTAATTTTTTTTTATCTTTCCCTTTTTTTCTTTTGTCATGTATCTTTTTCACCAGCTTTGAACCCTTGTCCTGATGCTTTTTAAGCTTCAGCTAAGGCAGGTCACAGGCTGGATTCTAGCATTGATAGACCACTATGCTTGGCTCCTGGTCACAGTTGCAGACACAGTCACAGCTGATGAGTTCATCAAATTCCCATGATCGACATCAAGAAGAAGAGACTCCAGGGCCACCAACAGCATTTCATATGCGTCAATTGCTAGTCAGTTGTGCAGACCTCATCTCTCAATCTGACTATTCCGCCGCTAAACGGTTCTTCTCCATTTTGTCTTCCAACTCTTCTCCTTATGGTGACTCCACCGAGAGGTTGGTTCATCAATTTATTCGAGCCCTTTCTCTCCGCCTCAATGGCCATGGAATCTCTACAAGTACTGCTCCTGCTGCTCATGTTTTCAATATCAACAACACTGTTACTTCTCGTCCTTGTGGGACTAATGATAAGATGTTGATAAGCTATGAGGCGGATCAGGAGACTCTTCGGTCTTGCTATTTGTCCTTGAATAAGATCACCCCATTCATAAGATTCTGCCATCTAACAGCAAATCAGGCTATTTTGGAAGCAATACAAGTAGGGCAGCAAGCCATTCACATCATAGACTTTGATATCATGCATGGGGTGCAATGGCCTCCATTGATGCAAGCTTTGGCTGAGCGATCTAACAACACTCTTCATCCTCCTCCTATGCTTCGAATCACTGGAACTGGCCATGATATGAACGTCCTCCACAGGACAGGAGACCGCCTTTTGAAATTTGCTCAGTCTCTGGGCCTCAGGTTCCACTTCCATCCTCTTCTTCTACTCAACAATGACCCTACCTCACTTGCCCACTATCTCCCCTCAGCAATTACTCTTCTCCCAGATGAAGCTCTGGCCGTGAACTGCGTTTCGTATCTTCACAGGTTCCTTAAGGATGATTCTCGTGAACTGCTCCTTTTTCTCCATAAAATCAAGGCCTTGAACCCTAAGGTGGTGACTGTTGCTGAAAGGGAAGCCAACCACAACCACCCTCTCTTCTTGCAGAGGTTCCTGGAGGCCTTAGATCACTACACAGCTCTCTTTGACTCCCTAGAGGCAACCCTGCCACCAAACAGCAGGGAGAGACTGGCAGTTGAGCAAATATGGTTTGGGAGAGAGATAATGGACATAGTAGCAGCAGAGGGAGAAGGAAGAAGAGAAAGGCATCAGAGATTTGAGACTTGGGAGATGATGCTGAAGAGTGTAGGGTTTATCAAAGTTCCATTGAGTCCCTTTGCACTTTCGCAGGCCAAGCTCTTGCTAAGGCTCCATTATCCTTCTGATGGCTATCAGCTTCAGATTCTCAACAATTCTTTCTTCTTAGGCTGGCGGAATCATTCCCTCTTCTCTGTCTCTTCCTGGAATTAGCTAGCTCCCTCAATTACTTGCCTTTTTTCTATTTAATCATTAATGTCTCCTCATATACATCATCAAATGCTCTCCTACATTCACATAGCACTAATTATTTGTCTTATATTTAGATTAGGAATAACTTTTTTCTTTGTTAATTACGTTAGACCAATTAATGTTTTGTATTGAGCATTATAGCATAAATATTATAATGAGGATGGCGACGGTTTCCACTGACAAAATCTGTCGAGTTAAAGAATACTGCAGCATCTTCTCTTTTTCTTAGATAGCTAATTAAAAGTGTTCTTGTTTGTCTGTTAATTACTTAAATATTATTTCATAAAAAAAAACCTTATTAAATATTAGTGCAATATTTGGGTGCTGCTTATCTTTCTGTCTTTAATGATAATAATGCTAGCTTCACTTGATCGATATATAATTTTAAATGTACATATATGTCTGTGTATTTATTTATAAGATACTGATCAAATCTTCCTTATGGAAAGGATAAGTTCAGCTATGCTATGTGCATGATGAGATGGTGAGACTTGTGAATTTATAGATAATTTTTGAAACCCAATTTTTTTAGTTGATTGAAGTTTTGATATAGAAATGAATTAAGAATGAAATGATTTTGAATTTCAAATTATCATATAATGTTTAATATATGATTTATATTATTTCTCTTCAAATAAAAATGTTATATATTCAAACTCGTGATCGCTTGATTAACAAAACTCTGATACCATATTAAATAACCATTTATATTAAAGAAGCATCTCAACCTAATAGATTAAACTGTAAGGTGAAGTTTCAAGATATGATTTATATTATTTTCTAACATACTCCTTCAAGTACACGTTTTCTCCAGCGAAAACTCTTTAAACTTGAAACTTGCATAGGCTTATATTATATTGTGATTAATTTTTAACAAATAAAAGTTAAGCTATTTAATAAGACCTGAGATATAATTTATATTATTTTTTAATATTAAATATTAATTTCAAAACAAAAACTTTATGTTCAAATTGAAGCAACCTCGGGGATTTTTATGATAGGAATCGTATGTTTATTTGACAGCCTAAATTATTGTTATTTTTTTCAAACAAACCATGAGAAGAGAATTGGAGGGGAGAGCTAGCCCACAATTGCTCAGCAAAACTCCCTTATCTTGGTTGAATATATATATATATATATATATATAGCTAGGTGCGATTTAAACTTTCAAGGTGGATGGGATGCATGGGCTAAGGTTTCCTTCTGGTTTTCCGCGCTAAGTACGCTTATATTCCTATTGCTGTCTTTCAGATACGCACCATTAATCAAGTGCCCTAATATTTGCCCTTTGTCTCCTCAGCAACAAAATCATCGAAGCTCCCAACATATGCCTTCTTCTTGCCCTTACCTTGCCTCCTCTTACACCATGCATGCGGCCATGAAAACCCTCCTGCTGCTAGCTAATTAAGCTAGCTAGGGATCAGTCTCGTGCCCTGTACGAGGTTATTTATTTTATCAAGGACAACTACTAATTACCCATTATGATTAATTATTTGTAGATCCAGATGATGCGGCTGGCCTTCTGATCAATATATCTATACTTGATATATAATTAATGCCCTTTTCGTTTCTCAAATTAACAAATCAATGGAGTATTCAAAGGAATAAGTAGCCATCGATCAAGATCTCAAGTACTGTACCATACAAATACACATATATACCTGGCTTTTATTGAGTTTTGTTTGTGATATATATATATATATTGGATGATTTGATTCTATATATCAATATTGAAGCTTTCCCAATGCCATGCGTGCACGAGCCCTAGCTAGTTATAGTCATAACTTGAACACGCAAACTAAAAGTGGAACCAGTGAGCAATCAGTGTCAGCTATCAGAGTGGAAGCAGCTGCTAAAAGGTTTTCGTGGCATCTTTCTACCTCCTCCTGCATTAATTAGCAGAAACTAGCCTTCTGGCCAAAACACTCAGCTGCAAATATTATTCATCCTCTCACAAGTGGATTGTAATAGTCAACCTTTGACACAATTTAGCCTCCAAATTAACTCCAAATTAGCATCCAATTGAATATTTTCTTGAAAGGAAAGATCAGATTGAAAATCAAAATAACATTTAAAATAAGTAATGGCTTTGAATTTTATATAAGATCATTAATTTTGATCCCTTGTTATCGATTCCTTTAGTTGTCAAAAACATTTGGTTTTGTATTTATTTTTTTTTCCTTAAAAATATTGATCGGTGATTATCTTTAATTTTTTTTTATAAATTTATTTCGATCTTATTATTTATATCACGAGTTTTACATGCTATTTTTAATATAATGTTTTTTTAGAATTGTTGTGTTAGTGTTTGATTTTTCAAGATATTGTTCTAATTCAATATAATTTTTTTTATATTTATACAAATGAACTTTATTTTTTAAAATAAAAAATATTCATTTAAAATAATATTGCTTATTTGTTCGGCCTTGCGTAATTTTTATACGACGTGAGTTTATTTAGTTATTTTTATTTATTTTTATCTTTTAGATTATGAGATTTTTAGAATGTAGATTTATTTTTTATTGATATAAGTAAATAATTTAGTAAACACAATCAAATGAATATCTTATATGAATATCTTATATTATGTAATTATATATCTTGATTTGTATTCATATCTTAATTTTTTTAATTTCTCTTTTAATTTTTGACAATGATTTTATTTATTTAGTTGGATGGTTATATTGACTTTTCAATTTATATTTTAAATTTTTTTATATTAAAAAACATAATAAAACAATCTGCACACCCGATATGTTTCGAAGGAAAAAGACTCACGCGGGCAAAATAACTATTCAATATATATTATTCCTCCTCCGTATACATATGTATAGACGTAACCTTCTGCTGTTTTGCTTTTCTGTCAATCACTGCTTTCTTTTTTGTCATTTGTCATTTGATACAAAAAAGAGTACTTCTGATGAGATAAATGCTCTCTGCCCCTGCCCACATGCAAATTATTTGCTCCCACCAACATTACTTCCTTTTTCACCCTCACCCACACGACGATCTTCCATTCAATTCAATCACTATTGGAATCCTTGATCAAAACAACATGCTCCTAATTCATTAATTGCTTTTGTATGATAATTAAGCACCTGGATATATTTAGTATTATGATTAAGATAGATTATCCATGCTAATCTACATGCATGAAGCTAACTCAAAAACACAACTGATAAACCAGTTACTGGTAGCAATTATGGTCACCAGTAATTCTTACATCATCTAACTATTAGAGAGAGAGGGTTCAATGGTTATTGATCAGGACTTGGAGGCCACCTTCTGTATTCTGAAGGCACATTCCTGTTTCCTCAGAACCTTCAACAGGCAACTGATCTCCAAAGAAGAGATGCAGACAACGAAACCATCCGACCCCAGATCACATGTATATCTCAGTACTCCTCGGTACTACCATACCAAAGTAACATGGTAGCATAGTAGTCTTCGATTAATTAGGGGGACAATGTAGAGCTGAGTAGAAAATAGGACAAAAAAGCAGGAAAGTCAAGCTATCCTTCATTCATACTCCAAGTAACCACGTGAAAATGCCAAACTATTCTTCATTCAAATTCTTTTGGCGGGCATGAGGTGGACAACCTTGCCAACCCGCACCAATCACTGAGATTACAACACCGATGAGCACATCCATTGGTGATCAATCACACGAGAGAAAACTGACCCGATACCTGTGTACTGTGCAGTATATGCTATATGCTTGGATGAAATCATCAGCCAAGACATTGCACGGCTACAGCTTTGAAGCAGCATCTTTGTCCAAAAAACCACTAAAACTCCCCCTCAGGTGAAACCGTTTGTACAGGCAACATATCAGAATTCTTACCATTTCCCACTGCTGATTGCACCACATCAGCTTTACCAGCACCACACACCACAAGTGCCATATATGAAGAAGAATTGATCACAGGGAAAGTAAAGGTACTTCTCTTTGGAGGTGGTTTTGGAGAGTCTGTGATGTGAGTAACCCATTTCTGATTTTCTTTGAGGAGCGGATGCCCGTGGAAAAGAGAAGCTACATGCCCATCTGGACCCATGCTGATAAGCATTAGATCAAACTTTGGGAACCCACTCACTGAGGATTTCTCTATCACACCAGTATGAACCAAATGTTTGAGACAGGTCTTATAGTCATCAACTGCACCCTCTGCAGACAGAGCATGTTGATGGCATAAGCATTACCTGGAAGGATTGGTACCTGCCGAAAAAATTATGGGGAAAGACAAAAAGGTTTATTTCCTCAAATAATGACATAATTAAGCATTAAAAATTGATTGTCCATGAAAGAAAAGATTCAAGCTCACTTTGTCCCAAATCACAAACATATATCTCTGTACATTAAATATATTGCTACACGATTTCCTACAATAGATTATTACTCTTTCAATTCAGAGACAAAATTCCAGTTCTCACACAGGCACAAGAAAACAAACCGTGTATAAACACAGTTAACTAAAAACCCTTAGAAACATGAACATTACAGTGACTAAAAAATTCACCATCAAACAGTTGAACAAGATCAATACTCCCACTAACCCATACTCTAGAAGTAAACATTTTTGTCACACATCAAATTATTACCTTCTACAAATTACAAAAACCTAAAAATTTAGAGTATTACATACAGAATCCATAATTTTCTTTAAAAGTCCATTCATTAAGCACTCTCCTTAGTTCCACAGATACATTTGCCTTGATTTTTTTATGAACTGAAGTGAATTTCAATTTTCTTTTCCCTACCAGGGAAAAAACAGAGCCCGAACGCCATTAACAGCTACCTAAAACAATAACTTGAATGTAACATGAAGGAAATACAGTATAAGAATCTACAATCAAACAGACAATAACAAATGTAAGTACGTGTTGTTCTTACCATGGACAGAAAACCATCAAAAGCAAGTTTATAGTTACTGTCAGGATGATCTTCAGGAACAAGTCTCTCATCCACCCAAAAGACATGCCATTTCGACCAATCTATCGAACCCACTTAAGGCGGTTCCACTAATTTCCTGAACCCCACAACAACAAAAAACACAAACCCATCATTACCAATCCAAAAAAAAAACTAAAAAGGATCAAACTTGACAGTGACAAATACGAGGTACCTGAGGGACTTGACGAGAGAAACAACTGACAAAACGACAGTGAAAGACCCTCTTTCTTTTGTCAAACTTGTCCGATAAACCTGCTGTGTATTTCGCATGAGACACTGACAGTTCCTCCTCTGTATCAAACACCTCTACCACCTTGTCATTAGTAGCGTCCATTAACGATGATGATGTTGCTGACCGGATGCGGCTGAAAACGGGAATGTACGGAGAGAAGTTGAGAGATGACGTGGCCATTTTATAGACGTTTGATTGGTTTTTTGAAGCAGAGAAGGGAGTGTTTGCCGTGATGGATGATGGGTTTAGGCGAAGGAGACGTTAAGTTAGGGTTTTGACTTTTTTATGACGTGGCGTTAAGGGGAGAGATGACGTGGCCATCATTTTCATCTTGCTTTATTTATTTTTGTTCAAGGCTAAGCTAGCGTGAAAATAAACTTGAATTTTACTCTCAGACAATTTGAAATTTGCAATTGAGTCCTTTTATTGGATGCAATTAGCATAAAACTTGAAGAAATAGTAAGTGAAGCACTTGAGCCCCAACGCCAAATATGCCAAGGCTTAGATTCACAGTTAGGAAGCCGGGCTCAAAGTACGTGCTTTGCACCCTAGTTCGAGTAGCAAGACAAATTAAATTGATATTATGCTAATAATTGAAGGCAATGGACGTTTTATTTCGAGGAAGGTCCAGGGGACTTCAATGCTGAGGGGTGTTTTTAAAATGATTTTAATCATAATAATTTATTTTAGTATTTTTGATGATTTTACTACGATGTTAAAACCATCGAAAATCTCATATCAAAAAATAATTTGAGAAATCATTTTCAGGGGCATTGTCAAACACAATTAATTGACTTGATTAATGGGATATTGATGACAAAAATATCATCAATATGACGTCGGTTTGTCATGAGCAAATTCCTTAGATTACAGTATCCAAGGATTTTATCATCAACTGGAATGCCCGAATCCAACAAGAGATTGCAAGAAATTTCTCAAGAAATGGCTCTTATTATATATGAAAATGTGTAAGTAATTCAATCAGCATTTCAAAACCAAAAGACAGATGCAAGGACGATATAGCAACTCGTTGATGGTTTAGGCACACTGTGTATACAGAAAGCAGTCGAACCAAAATTCTGATGAATACATACATACCTACTTAAAAACCAAGAAGAAAACCATATAACCTACATAGGAACGAACAAGAAAAGGGAGTGATATCCTACAAGTTTGAAACACAAAGTAAAAAATGTTCTTAAGTGAATCAAGTCAAATTTGCTAGAAAACAAATCTTACTGAGAAAGGTATGGAGTCTGAAACGGGGAGCCAGTGGACTGGAGAACCAAGCTAACCCTTGCTTCTTTTCGAGACCTGCCAGTCCTCTTTCCTATTTGATGTCCGGCGTTTGGAACTGGGAAGCGACAATACATACATCTGTGAGTGATCTAGATGGGTTTCTTAAAATAAGACCCTCTCCACCCCGACCCTCCTCCTTCAGGGGCAAGAAAAAGAAGGTTTATAGGATAGTTCATCTAGCATTACTAGAAAGCAATGGCAATGCCGATCGAATCTCATCTCCCAACTTGATCGTCAGTCTGGAGACTGTATTCCTGAACATTTCACAGGAACTTATCTCCTCGAGGGAAAAGTAGTCGCCTTGCTGTAGTGCATGGAGCTGCCTCTCCAAGTACCTACTAAGACTAGACTCTGTGGTGTTAATGAGACTCAAAGAAGGATTTGTGTGCATAAATTTTGTGATGAGAAATCCAGCTAGGATCTGCTGATCTGTCTTCACAAGCTCTGATATGAAGCAGGGGAACATGATTCTTATGAAAAGTAACAGCACATCTTTCTCAATGTTTACACGTTCATTTGCTCCCTTGTTTGTGATTGTTGATAACTGGGCTTCCTGACTCTGGCGCGAGAAATTCCCAACCACATAGCAGAGATATGAGAAAGTGGTGCCAAATGAGGGTTTGGTGATTATATTTGATATAACCCCAGAAGATAAAACGAGCATTAAGACCTCATGGTCCCTGCCAAGCACGCCTGAGATCCCTCCTTGTTTCAGCTCATCTTCAACTACATTCAAACACTGCAACTGTATTGCTTCATAAGGCAGAAGAAGCACCATTTTTAGAGCCATAAAAGAATCTTTCTCGAGCACAGTGTGACTCAAGCTCCTCGCATCATCTTCATCAAGCAATATTCCATAAGATTTTGATAGGGAACAGTCAATCAGTCTTAGCACATCCTTAAACTTGGACAACGTGATAAGCTTTTTGAAAATTTCCATCCAACAAACATGTAAAGGATGAACGTGATTGGAATTCTCTGGCTTCTCTTTCTCCAGAGCTTCTACTTCCTGAAAGCTCTCCCATCCTTCATCCCAGTCATCATTATTCCAGTCATTTCCTGTTTCTGTTGCTTCTGTGGTATCTACCTCATCTTTTGCAGTTACAAAAAACCCTTCCCACTCTTCTAAAATGGCTATCAAAGCATCGAAATGAGGCTCTGTACTGGAAGATTCACACAATTTCAAGAAGCAAGAGACTGCAGTCTCAGCATTCAAGAGATCATCAGAGGTAATTGCTATGCTTGGGGATATGGCTGATGCGAGCTGAGATGATCTGAGGGCAACCAGTGTACTTGTAAACCTGCTAGAATTATCTGTATGATCAGGTGACCCCTGATTTGCAGAAGGGTTGCTCTTTTTACCAGTAGAGAGCAACCCATCCCATCCTTCCCATGGTAAGAGATTAGAATTTAGCTCTGTGGAGAAACCCTTAATGCTTCTACCTGTGATGAACTGCATAATCTCTAGAACATATACTCGAACATGGCTTGGGAGCTCCAAATTATCAGAGAATTGGGCCATTCTTTCCCAAACTACATGCCTGACTGTTTGCAAATTCTCCATTTGACCTTCCAACTTACTCAGAGATGATAACAAATGATACAGATTCTGGTGTTCATGGGATCCACCAACCAAGTTTCTTAGAATCAGCTCCAACATATTTACATAGAGATGAGGAAGATCCAGGGATTCATTCTTAGCAGTTGAAGCTGAGCTGATGGCGCAGATTGACATTGATTCCAAGAATACTTCTGAAATGGCTCCAAACCCGCAACCAGAATATAACATGGCTCTGCAGAAAATTGGTATCTCAACAGAAAAATCTCCAATTAAACCAGAGCTTGCATAACCAATTACGGTGCCCCAGGCCTGACTTGGTGAAACACTGTCCTCCATCACCATCCTCATAAAAACCTTCAGGCAACTTGATAAGAACTCTGGATCAAACCTCAGTGTTCCTACTGAACTCTCATCTAATGCTATCTCCTGCATTTCTTCTGTCAATTTAAGCCAGAAGTTCAAAAGAACAATGACGCAATCCTGCCATGTTGAGTTATCAGGTATAATCTCATGAGAACTGTGCAGGGGTATAATCACTGTGAAGTATCGCTTCATAATATCTAAAGAATCTGAAGGTGACAAAAGCCTCATATATGTTCTGCAAAAATCATAGGTTTGCTCCAGTTGACTCATAAATTCCTGAAATCTTTCAGCATTTTGAACATCACACTCTTTTCTAACTCTACTTTCCAAAGTAGTCAATAAACTCATTGTGTAATGTTTGTAGACATCTTGCCACACTATGAGACCTTCAGGCAGTGAATCAGCATAGATACTGGCCAATGTTTGTACCATTTTTGCCAATGCTTCCAAGCTAGATTCATTAACATGTGAAAAGACTTCATTTTTGAAAGACAGCAAATTCAAACCATCTAATCCAGCAACATTCTTGAAGTCTAAGTTCTTGATAAAAGAAACTCTTTGACATTCTTGCTCAAAGACCTTGTACAAACGAGCTACATCAAGAGCAGACAAATTTGGTGAATTTGGATGTGCTGTTGACGATGATTTTTTGGATTCTCCCAGCCGCAAGTAGCAGTCAGAGAGGAGGCCATATATACAAGCAAGGCGTTGCTTGTTGCACCCATCAATTGTAGGGTATACAACCAAGGAAATAGTTTTGATGGTTTCAGAACCAAAGCTAATTATTTCTCCTTTGACCTCTGAAATTTCAGCCTTAACATCATCTTCATCAGTCCAAACCTCAGAAACAAGGATAGAACTAAGATACCTTAGTAGCACCTGAAGAACAGAGAAAATATATTATATAACAAGTCAAAAGATCAGTTGGTTGTCCTCCATGCATTCAAAGATAAAAACAGATACACCAACATACCTCAGTGTGATTTAAGCCATAGGCATCGACCAATCTTAACACATCCTTTATAATGTGCTTCTTTTCGAACTTTACTGATTCAATCAAGGAGAAAATGGCACTCTTAATGTAGTCAAGGTCACCAGACAGAAAACGCCCAGTTTCAACTCCAGGAATGATTTTCTCCAACACTCTAGATTGTTCAGCTACACGTTTTTTTTCTTCCAATTTAAACTTCCATTCCCTCCAAAAAGTGGACTGTACATCAATTTTGGTCATTTCATCTGCATTCAACAGGTAAAACAACAGACAGAAGAATTACCTTCATTGCTCTGGAAAGAACATTAAGTGGTATAAAATAGAATCACAGCGAAAGTGTATGCCAGGTAGATTTTTTATGATAAATAACCAACTATGGACAATCACCTGAACTAGGTGGTTTGTGCTTCTCTTTAAACTTCCTCAGCAGCAGCTCTCTCCTCTGAGCCGGACCCTTGCACTCAACTCCAGAGTTATGTAATAAACTGTATGTCATTCCCACATTCATGATGCTACAAATTTCTTGGTAATTCTCCCGTATCCTTAGCTGCTCTTCTATTATTTCTACTCCACTAAAGGCATCCGCGAGATTCAATAAGATAGAGCACCCCATGATATCCTCCTCTTCTGTAACAGGTGGTTCTATGATTGATTTTGCCAGTGAGGCGATAACATCATCTCTGGGAGCATAATCATTTTTTGCCAGCCACGACAGGATGGTTACCACAGCTTGTGTTTTTATGCTAACGTAATGCTTACCAGGAATAAAGGTTGAAAATTTCTTACCATTATCTGCTTTCTTACTCAATTCAAGCAACCATGGAAGTTGAATAGAGGCAAAAGATACAAGTTTTCCATTTTCCCACAAAAAAGATTCCAGATCAGTTCCACTATCCACACGACAGTTTTTAGTAACAAAAGAAAGTGTGTTTTTAATGTTACTGAAACGAACTTCTCGATCTCCACTGCTTGCTCCTCCATCCAGTTCAGAGTAATCCTTCAGATCAATTGTTTCTTCATAGGCTGGGGGTGATGTTATAGACAAACCTTGATCTGAGAAGCTTGAAGGACTTGTCCCAGTCAAGATTGACAATGTCTCACACTGGCCTTGCATGTCAAGATCTTTCCACGCATGAAGCAACTCACCAATAGATTCCTCATCACAATGACTCAAAGCAAAACCTAGTAAATGCTTTCGAGAGCCTATATCAATATTTTCAAGGGCAGGACCCCTGGCTATCGCAGCACATAGATCCCAAACATGACCATGCCCTTTTTTGGCCAGAACAAGACAGAGATCAAATGCCAATTGTAGATCACCTTCCACTGCAGCTTCTCTAGCAATAGCTTCCTGAACAGTAGATATATCTTCTGAAGAGTTCAACCCAAGAAGTTTGGCAACCTCAATGAGTTCATCAACATGTAGATAAGCTCCAGCTTGGCTAGTGATTGCCATTTTGATGATCTCTATAGGATCCTTTATTTGCCTAAATTGCAAAGGAAGTAGAGTCACTCCAAGGTAAGGAAGTTTAACAGTGAGAGCATCAATTAAATCAGCCTCTGTCTGAACATTTCTGCTACTTGGAAATAAATTAAGGCATTCCTTAGCCTTCCAGATCTGAAACAAGTTGCAGAAGCAAAATCAATCAATTTATACAGGAAGACAGCCATTTGAAAAAACAAATCAACATCATCTGGAATTCAATGATTAAATCTGAATAAACAATGGAAACATTATTGCATATTATAATGTCGCTAGTAAAAAGAAATTAGAGAACCTAAAACACAACAGGTTACAATTACTTATTCCATAAGTTGGTTAAAAGAACCCCAGCCACCTCCCAACCTACTCCATTTCATAAAAAAAAGAAAAAGAAAAAGAACTGAAGCATTATTTGATAATCCAACATACATGATAATACAATACATCAAGAAAACACCATCATGATACCTTATAGATGATACTTCAAACTTGGCTCTGACATACAACAGAAAGTCCATGTTCAGTTTTAGAACATCTAATTAAAAAATCTAAATGCACCGCAGAGAATCCACCAACATCTAATTAAAAAACTCCAAAAACACAATTATAATTGTGATTTTTGAGGAATTCGTAGAAACTCCAGCAAAACTTTTTTTTTTCCTGTGACAGACCAAAACATGTTAAAGACAGTATTTCAACTATTAGATGTTTCTTTTAAAGTGGAAAAAATGTATAAAACTTCTAGTGTTCTATAACACTGTCTAAAGAAATGAAAACACAAGTGTTCTAGCTCTCTGTCTCCGCAACTTCTCTCTAGACTGCCAACAATTCCTCTTTGCTTCCTCTCATGACTACAGACAAGTGATCCTCCGCCGTTCTAATTCACATAGCCCATATGCCTCAAAAGGCAAATAGAACTCAAGTACCAGAAAATAAAATCACCCATTACAAGATAGACCCTGTTTTGAGTCAATCATTTGTAGGGTCTCACACTTTCTTTTTCAAAACTTAGATGCTGGCCAAATAAGGTTATAGTCATCTGCCCGGAAAGAAGATTTTTTCATATGCACAAAACTTATGAGGAATTAAAGTTTTCGTGTATCTTTTATTAATGATGTGTGTCTATTTGAAATACAAGGATTTGATATAAATATTTGGTCACATAAGGATGGGTTTGAAACAGGTTTGTTGTAATTATGGTGGGATGTATTGTGTGACACAGCAATGGTTTTGATTGTTGGTTGGGGGCCTGAGACTGCAATTTGAGTTGGATTTGTGGTGGAGATGACAGGTCTGTGGACAGTCATTTAGGTTGTGATACAGCAATGGAGTGGATTCTGTAGCATTGGTTCTGGAGAATTTGTGACAGTTAGGATTACTGGTTGTGGTAATTGGATTGTTGCAGTGCAGGTATGTTAGTGGAGATTATGCTGGTCATGATTGAGCTTTGCGGCTGGAATTGCTGGTATTTTTTATTTTTCCAAAAGATAATTGGAGGAAGATGAATGGCACACGAAACAAATCTGACTTTGACCCACAGTTCCTTCTCTTTGATGGATTTAGACTTTAGCATCATGGCATAGGTACTCCAAGAAGATAACCATAACAAGTTAATAGCTAGAAAATGCATTTGATGACATATAATGAAATATTAAACCAAAAGAGTTTCACGATTCCACAAATATCTAATTAAAAGTTTTAAACTACAAGAATGCCTTCAGAACAATTCCTAGTGATGCAAAGCATGGCATACTAAAACCCATATTCAAATTCAGAACATGCAGTTATTTAATGGATATTTAAAGAGATGAACATATCAAATTACTGCCAGGTATCCAAAGCCATAACAGAGCTTAACATGCACAAGTGCTTACTTCAGAGCAAGACAAACTTGAAGCTGAGAAAAAGTACTCCCGTGCAGCTTGAATAACAAGATTTTCTGCTTTCTCTGATGCCAAGGCTACTGAACTTGTACCTTTCAGATAATTTCTAGCAAGTGAAAATTTCCCAGCTTTCAGCAGTCCTCTGCAGAATTCCACTAGCATATACTCTGGGTCAAGGAAAGGAAAAGCCTTCTCTCGCAAGCATTGCAAATCATGCCACATGTTTGCCCAATCATTATCTGATCGACCTGGCTGTCTGCGAACAAATTTTGACAGTATAAGACGAAGAATCTGTTTAACACCTTTTTCATCTGCATGGGCCTCAAGGAAGAAATTCATTGGCTTTGGAACCTGAAACAAAGAAGTAAAGAGCATGCTAGAAAGTGAAGATTCCTGAATAGAAGCATATATCTAATGATTCATTTATTTGATGGTTGTAATGAATTTCCTGATCAAAAGAAGCATGGGCCATAGAAAACAAAAGACAAACCTGGTACAGTGCCAGAAGCCTCCCTGCTTCAATATGACCTTCAGCAAGCTTCAGTCGTTTCTCGAGGTGCTCAATAGAAATACCGACATCTGTTAAGGTGAAATACTATTAATCATCAACAATTCCAATACCAACGACAACCAAAGATGACAAAAATGCACACAAAGTACATATGCTTTGTGTTCATGTATCCTGATATTTCTATACGTTTCAGTCTTCAGTATAATATAGATAGTCATTAAAGCCAATACTCTTGATTATACAAGAACAACTTAAAAAAAGGGTAAAGTTCCAGATTCAGGAAAATCAATAAAGAACACTCATGTCATCGAAACTTCAGATTTTAAAAGCAACTCCAACTTGAGTGCAGAGCTTAATTGGAATGATCTGTATCTTCTATGCCAATTCCTATTAAGTTTGAAGTCTCATAATTGGCATCTCTGGGCTAATAATAATCAGCTCTGCCATAAGCTTATTTAAATGCAGAAACTGTTTTCTGTACCATAAGATCTCTCACTAGCTACAGTGAATACATGTTGACTCCAACTTCATTCTTTTTTACAAAATGAAACACCCCCACCCCCACCAAATCCCTCTCTAAGTGCACAAGATGTATGCACACGTGTGTTGAGACCTATATTATTTAGAAATTTATAAACGAAATAGCAACCAATAAAACCTAATTATATTTTTTCAATCAAATCTGTACTACACAGAATGTACCTTGCTTCTGTGGGAGTTTTGACAATAAGGCAGCCATTACACTCCATCTATCTGTAACAGTGCACAAATAAATGCACTGCAAAGCACAATCTACAGCCTCAATCTCATCCTTGAAGAAACCATTCATATGCAATTCCCTGCATCCTTCCTCAATAACCATCAAGCATGTGTCTAGTTTATTCTCCAATGCAATTTCCTTCAGCCATTTTACCACAAATGAATCATTTTCATGCGAAGGAAAATGGCATTCTGTATCCTGATCTTGAGTAAAATAGGTCATGTTGTGAAACCTATTTCTCATAAATGGAATAGCCTTATCATGCAACCTCTTTACCACATTTTCCTCTTTCACTCCCTTAAGCATCATTCTGAATTTTTCGTAATCAGATAACTGTTCCCAGGAGATAAGACTCATATTAGAACATGCATCAACATCATTTTCATCAGAATAAATTAGCTGGTGCAACAATAAAATATCCTCATGAAACTTCTGTAACTCATAGATGCCTTTGCGGCAAGCCAAATCAATCAAGTCGATGCAGTTGTCAAGCTGGCCACTAAAGCTATCAATATCTCTAGCTCTGTTCTTGTACCACTCAGAGAGTTCACTAGATGACGGCCAAAGATAACCAAGGCGCCGCTTGACAATGGGCTCAGTTTCGATCTGGGTACCAATCTCATGATTCTCTGGTAGCCTATTGATAAAGCTAACCATTTCCTCACATTCTACCCAATCTTCTTCCCTAAGAGCAATTCTTGGGGGAGGAGATCTCCCAGGAAGAAGCTGCCCATAGGTTTGAAGAGGAACAGTTTCAGGAATAGCAGCTAATATTTTCAACAATGAAGGAGATAGTGAATAAGGATGACGCTTGAAGAGGAGGTTTAGGGCCCCAATTTTCCCACTTTCAGCAAGTGTTATGGCAACTTCACCAACAGGTATAATACGAAATTTGCGATATTCCTGTACAGAAAACCTGCACAAAGACTATGTCAATACACTATCAGTCAATACGACTAATAATCTGATACTAAATTCAGGTGCATTGATGCTATATTTCTTTAATCTCATAAGAATTTTCCAGCAATGACAGCAACAACAACAGCAGTATAATAATAACCACAGCATTATAAAGTCATTACACAATCCAGGAATATTTTATGCTATGTTTCCTTAATAGCATAAGAATTTCCAGCAATGATATCAATAACAGCAGCAGAATAATTATAAGCATAGCATCATAAAATCATTATGCTAAAGCTTTTTCGCATGTTAAGGAAAATGAATTAAGAAACCTGAAATTATGTATCAAGAATCAAATCATGTATGTGGGTGCAGCATCTTCAATGAACCAAATTAAATCACAGTATGAATGTGGGACTTAATGGAGAAATTTGCATGAGATTTTTCTGCATGTAGTTGATATAAACAGCTTCAATATCCATAGAAAGAATAGCAGGTCTTTTTTTTCCTACAAAAATCAATATGAACTTGCATAGTATGCAAATGCATCAAGGAATTCAGCCTGTTTATCAAGTAAAAGTTCATAAAATACTTCAAAAATGGTTGTCCAGATCCTGATGAAGCATTGTATTTCTGATAAATACCCGTAAGCCATGAGAGAGAGGGGATTGAGTTCCCAAATAACACAATACCTGCCCATGTTTATCCCCATATAGGTCTCTAGCCTGTCCCTGAATTGTAACAGCTGAAGTCTAGCCATACGAAAATCCCAGATCTGGCTCCCTTCATCAGCTTCTGATTCCGAAAAACGGAACTGATCAGTCACTTGCAGCCCATATGAAAGTAGAGCTTTTACCGCATCTTCTGTTGGTCCAACCTTATCAACACATTCAGAAAGCACAAAACTGTGATCCTTGATATTGGACAAAAACATGTTAATACCATCTTTTCCTTGGCTAGAGTGCAACCACTGAGATTTTAAAACTTCATCTCTGTCCAAGCCATGACGATTGGCAAAGTCCAAGGCAGCTTGATATTTACAGTTACTAATTAAGATATTATACATTTCAGGAACAGATCTCTTTGACAGTGAAATCAAGCTCCAGTGCAACTGGGAAACATCAAGTTGATCACTTCTGCTACCTGTGACCTGCTCTACATTGTACACATTACCTGATTCTCTATGAGGTTTACTTGGAACTTTGCTATCTAAAACAAATATGCGGCCTTGAAACTGCTGTATCCTATCCAGAACAAGCATTGAATATAGATGGTTGTGCTCTTGAAACTTTAAGCCAGTAACAATATCAAGCATGGCCAAAATGCCTCCACGTTTTGCAAGAGTCATGATGCGGTCAGACCACCAAGTAAAATCCACAATATCATTTAAAAGCTCATTCTGTCCATTTTTTATGTTACTGGTTCCTTGTGAACGTAATTGCTCTTCACAAGCAAAACTCACAAGTGATCGACTTTCTTTATCCATCTTGAAAATGTGCAAGCGTCCTGTTATATCTAAAGTGGCAACAAACTTACCTTGTGGTGAAATTAGCACCTTTGGACATGATAGTACAGCATCTTTTGATTTGGAATACAAGCCTTCGAACTGAATAGAAATCAATGGTTCCAAATCTAAGTTTCGACTTCTACACCAAAGAGAAAGAAGACAAGATCCTGAAAAAAAATATAGAATATAAAATTCCAAAACTGTCTAATGTAATTTAAAAAAAAATAATAAAGGTAAAAAAAATGTTTTTCCAAGCTGCCTGGGCTGGGTATTTAACATATATGATTTCACCATCTACACGGCGAGTTGCATTACAAATTCATGGGCCAAAATGTCAATTAGGGTATTATTATTTTTGTAATTCTTTTTTTCAAAGTATGCTCCAAAGAGTTTAGGAAAAAATGAAGAAACTCCATAAATCCTGTGTGAGTTGTCATGTGTGGGCTAGACACAAGGATTCAAATCTGAGAGTTAAAGTCCAAATATGCTTAGCAGGACTCAAACATTTGATCTTTCATTGAGAAATGCAAGTCAGGCTACAAACAAGAGCAAGCTTTAGTACTTGCATATATAGAAAGTAGTTGGAAATTCAAACTCAGTGTGATTTGGTGAAAAATTATAAGAGACTAAAATTGTTGATAAGCATCCCGTCATTTGAAGGTTAGAAAAACAAGACAACTTGATATTCAAAATTATTCCCATATAACTCAAAAAAAAAAAATTCCTAGCATTTTCACGTCCACCTCCAAATTACATGTCAAATGTACATAAATAGAATCATATTATATCAATTACATAAACCCCTCAACAAAATCAAACTTTCACTTGACTACCACAACAAAAATAACAATGCCCTAAAACATACCAGCAGAATTTTCAACAGACGATTGCGAGATACCAACTGCACTACCAACAACAACAAGCAAGGAACATTCCGAACTATAGTCAGAGCAGAAAACATCCTTTGGAAACTTCCCCAGCGACTTCAACCCACTATTTAAAACAGAAGCACTTGGCTCCTTACTCATCTCAATCAAATGAAGACATCCATCTGCTGTAATAACAACAAATCTACACCTGGAAAACTTTTTCAACCAATTAATCATCCATCAAAATCACATAACTTAACACGTTCTTAACATACGATGCAAATCCAACAACACTTACAAACAAGACCGCTGCGCATCATTATCATCAGCATCCTGCGGAATCAATCCTACTATCGACGAACTTGCTCTCAACTGCCGCTTACTAAGTCTCATAATCTCTTCCCCATTCACTTTGATCAAATAAACCGTATCACTATCATCTACTACTCCTAAGACACCATGAAATTCAGACCACACTCCGCTCGTGAACACACCACCACCTCTACCTATCAAAAAATCCAAAAATAAAATTAAAAAATAAAAAATAATATTTTGTACTGATTAACTGCATAATTTAATATTTAAGCTTGTAAAATTAAAATTAAATGCCTTACAAGTGAAGCTTCCGTGCGGTTGCTGATAATCATTCTCTTTGGACAAAATCGTAATTTGATTAGCACTAGCTACAGCAACGTAATCACCTCGTGTAGATATAAACAGCGATAGATTTTTCCTAATTTCTGTTGATGATTTTGAATTATAATTCCTATAATCACTCAATTTCTCTTTGATTATGGACAAGATACCGCCTTGATTGACCTGAATCATTCACAGAAAACAGTGATTAATCTGTTAATTGTGATTAAGATGAAGAAATTAGAGAGATCGATCGAGAGAGACCTTGTTGGAGTGTAGGAGAGGAGGGTAATTGGAAGTATAAGGTCTGGAGATGTGAAGACGCGTCTCGTAAAGCACTTCGTCTTCCGCCATTGATGATGATATATGACACCGTTTCTGTCTGACCGGACGGAGAAACAAACGGCAGATGGTTGATTCTTCAGGAGACGTTTCTGTCGGTACACATGAAGAAGCAGAGTGACTGGTTTGCTTTTGTTATTCGTATGTAGAAGAGAGAGGCCCATTTTAATTAGAGAGGATTGGGCTTTGAAAGCCTATTTTTCTTGTTGGGCCACTCTTAGGCTTGGTGCCCTGGTAGTTCCAGAAACAAACGGCAGATGGTAGTTTTTTTTTTATTTAGCTACAAATTTATTTGCAGCTGAAAAACATTTGCAATTTTTTCTTTTTCAGTTTGCCTCTAGTCGATCGGTCACAAAACTACAAGTCTCAAGTCCCAACAAGAATTCTAATTAAAATGCCAACTTTTTTCTGAAAATCTCAAATGTTTTTTGATTTATTTTACAATCTATTTGCAATAGAAATCTTTTTTTATTTTTAATTAAGTTTTTGAGAATTATGATGGATTTGGGGCATGTGCCACCAAGGCTAATTGCAGAATAATTGCACCTGAGCCAGCTCTCCATGAGTGTTAGACAGGAAGAAATGCTTGAAATTGATGCCAGTTAGGGCCAGCAACTTGATGATAATTTTGCAAGTGCGTGTATCTATGCAGACAACCTTATTTTTCCAAAAGGTCAATTGTTCCTTAGAATCTTTAAACGTTATCATAATCTCAATCATCAGCATCAACTTCTGTAGTAACTCATCAGGAATCCCTTTCTCCTCGGCCAAGCATCTTGCCTGACGGCTGAGAATCTTGCCAACACGAGAGCTTGTTGGAGCATATGCCCAATGATAGAAGAAAGAGATCATTCATGGAATTCAACATGCAACTCTTTCTTTTTATGGATCGATTTGGTAGAGAAGAAATCAACCACAAATCGATCAAATTTGACTTGCCTAGACAACAAACACAACTTGTCGACTCGATTTTTTGTTAAAATATTCTCTTTTGGTAGTGACGTGTTGCCATGTATGATGAAACCCTAATTGACTTGCTCATTATAACTCTGGTTCTATGTTGTTTTTGGTGGAAAAAAGAGAGGACAGTGCAAGTGGTTTGTGGCTATGGTTTCGGGAAGACTTGGACGATGGGTTACGGTGGTTATTGGCGGCATTTGTTGGGGCTATTGGTTAGGGTTGTAAGGAAGTAAGGTGGTTGGTTTCAAGCAAGGTTGTTTTTCTAGCAAGGGAGATTAAAAGGATGCTGGTTTGGGTGGTGTGGTGTGAAGCACAGGTCAGATCTGGTGACTAATGGTTCAATTAGAGTTGGTGGATGCTGGGTTGTGGTGGCCACTCTTAGTGAAGGGCACTAGGCTGGCGTGGTGATGCTAGCTAGTTTGTGTGGTGGGGGTGTGGAGGTGTTAGGTTCGCTGGAGTGGTTGAAGAGAGAAGAGGGTTGTTGGGCTAGTGTAGTACTGGAGAAGGTTGTTATACCATGGGCTAGCTATGCTGGGTGGTGGTTGATAAAGGGAAGAGGAGGTTGAAAGCGGTGGGGCGGTTGGCTGCAAGACTGCTCAGGGATGGGTGGGTAGAATGTGGTTTCTGAGATTACGGTTAGTTCAAGTGGGTTTGGTCGACGATGGTGAGGAGACTAGTGGTTGTGATGTGTAGTGTGGCTAGTCGATTTAGAGAGAATAAGATTAATGTTTTTTTTTTTTTAGCAGCATTTATAAGAATATTTTGATTGAGTTTAAAGTGTTAACAAGCTTAAACTTTTTATAGTTATTTTCCCCTTTTTCACGATTTGACTGTAATAAAATAAAAATCAAACCTATCATAGATTCATTCGTGCCATTTATTTAATCTAATTTCAAATACCAACAACAGAATTAGCAAACAGTGGGATGTATATACTCGTAACTAAAATCATTAATTAATATTTTGCTTGGTTCGGCATTGCAATCTAATTAAAAATTTTAAAAAAATAATTTTTTTATATTTTTTAATCGTTTTGATGTATTATTATCAAAAATAATTTTTAAAAAAATAATATTATTTTAATATATTTCTAAATAAAAAAATCTTAAAAAATAATCATACCACACTACTACCCCTTTCTACATTAGAACTTGTTTGTTCGGTGGAAAGTGGTTTCTAGTATTTGTTTGTCATTAGAAAAATTGGTTAACGGAAAATACTTTCCAGTCAAAGAAAAATTTGGCTTAGTTTTTAGGAAAGTGTTTTCATTTTATTATAGACGAAAAACACTTTCCAGAAGTTGTGAAAAATTTAAAAATAACATATTATTTATTGATTATAACAAATTTAGTTTTCAAACTTTTGATTGCTATATATTTTGTTTTGAATCTTTTTTTTTTCAATTTCACCTCTTAGAATTTGATTTTTATATTAATTTTGGTCTTCTTTTTTATTATTGTTATTTGCTTTTATCTTATTATTTTTTTTAATTAAAATTTTTTATTTATCAAATTTGATGCTCATTCTTTTGATTGTTACTTATTTTATTTGCAATAATTTATGAAATTATAATTATAATTATTTTAATTTTATCATCTTTCAATTTTTTTATCTGTTAGATTTGATTTCCATTATTTTAATTGTTATCTATTTTATTTGAGATAATTTATTATATTAATTTTTTTTAATTTCATTTTCATTTAATTTTTTAATTTATAAGATTTATTTCTTATTATTTTAATAAACTTGAAAAAAAATTAATATTTTCTAATTTATTTTCCATGATATATCCAAATACTGAAAATTATTTTCTAACTTATTTTTTATAATATTAACAAACATCAAAAAATAATTCATAATAAAACTATATGTAAAAAATATACTATTTTCTAAGTAAATAAACGAGTATTTATTGACATTTTCTAGGCAGTTAGCAGCCACACATTACAATAGTCCTTGATTGTAGATGATTTTTCCAAGGATCTGCCTCTCGTACAGGCAACGCCAAGATTTTCAAGGTCTGGACTCCTGAAAAGTTACATCATTTCCAGAAAAAACAAGCCAATGGTTTCTCTTGGTCAATCATCTCATGAATTATGGAGAGGGGTGGGGTTAAAAGTCTTGGTGTCTGCGGCCTAAAATCCATTTGAAAAGGACAATCTTGCTCGTGGCAGGAATCTCTCCTCTTCTGAAATTGGGATTAAATTCCACCATTGACGACAAATCAAGCTAAGCACTCACCCTCCCTTTAATTTATTTTCTCCAATTTTCAAATATTATAGCAAAAGGTAACATCTGGCTGCTAGCTCAACTTGTTAAGGGATGCATTAAATATGCTGTACCAATTGAATTAGATTCTGATCTGTCTTGGTGTGCTAAATATGTCGTTCTATCCAGCATATATTCTATATTAATCATAAAAAGCAGTACTGTTGTAAGATATAAGTATATATTATTTGATAAAAAAAAAAGAGTGCTATGTAATCAAGAACACAGACCAAGATTATACAAATGACAGAGCTAAACGTGATTGAAATGGCTACTAGGGGTTTGTTTACTGGTTTAATTTAGGGTTCGATATGATGGTCTAATGAGATCTCCCAATTTTTCAACTTGAGAAGAAATTTTATATTAATTTTTCTAAAATAGAACAATCATATTTTTCTTATTGAATCCTAAAATTGAAGGGGGGGAAAGCAAAATAGGAAGAAAGCTACATGAATGCTTTGACTATGAACCTCCCATGATTTATTTTCATTCTTAAATTTGTTCAATTGACTAATTAAGAACCCGTTTATTTTTGCTTTATAAAAATGTTTTTGAAAAAAATTATTTTTTTATTTTTTTCTTTACTTCAACTTATTATTATTATTTTTTTGTATTTTCATATTGTGTTAATGTCAAAAATAATTTGAAAAAATAAAAAATATATTGTTTTGATGTATTTTCAAGTAAAAAACACTTAAAAAAAAATTATTACCATACTTTCAAATACTCTTTAAAAGCTAAAGATATTTATAAAAAAAAAAGGAAAAATTGAACTTCCATTATATAAAAAAAAAAAGAAGAAGAAGAAGAAGAAGATTCTATGATATTTTTAGATTTGGTGGCTTAGATTCTCCCTACATTTTCAAATTAGTGAGGGCTATAGAATATTAAATATTTTCCGAAAAAATATTATGCTTCGACTAATATATATATGAATTTACTGAAGATGCGGTGATATATATATAGAGCTAGGATATAAAATCTTGAAGGGGGCGAATTAAGGTATTGAAACATATTAATAATATACATGCATGTCTATTGCGTACGTATACTAATCAATAACTTTGAAATAAGTAAATTATGTAAACAAATATTGATACAATTAATGATACTAAAATTATAGTTTTCTAATGACTAATAAAAATCTTATTTGACCATGAAGTGGAGGTGTAAGGTTTTATTTCTTATTTCCTTAACTATTTATTAAAAACTTATGTTTTCTAATTTGACAGACATTATTTTTTATATATATATATATATATATATATATATATATATATATATATATATATATATATATATATAGTTTACATATTACAAGGAATGTTATCATCACTTTTAAATTCATGATCAGAGTTATAAAATCAAGATAAATTTATAAAAAAAAATGAGCTAATTTATTCTGAATTAACCTGTCTAATTAATCTATAACTCAGATCATGAGACTAAGATAACTCCATGGAGAACAAATAAAAACAAATTATAAATCTTAACTCTTAATTGACCTTGCGAATCCAATGTTGAACAATAAAATTTGTAAAAATTTTAAATAAAAAATAACACAAAAAATAAGTCAAGTCAACCTAGGTTAACCCATTAAACATTATATCTAGATCACGATGTCGAGATAACCTAATAAAATGTGAATTGAAATAAATCATGAAGCCCAATTTTCATTGAAACACAATATTAAATAGTGAAATTGAGAAAAAAAATTAAATCAACTAGGTTAATCCACTAAACTCATGACCTGAGTCATGAAACGAGGACAATCTAATAAGTCATGAGACTGAGATAACCTATTAGAAAGAAGAAAAAAACTCGATTTCAACTTAGGTTAAAATGTCAAAACTTGTAATCCTAATCATGAGATCAAGATATTCATATAAAAAAAAAATCAAAACAGATTATCAAACTCAATTTCCAACCAATCCAATATTAAATAATAATAAAAAATTTAAATTAAATAACTCAAGTTAACTTGAATTAATTTATTAAATATTATTTTTGAGTCGGGAATCCAGAATAATATTATAGGTTATCTCGTTGTTACAAGAATATATTAACAAATCTAATATTAAATTAAAAGAAAAAAACAGAAGCCATCTTATTCGCAACACATTCGAACATGTACATGTACTGGAATTACAGGTGACTGTGGAGCTAGCTAGCTGGCCTGGAATTATTATAGGTTTGATTCAACAATAAACTAACCATGACATGTGCATATTTACGACACAAATGCGACATGACTCGCTCTTCCTTCTTGTTCACATGCCAAGATTAAAAGAAATCATCCATTATGGAAGTCCTTTTCCTAAACAACATGAGAGAGAGAGAGAGAGAGAGAGAGATTGAAAGTGGGATTCCCAAATCTTGATCTTGATAACATCGTTCCAATATGCTTATAGTAAATTATATATATCGTCCTAATTTACCTTATCCCTTAAATCTATGAATCAAGGGGCCGGGCCATTCACAATTTGGAGACCGAAAAACCCTTAAAAATTGTAGCTCCTAGCTAGCTCCTCCTCCTCTTCTATATATATGGAGGTTCCACCTCCTCTATCTAAGCATTGAGGTGAAGTAGTGTCCATGGAAGAGAGATCAAGAAATGGGCATGTTTTTGGAGAAGCAGACATGGCGTGGTATTGATCCGGCTCTTCTTCTGTATTTGCATCAGAAGTTCTTCGCTGAAGACGAGCCGAATCAATATCACTCTTGTACGCTTCATTCTCTCATCTTTTATTTGTTTCGAGAGCAGAAGAAACACACTTTTAGCTGCTATTTATGATCCCTGACGGTGTTAATTGATGGAGTTGCTTTCTTGAATATTTTTCCTTCTCTCTTTTTTCCTCCTCTACTTTTTATATTAAGATTTCTTATTCATTTTCTTTTGAATGAATTTGATTAATGTTTTGAGATAGAAAAATTGAATATAATTAAAATATATTCCCTTGTCTTTATTATTTTGAAACGATAAAGATTTATTTCAAAATTCTTTCAAATTGGAATGCATATTTTAGCTTGATTAATTCTTCATCGTCTATCTTGTTGGATAAAGGTTAGCAAGTTTAATTTTTCATATATAAAAACTAATCTCATTTACAGTGTTGAAGACATTTATCTCTGGATCAATACAAGCAGAAAACACGCAAGAAAACGCGTAAGGAATAAAATTTAGATTCTAATGTTATTGATATATTATAATTGGATTAATTAATTTGTTTCCAAATCTTTTTTTCTATTAGTTTTCTTTAAATTCATTGTATTTCTCATAACCATTATCTAAATGGTTGTTTCATTAATAAATAAATCAATTATTATAAAAAAAATTCAAAACTATTTTAAAAATATATTTATTTTGTATCATTGTTCCTTTCCCTCAATCAAATATATGAAAACACTGATCAAACACAATATCAAAGCTCATGAGAAGTGTTTTTGTGGATCTACTAGTTCTCCTTCCTATAATCGTTCAAAACATTTGTTAATGGATTAAGTTTAATTTGTGATGGTGTCTGATCAGGTCTTTTCTTCTTCCCATTTTGATGGATATATTGCATCATTGAGAAACACATTGGCTATAATTACTACGATGTGCATCCCAAAAATCTCCTATGCGAAATTATTTGGTCTTAAAATCAAGTTCTGAGTTACTGTATACTGCCAAAGAAATTAAGTGGTAATTAATGCCAGAGAGTATGTCAGCAGCAGGATAATATATAACCATTCTTATATATATATATATATATATATATATATATATATCGTGATAGCTAGGCTGGTAATTAAGCAGCAC
>Ga0325405_1000235_pt1 | contig 52045 bp, 22 predicted proteins | sample PopdelMetagenome_21_FD_205663 | JGI IMG/M metagenome (GOLD analysis project Ga0325405, IMG submission 205663) | Populus deltoides microbial communities from Bellville, Georgia, United States - Xylem-Control-R2 | ecosystem: Host-associated > Plants > Phyllosphere > Stem > Wood/Secondary xylem...
GATAAAATCTACAAGAAACGGATATTGTGACCACGTACAAGATATAAGAAACTTGAGTGCTCGTGTTGAGAATAGTGGAGAGTTTGGGATGGGTGTTTGGCTGCAGTTTGGGAGGGGAGAGGTGGGAAGAGAAAGAAGAAGAAGGAGAAACAGAGGAAGAGAGTGTCAGTAGGGTATATAATGGTTTTTTCCGACGGAATTCCGTCGGTAATTCCATTGCTTTTCTCTGGTTTTCTGGTAGTGGTCGGAGCTGCTATCTGTGCTGGTGGAGAAGATGATGTCGCCGATGTTCTTTGGCCAGAGCTATTATTGTTGGATGGAGGTGGACTACTGAGGAAGTTGGTCGTGGTCAGCTAAAGGAGGAAGATGACAATGGCTTTTGTCTCAGTGGTTTACTAGTGTGGTCTTCTGAATAGCTATTAGAGGAGAGGAAGAGAGGAGGTTGGAGGGAAAGGGAGGAGAGAGAGAGAGAGAGAGAGAGAGAAGGAGGGTTATGGAATTAGAGATTATAGTCTTTTATTGATTAGATTTATTCTCTAGTGAAATTATCGATGGTATCGGTAAAAGTAATATGTCATTTATTACCGACTGTAAGTTGAATATTTAATAATTTTTGTAGTCTGTTGGTAATTTTGTCGGTAATTAGCACTAAGATATTTTGAGAACCCCCAAAAATTTTCCAATGACATTTCATCATGTTAGTAGTTTCGTCAATGATTTGAATGTTTAGTGGCAAAGTCATGTGACTTTTTTTCTAAATCTCTGAAAATTTATGAAGGACTACGTCTATCGGCAATTCTTTTGGTATTTCACATGCCATTAGTATTTTTATCGGTATAAAATAGTGGCAAAATTCTATAATTTTATTCCTATTCTCTGAGGGATTAAATCAGTTGGTAATTCCGTTAGTATTTTTATCGTATAAAACTGTTTCTTTTCCCTAATAATTTTGTATTCCCTATCTATCCAACTTGCAAATACAGTAAAATCACAATACAATAACATCAATTATGTTTAATAACAAAACAATAAAATCACAACAATAAATGTTTCAATTGCATTAACAATAATTCATTATAAAGCAACAACATATGAAAAAAAATTACATTAATATCAATTTTATTACATATTGATGTTTTTTATATAAAATAAGTTTGAAATCTTTTTAATCAAAATTGTCTTCTTCTTCTTCTTCTTTAATTTCATCATCATCATGTCCATTATCATCTTCTTTAATGAATTGAAGCTCGTCGATTTCATCATCTTCATTGACTTATGTATGTCTACTAGTTCTTAATATATCCTTTAACTCCTCAACATCAACAAAAATATTCTCACTGACATAAAAATTTGAATTTTCTTCTAAGTCAGTAGATAGAGCAACTTGATATGGATCATCTAACTCATCAAGTTAAAAGACATCATCTCCTGTAGTTAATTTATCATTATTATCTTGAACAACTTGGACATGACCTCTAGGTTTGGTTTTCAGAACTAACTCATTAAGTTGAAAGACATCATCTCGTGTTGTTAATTCATCGTTACAATCTTGAACAACTTGGACATGACCTCTAGGTTTGGTTTTCACAATGAATAACCATTCAACTTTAGAACGAGCATTTCTAAAGAAAAAAACATATGTATAATAAACTTGTTGGCATTAATTTCTTGATAAAAACAAAGACATAGTTGATGTTGTGAAGTCTAGCCTTTGTATTAGTTTTGACCAAACCTTGGCGGGGAACTACTATGATTCCTTTATTGGTGGTAACACCAATAGCATTTGAATGAAAAAACTTTATTCTACTCGCTATGATATTGCAATTCAATTACTTCTTCTAACTTTCCATAATAATCAACTTTAAACTCATTAGAAGTTAATCCCTTAACACAAACTCCATTATTATAGGTCTTTCTACCTTGACCATACTTTTCAGTATGAAAGATATATTCAATGATAAAATACCCATTATAACACTTGACCTTTCTTTTAGGACCTAAACATAATAAATTCAAATTATCATTAGCATTGGCTCCCATTTGATAAACCTGATACAAGATTACAACTATTAACACATAAAATTAAATATTACAAGAGTTAAGAATTATTAAGTATTGTTTACATGTGTTTTAAATCACGTGGAAAATTGATCATCTTATACTTAAAAAATTTGAGATTCAGTCAGATATGAATTTTAGGATATTAAATATTGATGATGTCACTCACCTATAATAAATTATTCGATTTACTAGTTTAGGTGAGAGTATAAGAGAAAATTATTTAAAAATAACAATATGTTAATATTGTACTTACTATATATAAGGTCTCAATTCATTGCAGTTAAATTTGATTTTTGTCAAGTATCTTCCCCTCATTGTATTTTTGAATAAAGGTCATCTAGGATGGGAAAATATTAAAGCACATCCCTACCATCATCATATCTTAAAAAGCGGTTGATTCTTGTTAACATCAAGTGAGACTCAAAATAGTACAAGATAAATGTTGAAATCTCTTCAATAATATATGTCTCTTATATTAAAGCCTCAACATGCCCCTTGTTTTTCATGTTTTTCTTAAGATTGAACAAGTATATGTATGGAATTAAATAGAGATTAGATAAAATAAATGTTTTAGATTTATTTTAAAAAAGACAATATAAATTTACTTAGGATTCATACGTAATCCCTAACATCTTGAATGGATACAACCATCTATATTGGATAAGACCTCCACCTTTTACCTCAAACAATAAATGTACAAGTAGATTCTCTATTAAGTCGAAGAAGGATGAAAGGAATATCATCTCAAGTTTGTAGATTGTCTAGATGAAATTCATTTCAAGCTTCTCTATATGTTGGGTATGCAACTTGTTAGAGCATATATCTCTAAAAAAGTGACTAATCTTCGTGAGTGCATTCCATATCTCTTTTGGCGATAAATCCCTTTGGGCAAGTGGAATGAGTGTTTCTATAAACACATGACAATCATGACTCTCCATTCCATATAATATGACATTCTCCAAATTCATTAATCTAGATATGTTCCAAGCTTTTCAATCAGGAGAACACAAACTCTTAAGTCATTCATAGATAAGTAACTACACAATCTTGTCTAAAGCAAAACTAGCTTTGGGCTTTCAAACCTATTGCCCATCATAAACCAACTTTATATTTTTACAGTGACAAGACAAAGATATATTCATTCTAGCCTTTATGTTGTCCTTTGTCTTCACTTTCACATCTATCACTGTGTTAAAAATATTTTCAAACACTTTTCTTTTTATATGCATGACATACAGATTATGGTGAAGGATATTAATCTTCCAGACAAAGGAAGCTACTTAAAAAAATACTTCACTTTACCCAATTGTGAGTCACACAAAAACCAAGAAACTTTTGTTTGCCAAATTAAAAACCAAACACAATGCCTTCTTATTGCGAGACCATATTATACAATTGTTCACCTAATGGTACCAATAGTAAAATATCCTTGTATTATTAGGAAAAGAATCCTCTCAAAATAGAAACTTCACAAGTTAAAAGACAACAAATAACAAAATTTGTATTGCATGTACTGACTTATATCACGATACCTTTTATAACTCTGATTGACCTGAAATTTTAACTCAATGTATACCATTATTTCTAGAAAATCCTGGTATAATTTCATCTTAATCCAATAGTTAGATTTATGCTAGAATCCGAATTTCCTTGTTCAACCTTTTCTTGGATCGTAACACTGGGTAGCCCAACCTATTGTTCTTTGGTTGGGATTAAGCTTAAGCATATGCTATTGTATCTAATTTATTTCAATTTTTATTTAGGTTTTATTATTATGCTTGATATTGTTCTATGTTCGACATCAATTTATTTTCAAGTAAACCTTTGGCCTAATTATTGGTTATGTAGGGTTTGCTATTTATATGTGCTCATGTAACTTTTTAGGACATATTATTTTTGAATTAAAGAAAATTTATAGAGTTGAAATTTTCCTCCCACTTTCCATTCTCTCTTCTTCTCTTTTTCATCTCCTCTTCTTTTTATTCCCCAACTTTTTTTCTTAATCTTCCCGGTTCTTTCTTTCTCTTTTTTCTTCATTTTCCTTTTATTATTTCTTGAATTCTCTCATCTAATGTCGTCTACTTTGCAAATTTTTCATTCATTAGACACATCATGTCAAAGAGATATTTTTTTCATGGGAATAATCTGATTGGCTTCAACTTTTGGCATTTTGAATAAAGGTAGATCATACAATGGAAGGCTTGACAAAACACTTTTAAGAGAGCATATTCTACCATTCATAGAAAAACTTTTTCCTTTCCAAGAATGCAACTAGTTTTTTTTATCTTCTCTAAGACTAATTTCTAAGTTTGAGAACTCTTTAGATTCAACTTAAAAGGTAAATACAAATATTCAATTGGAAGCATGATGCAAGATAAGAAAAATTTAAAGAGAAAATAATAAGAGAAAGAAGAATCTAGGAAGAAGAAGCCCAACACATATGAAAGAGAGGAGGTAATTATAAGTAATCTATAATGCAAGTCTAGTGTCCCTGCCAACTCTTTTAAGATTGGAAAAACTCAACCTTGTAAAGTGTAGTTCAAGACTACTCAGATAATACTTCTAAATATTAGGATCAAGCTACTATAATATCTCTCTAATAGTCAAGTACAATTTGAATTATGTCATTTTACCCATAAACTAGGATTCGGTGAATCTCATTATTCCTGATAAAATCAACTTATGCATCCTTAATAATATCAATATGTTACTTTTATATAAATGATAAGGATAATGAGTTTGGGGTTTAAGAGGATAATCATGGGTAGGTTGTTATCTATTATATATAACAAGGTCTTTAATATTCAAAGTGGAGCTAATGCCAAAGTCTAATGAAAAGTTAATGACATAAATATTTGAATCAATCATTTGTAACACTTTAAATGGTCTAGTATTACTCATTTACACTTTTTATTAGTTTTAAAAGGACATAGTTCAAGTCTAATCTATATTATGAAATAATCTGCAATATTAAATGCATCATGATAATTAGTTAAAATAGTTTAAAGTTTATATTGTTCATTACTTGAATTTATTTTATAATTTCAATATGCAAATTATAAGCTCTAGATACAAAAACTCAGCTGAATTATGCATCTTAACATGAGGGGTTATATGAAGAAGATCTACAAGTTTTCTAGGTTTGTAAACATGATCACTATATTACTAAAGGTATGGAATGAAACAAATACTATTCAAAACATGATTGGATATGGATTGGAGACAAACTAGGCAATTAGGATCATCTCCATCTTCCTTATCATGTATGAAAGGTAAGGGATTAGGGATATTAATATGTTACTCAAGATCTATTACGTGCTAGATGTCAAGGGTGAGAGAAAAGGATTTAGGGTGTTCATGAGGATAAATGTCTTGAAACGTTTTCAACACCACACTTACCTCTTCAAATAGTTTTACCAAAAATTTTCCTGAAATTTTCTTTACAGCTAAAATGGACATATTATATTCTCCTTTAACCTTTTTCTCAATCTTATTTGGACTTGATATGTTAAGTCCCTCTTCTTTCATATGTTTTTCATCTAGGTTGTTAAAATCCTCAGGAATAGGTTCATACACTTGATCACAATATTCTTTTTCTTCATCTATATCATTATGTTTTTTTATGATTAGGGGTTTAATGGTATAGTTGGTTGAAATATAATAAAAACCTTAATATTTAGCACACAAAACCCTTGAACTCATATTTGACACTTCATTGAGGACTCGTTTGTCCATATTTATAGTTAGGAGTTAGGCTAGGTTCATGAGATGTAGCACTTAATAAAAGACTACTATTCCTAAATTAAAACCTAGTAGAGGTAATACAAGGGTCCTAAAATTGTGTTCATTGACTCTTAGTATCCAACTTATAGTCTTGTAATAAAGTATCAACTTAGTTAATAGTAGAAACACCTTGAAGCACAACTTCTATTCTAAAATTATCATTTAAATCCTTACATAACCTACTCTAAGTTATGGCCTCATTCTTCTATACAGAACATCTCATCTGATACTCATTAAACTATGCTACATACTAATTAATAAGAGGTTTACCTTTTCTCTTTAGATAATCTTCAATATTTTCTCAGTCAAGTTGGGCAGTACTAATGAGGTTTATCTTAACAAAATCTAACTCTTTTATTTTTAGACTAGTTGGATCATTAAAAAAAACTAATTCATATCATATATCCATCTATTAAAAATCCAAAGTTCATTATAATTGTCAAAAGTATAGCTCTCTATTTTATTAAATCTTATGCCTTGATCATGAGGGTTATCATGATTGGAGTAACCCAAATGGTACTTTTATTAGTGGTGTCAATGGTGAAATTCTATATAATGATTATTATTGTAATTTTTACTAGTTTTAGGGTGCCTTGTTTAGGAAATCTCTAGGGGTTAACTCTTTTATACGTGTTGGTCATCTAGGTTTGTATAAGTTATGGTTTCTATTGAATGGCTTTAAAGGTATCACTAAGGGTTGATTTCATGGCAAATGTAGACTCATGATTGGATATTATACGACACCACTCAAATGCATGTAATATTATCCTACAGATGTAATTAAGATCACTACAATTCTTGTAAGTAATAAAAGATAATACAAAAATAGTTGAAGGCTGAGAAAAAGAAATATTAGTTATCCAGGATTGATATAGAAGAGGAAAGAATAATTTGGATCTAATATATAGCATAATATGAGAAAGAGAGAAGTGTTAGGAAAGCTAGTGAGTCTAATATGAGAAACTACCCTAAGAGAGCTTAGTCTTTAAAAGTCAGATCATGGTATTGCAATCTAAGGTAAAAATCTAAGAGAAGGGTCTGAAAAAGTTAATAAGCCATTACTTTGAGATGAAGGAATAGTTAATTAGGACTAAGACTATATTGACAGTTTTGTGGCTTAAATTAACTCTAAAATAGCTAAGCTTGACATTAAAAAGGAGGAGCTGTAAAGGGTAATGACTAAGCTGGAACAATTGGAGACTATAATAAGAGTGCTGGAAAGAAGCAACGAGGCTTTGACAACCAGCAGCGGAGTATTGATCACTGATAATACTTTGTTCCATGATAAGATAAGACAACATAACAAAGCAGATTGAGTAAATGGCCTGTCATGTTGAAAGGTTGCAGCAACAGGTCACCTAGATTGGAAATGATGCTATAAAGTACCGAGAACACTTGAGTGTCATCAATTCCTTTATTATAAACATAGCTAATAGAGGAGATGCTTTCTATGAGTAATGATGTATAAGGCTTTTGAATTTTTAAAATTTTCAAACAATGTATAAACTCTTTAATTCATGAGAGGATGACAACCTATCTTTCTTTCTAATATGTTTTGGGATTCAATCATAATAAGAACTTAGCAAATGCTCCTTTACAATAATCAGTTAGACTCAGAAAATCTTGTCTAAGGAGTTATGAAAGTTATGAATCAGTTTGGAAAGGTAAATCCATATCCAATATACATTGACATAAATTGTTGTACATTACGAATTGTGAAACATAAGTCCCCCGCCTAAAGTCTACTTCACCCAACTACGAAAAAGAATAGAGAACGAGGAGGGAGCCCATCTAGAATCACATTATCAGAACGAGTTATAATATATGAAGAATAAATTTGCTCAAATAACCAATCTACTCGATCAACATTTAAGATCTAAGAATAGGAAAGGGACATCTACATAACCTCTTATAGAAGCACCAATAGCTCACGTTCGTCATACATCTCAAAACTTAGGGGAAAATTCAATAATTGAGCACCAATTATCCCCTTCCCCCCGTCCAGCTAGCTCAAGCTTCAATCGTTGTAGGACCTTATTATGATATATCTATTGGTCCTATGAACCATGACAAGTTGTCTGCTATAGAAGAGAGATTGAAAGCAGTTGAGGGAATGATATATTTGACCTTATACGAGTAGTTAAAAAATGTCTGGTGCCAAAGGATTTTAGAGTATCAGACTTTATCAAGTACAACAAACTTGAATGCTCAAACCCTAATCTTTGGTCATACTACAACAAGATGGATGAAATGATCTATAATGATAAAATGCTTATCTATTTCTTCCAAGATAGTCTCATAAGGTCTATCCTGTGTTGGTACATGAGATTGGATAATACCAGGATTAAGAAATGAAAAGAATTGGTTGAGTCCTTCCTAAAACAGTACAAATTTAACCTAGAAATTGCCTTCCGCAAAACCAACCTGATGACAATAGAGAAGGGAAACCAAGAGTCTGTGAGGGTATATGTGCAAAGGTGGCGAGATGATGCCACACATATCCAGCCTCCTTTGATAGAAACTGAAATGGTGACTTTGTTTGCCAATACCTTCAAGTCCCTTTATTATGAACATTTCATGGGTTGCTCATCTCAGCATTTCTACAATGTTATATGTATTGCTAAAAGATTAGAGTAAGGGAATAAGTCTAGACATATAGCTAAGCTGGTGGAAAAGAAAGGTTTTGCTAGGAAAAAAAAAAGAGAGTGATGCGAACAACCTGGAACACAGGTATAAAGGTACGAAATCAAACTATCATAACTCTCAAACATCTACCTCTAAAGTTACCTATATTAACTCTGCTAAACCATTTGCCTCGAATCAAACCAATCAATCAAATAACCAATTAAATAACAAGAACTGCTAAAAACCAAACATAAGAAATACCCTGGAATAACTACCACATTTGCCTATGCCCTTGAAAGATTTGTATGCCAAATTAATGAGTATTGGGAATATAGTTCTTATCCTTGTACTTCCACTACAACCATTTTTTCATGTCTGGTACAAGCCAGATTTAACTTGTGAATACTACAGTGGCAATTCTGGCCATGGTATTGAAACTTGTTATGCTTTCAAGAAAAGGTTGTTAGAACTTATCAAGATAGGATGAGTAACTTTTAAGGATTTAGTTAATGTTAATTTGAATATGTTACCTAACTATGTTACAGGTAATAGTGGAGTGGGTATGATGGAAGTCGAGAGTAAAGACAATTTTCTGAGTCTATGTAAAGGTTATACAACATGTTGGTATAATTAAGATTAAAAAAAAAAAGATACTGAGTATTAGTTAGAGAAAGGTAACCATTATGAATTCCATGAAAGGAAGGAACATCACATTGGGGAGTGCATTGATTTTTGCTAAAAGGTTGTAAGAATGCTAACCCTAAAAGAGTTGAGGATTAAGGCCATGAAAGGTAGTTAAGAGGTAAGGATGATAGAAAGTCAAGAGAAATAGTTAGAGGTATGTAGGGTCCAACCAATAGTTAATGGGCCATCCAAATTGATCTTGGCTAAACCTTCTTGTGCAAATATAGGAGATCATAATACGATGCCTTATGATTATAGTTGTACTTTTAACATCAAGACCTTTGTTTCCTTGTTCCAAACTGAGATCAATAGGCTGACTCGAAGTGGTTTTTACTTCATGCCTAAAGAGTTAAGAAAAGCTTAAGGCAAGGAAGTGACAGTTTTTGACAAAGAACTTGAGGTTAACAAACCTGTGGTTGAGAAAGAGTCGAATGACTTCTTGAAGTTGATAAAGTATAGTGAATATTATATAGTAGATCAACTAAAGGAAACCTTATCCAGGATCTTCCTTATGTCCTTGATACTCAACTTTGAGACATACCAAAATGCCTTATAAAAGGTGCTGAATGAGGCTTAGATACCTCAGGACATTATGTAGAAAACCATGGAAGATGTAGTAGGGAGAATCTATGCGACCAATTACCTGTATTTTATAAAAAATGAGTTGGATGTTAGGGGAACTGGACACAACAAGCCCATGTATATAACTATCTAATGTAAAGATTGCCTCATAGGTAAATTGCTCATTAATAATTGCTCGGCTCTTAATATGCTACCAAATCATATGCTAAAAGAGACATGTTACAAGAATATACATATGTTTTTGCCTAGTCCTATTAGGATATATATGGTTTGAATACATATACCGTAGTACATAGAGTACCGTTTATAGAATAATGCAAACTAGTCAAACAATTTGTCACACTAGAAAGAACATTCTACTATAAGATTATGCTATTTGAGTTGAAAAATACATAGGTCACTTACCAGAGGGCCATGTTGACTCTATTTCAAGATATGATGCACAAAGAAATTGAGGTGTATGTGAATTATATGATTGCCAAGTCCAAGAAAGGAAAGAGTCATGTCTTGGTTTTAAAAAAGCTATTCGAGAGATACAAAATGTTTATTTGAAACTAAGTTTGAAAAGTTACCAAGATTCATGGTAAGTGGTAGAGGGATAGAGGTGGATCATAATAAAGTGAAGGTCATTCAATCTATGTCATCTCCTAAGATAGAGAAAAAGGTGAGATGATTCTTACAAAAGTTGAACTATATTGCCCGGTTCATATCCAACTAATAACAACATGTGAATCTATCTTTCAATGACCGAGGAAAAATAATCATGGAACTTAGAATAAGGAGTGTCAAAAAGCCTTCAGTAAAATCAAACAATACTCACAGAACCTACCTTTGTTTATTCCTCATGTATTAGAAAGGCCTTTGGTACTATATCTGACAGTTACTAAAATAGCTATAGGATGTCTGCTAAGCCAACATGATGAAACCAGAAAGAAAGAAAGAGCCATATATTATCTAAGTAAAAAGTTCACAACGAGCTTAGATATATGGTGATAGGAAAGTTAGGTTGTGTGCTGGTATAGGTGGCAAAAAGATTATGGCATTATATGTTGCATCATACTACGTGGTTGATTTCAAAGGTAGATCCTTTAAGGTATATCTGTGAGAAGCCCTATCTATTAAGTCGAATTACAAAATGACAAGTTTTATTAGCATATTACAATATAGTAAGGTATATCTGTGAGAAGCCCTATCTATCAAGTCGAACTACAAAATGACAAGTTTTGCTAGTAAAATACGACATAATGCATATGACAAGAAAAGTCGTGAAATGGAGCGTAATTGCTGACCATATAGCAGACAATTCTATTGAAGATTATAAGCAACTGGATTTTGAATTTCCTGATGAAAATGTGTTGTTAATCAAGGAAGAAGAAAAGAAGACAAATTGGAAGACCATATTTTGACAGGGCAATAAATGTATATTGTAATGAAGCTAGTACAATAATGATCTCTCCTGATCCAGTTTTGGTTAAGCTATAGTTTGAATGCACTAACAATACAACTAAGTATGAGGCTTGCATTCGTGGTTTAGAAGCTGCATTGGAGTTGAAAATAAGAAAGATAGATTTGTAACAAGTTTTTGATGGAATTTAATCCTATAGTTTTTGTTTTGAACCAAAACCTATTTTGACAAAATTGTGATGTTTAAATGATAATCTGAATGAATGTTTGATTATTAATCCTTGTATGATTTCTAACAAATATGTGCTTTTTGTTTGACCTTATCTAGTAGTATGATTTGGGTTTCATATTGTTGGGGTCTGGGCATGTTCTCTATGTTCCTGGAAAGAACATTGCCTTATACTCTTGATCAAACTAGGTTTGGTCCATTTCTTTGTACATAACCATGCTTTATGCTTGATTAGTAAATAATCTATGACTTATTTACATCAATAACAAGCTTTTAATGAAATTTAATCCTAGAGTTTTTGTTTTGACAAACACTTCCTTAGACCTGTTTTGGTAGTTTTATAAGTTTTTGTCAAACAAAGCCTAGAAAATAATAATAATAAAACAATAAGAAAATATTTTTTTTCTTTCATATGACCAAATTATAAAATTTTCTTTCATATTTTATTTTTTATAAAAAACATTGTTTTTTTATCATACTTTGAAAAAAATACAAGAATCAATCAAAGGGTATCATAACTAGTTTATGATTATCCGTTAGAACTTGGCTTACATTTCAAAAACACAAAAAAATTATTTTGTTTCTTTCAATAAATGGGATTATGAACTTGTATGTGAGACGCATTCCTGATATTAAATAAAAAGATAATTCATTTTATTTTTTATGTTTTTATATTACAATGGTTAGGTTATAACCTAATAAGATAAGGATCTTCTTATTGAGGAGGAATTTTTTTAAACCCTAGATAGACCAAATATTAGAAAACATGACATTACCTTATTTTATACCAGACAAATAAACAATGTAGCTTACCTCAGGTAAGGCATAATAGGAGTGCTAATATCTTTTCTTTATGCAATCAGTCCCCTTATCCAGACTCAGAGACCAGTCAGGGTTCCTAATAACCAAAATACCAGGTGGTGATTTTTATTCCCTTTTCTTATTAATAGAGGAAAAGAATTCCTTATCCTTTTCACCCAATTCACCACCAAAGATCATGATCTAGAACGATGATCGTTGCAATGTTACACATGTGCGACAGACAGGGCTAATTGTTTCTTTGTATTATTTTGAAGATTTTACTTAGTTTTTTTTGTTGTTTCAAGTATTAATTGAATCATAATATTTTAGTTTAGGTTTTTAAGTTCAGTTGGTTTGTTTTAGCCCAAATTAAGTGTTTTAGGTTTGTTTTAGTCATTAGGCTTGTGTTAGCTGAAAACTCAATGGTTTGCAACCCAATATGGATCCATTAAGGTTAATTATCTTAGGACTATATAATGTTTTCCTTGCTGTGAATTTTAGTAGCCTTCAAATTAACAATATTATTATGTTTTTCTTGAAGCAAACATGTTCTTTGTTGTGATAAAGAAGAAATCCTGACTTGTCAAGGTGTAATTGACCTTATGACGTTAATTCATGAATTTCAATATCTTTGGTTCTTAGTATAGGTTAAGTCTGGGTCAAGTTTCTCAAACCCCAATTTCTTTCTTCATATTACCTTTTTATATTAGTTAATATTCTCTCTTTTATTCCTTATTCTCTCTCATCTTATCATTTTAAATTGCTTGGGGAAGGGGTTTGCAATGTTCACATTAGTCCCCTATCCTCTCCTCAATTATTGTTTTCAAAATGGTATTATCGATCTTAATAAAATCACATTATGGAATATAAAAACTCAACACTAAATAAATAATGAATGTCATGTTATTAAGTTCCAGAACACCTTAAAACTTATAGTGTGAGGCCATTCTGATTATCAATTATATACTTAACATAGTACCCAATAAAAAATTAAAAAACATATGGTGTAAATAATGGAAAGAAATAAGTACTTCCTACAAATACCTCAAAGTATGAGGGTGTCTTGTAAAAGTGGTAGTTTCTTATTCCAGAAAGGTCAAAGCAATACCTAAAATTATGGATTGTATTTTTAGTGGATATGCTTACAATAATAGTGACTATTAATTTCTTATACCCAAGTCAAATATTGAGGAAATTCATCCCAATACTATAATGAAATCAAGTAATATTATATTCCTTAAAGATGTGTTCCATTAAGGAAGCATAAGAAAATCATTCAATTAAGAGAATGTTTGAAGCTAGCTCAAATAATCATCATTAATTAAAAAAATGATAAAGTTGAGCCTAGAAAGAGTAAAATGAGAAACAATAACTAAAATATTTGGTCTTGATTTTTATATTAGAAAACAAACCTCATAACTACTCTGAGACAATGTTCTATCTTGAAGCTTTTTATTAGGACAAGTTAATCAATAGTGAATTTGAATCAATTAGAAAGAATAATACATGCGAACTAATGGATTTTTCACTTAAAAGTAAACCATTGGGATATAAATGGATCTTTAATAAAAAGATAAAATCTAATGAAACTATTGAAAAATCCAAAACAAGACTTGTTGTTTGAGGATTCAAATAACAAGAAAGGGTGGACTATTTTGATATATATTTATCTATATCAATAATAACTTTCATACAAATGTTAATAACCATCACATCAATTAACAAACTTGAAATACATTAGATGAAAATAAAAATAGTTTTCTTAAATTGTGACTTTGACAAAGAGGTTTACATGGAACAACCTAAAAGATTTGTTATTAAAGAACAAGGAAAGAAAGTCTATAAGCTTGTATAGTCATTATATAGTTTGAAATAAGTACATAAACAATGGTATGAAAAAAAATTGACAAGGTTGTGTTGTCAAATGAGTTTAAAATAAAGAAAGTTCATAAATATATTTACGTAAAAACACATATAGAGGCCATGTGATTGTATGTCTCAATATGGATAATATACTAATTCAAGATAGTAATGATTACATGATCAAGTCTACATAAAAATGTTAATTAACAAGTTTGACATGAAAGACTAGAGTGTTGTTGATGTTATAGTATAAATAAAAGTTACTAGGACATCTAATGGGTTGACATTGTTTCAATCTCATTATATTGAGAAAATTATTTTTAAAAGTGATAACAACACTATCAAAACAACAGTGGATATAAGTGTGTATCTGTCAAAAAATAAAAAAAATGAATAAACATATTGGAATATTGTCAAATAATTAGGAACTTGATGCATGTTATAAACTATACAATACTAGATATTGCGTACACAATAAGCAAACTAAGTCAATTTCCTAGTAATCTGAGTATGGATCATAAAAAAAAGTACTTAAATATTTAAGGTATGTCTTAGACTATGAGTTACACTATACTGATTACCTAAAGCTATTAGAAAGATATAGTGATGTAAATTTGATATCCAACACTAAGGATTCAAGATTCATTGGTGGATATGTCTTCACACTTGGTAGAGCAGCTATATCATAGAAATTTTCTAAGAAAATATATAATGTAATATCCATAATGAAACAATGTTTATTGCTCCTGATAAAGTTAGAAAAGAAGCCGAATGACTTTGAAATTTCATAAAGGATATTTTGTATTAGCTGAAACTAGTGCTAACAATGTATGTCCATTATGACAATTAATCAACAATTGAAAGCTCATAAAGTAGCATCTATTATGATAAGTCTACACATATACATTGTAGACATAATACCATTAAATATTTTCTCTTGAATGGGATATTTTCCATTGAGTACATGAAGCCAAAGAAAAATATTATAGATCCATTAACTAAAGGTTTATCAAGAAAGCTTGTGTATAACTCATTAAAGGGAATGAGTTTAAAGCCTTTAAATATAAAAAATAATGTATTGTAATGATAACCCTACCTAAATGACTAGAGATCTCAAGATCGAGATTCAAAGTAAAAACTAATTCATGGAACATTCTTAATATCACTTTAAAATTATTATTTCTTACATATTTCTATGATAAAATAAGTGCTAGTTGCAACGTGATAAAGGGTGAGTAGTGCTCTTGGTTATTTTCATATATTGGTATATCATGTAGAGTATAGTAGAATACTTCTAATAAAAAAATCACCTATATAAATTAGAAATATGATTGTTTCTTTTAGAATTTATAAAAGGTTAAATTCTCTAATGCATTCATGAAACTAGGAGTTATTTAAGGCCAAAATGAACACAATCATGAAAAACAAAGGATATCTCTAGGTGGAGAACTGTGTAGGTACTACTATCATTGTTTATATGAAATGTTGAATAGTTCAAGACATCACATTCACTATTTAGCCGAATAAGTCTAATAGTATTTCAATAAGAACTGTCCAAAATAAAAAAGTTATTTATCCTAATGTAGTAATCCATCAAATCATTATTTCTTTATGGATCTTTGAGTCTTTATATATTGGTCTAATAATTATCATTTATGTGGGAATTTTTATAATTTTTTTTGAAAAAATATGGTTAATTGGCAAGTTTGAAGCTAAATTAAAAGTAGAATCCACTCGTTATTATAGTTAAAACTTTATTATAAATTATTATTCAACAAACTTTTTTTAACATGAAATATTAATATGATTAAAATAAATTATAGATGAATAAAAAATTAATTTCAAATAACTATTGGTTGACATGTTTTTGTGAAATCCAAAACCCGTGATCTCACATTGAAAATATACCAGATTTTCTTGTAGTTTACATAATAGAAAATTAAAGAGTCATATATGAGCCTAAGTAAAGTGGATTTGAACTTAATTCATAAACACACTTCTTTGGCTCGATCGGGTTTAGAAACTACTTAGGTCTTGGGTTTGGATTTGAACTTAAATAAGGTTGTATGTCATAAGACTCTTAGCTTTTTGCTAATCTATTTTGGACTTGAATTTGGATTTGTTATAAAATAATTTCATGGCTCATAAGACATTTTTTTTTGTTAGCCAATTTCTTTCTCCATCCTATAAATTAAGTGTCTCAATAATTTTTTTCTTTAACCTGAACATAATTAAATATACATAAAACATGCGATTTTTTAAACTTTCATGTTAAATTTTATTTTTATGATAGGAAATTAAATCAAAATGATAAGAATTAACACTACCAGAAAACAAGAGAAAATCAACGGAATTACCGATGGAATTTTTCCGTCTCAAAATCTGTTGGTATATACCAACAGGGTATACAGTTTGTCTCGAATATGCAACGGCGTGGTGACGTCAGATGATTTTACCGAAGGAATAACCGAGCGATTCAAACTGAGATAACCGTACAGTGACGTGGCACTGTCATCAATGGAATCACCGATGGAATCTCTGACGATTCCATTGGTGATTCCATCGGTAAAAGCCATTATATACCCACCCATCTGCCGACACTCTCTTCCTCTGTTTCTTCTTTTTCTTCTTTCCCATCCCACCTCTCCCCTCCCAAACTGCAGCCAACCACCCATCCCAACTCTCCACTATTCTCAACACGAGCACTGAAGTTAATTTCTTATATCTTGTACGTGGTCACAATATCCATTTCTTGTAGATTTTATCATTTTTTTGTAAGTAAATCTATCCTTTTTAGTTTTAATATTTAATTGTGAATTTAATTGTTGTAGTATATGTATTTTGTTAATGTTTGTACTTGTTTAATTGTTATTTGTCAAAGAAACTTGTAATATGAATGTATAATTTTGTAGTTGTTATAGTTTGTTTTAGATTTTGTCAAATTATATTTGTTTGCAAATTGTTGAAATTTTGTTTGAATTATACTGAATTAAATGTGTCATTGTGATGAAATAAACAATTAATAGCTTGTTTAACGAGTCTTGTTTAATTTTTATCAATTCTATTTCGAAGTTGTAATTTCTGTAAATTTATATATGTATAAATTTGTATGTATGAATGTTGATAGTTGATAATTGATAATGAATATTTAACATTAGTGTTGTTTTAGTTTGTTGGATAATGTCAGGGAAAACCAATATTTTTGTTATGTTTTATAAAGGTTCAATTGAAGTCATGGATGATCGTTCATGGATGTATCAAGACTCACCTCAAGGATTGCGGAGGATGGATTATTGTAACGGTGTCCAGGGTTTTATTAATTTTGCAACATCTATTCCGAGGAATTTTATTGATGACGGTATTAGGTGTCCATGCAGGAAGTGTAAAAATTTAAAGTTTCTACATCAAGATGTTGTAACGATGCATCTTCTAACTAAAGTGTTCATGGAAGATTACCTATGTTGGTATGCTCACGGAGAGCTATTTGTTCTTGATGAGAGCATGGAAGAACATGTGGTTGGGTCAACTTCTAGTGCTAGCAACATGCATGAAGTTGGAAATGAGAACAGTAGTCTTACATGAATATTGTTATGGATGCAATGAGAATGAGTGAAGGTAATGTTAGGGAATGTCCAATCGTAGAAGAAGAACCTAATTCAGATGCACCAAGGTTTTTTGATCTATTGAGAGATTCTGACGAACCATTATGGGATGGCTGCACGAACCACAATAAATTATCAACCGTAGCATAGGTGTTCACCATCAAGTCATATCACGGGTTGAGTGAGGCCGATTATGATTAGATTATTGAATGAGCGAGAAGCATTTTACCTGAAGGGAATAAGCTGAAAGAGAACTTCTATGCTGCCAAGTCCATGATGAAACCCCTCGATTTAGGATACCAGAAAATTAATATATGCCCTAACTTCTGCATGTTATACTACCTTGAAAATGCTGAGATGACCGAGTGCATGACATGTGGGCATTCCCGTTACAAACCCAGAACTGGTAGAGGGAAGACTCTCATGGCATATAAAAAACTTAGATACTTCTCAATCACACCTAGACTGCAGAGGTTATTCATGTCACCAAGGACTGCTGAGCACATGATATGACACCAATCACACCATATGGTTGATGGAGTGATGGTTCATCATTCTGACGGTGAAGCCTGGAAACACTTCAACAGTATGCATCCTCATTTTAACAGCAATGTGCCTTCACAGCGGGGTCAATTCACCCGCAAGTACCAAACACAATGAAAGGATGACCTCTCAATGTAAGTTTGTTTAGGTTTTAGTTATATATATATATATATATATATAACATAATTTATGAACAACTAATTAATATTATTACTTTTATTTAATTTCAAGTTCACAAACATTGAGGCTGTAAGGACTATAACTTTGGCATTTAAATCGTCAATGGAGATTCCGTTGTTTCAATGAAGCCAGGTTTCCAGACATCCTAAGTGGAAACTTAATATCGATGCATGGTTTAAGCGATTTCAGGTCGGTGTTAATTTTTAATTTCCAGCATATTTTTAATAAATGATTTTTATAATTTTATATGTTGTACTATTTTTATTTTATATGAATTATTTATATACACAGAAAAAATTTGAGTGGGATAGGGTGGACAACAATGTTGTGAGGAGGGTATGAGAGAATCACGCGGCAACTAGGTAACATCAAAAATAATATTTATTTTTGTTTTATAATTTTATGTTTTAAATTCTAATTTGTTACTATGAAAATAGGTTGCGTGATTTTTGGTATGACACCCAAAAAAATCAAAAAGACATACGAGGGATAACGGTCTTGAAGGATGGAATGAGGTGGCGGTTTGGCAGGAATTCAAACTGCCATTCATCTCGGGGGAAATATGGACGGCATATATTGAGCACGTGACCTCGGAGTGGTTCTCACGACGCTCACAGTCCGGCGCCGACAACTGGAATAGGCAAATTCATGGTTCGGTGACCACGCATACTGGCGGATCTGTCCCATTCAACGCACATAGAAAGCGGATGGTAAGATTAATTTTAATGAAATATATCATTAATTAATTTGTCGTTCCTTATAATATATTTAACTTTCAACCTATTTTTTCCTTACAGGCTTAGTCTCTTGGACTTAAACCGAGTCCAATGGAGCTATTTGTAGAGACGCATGTGCGGAGTCAAGACCGCCAAAAAGGGGTGCAGCGGTTCGTGGTCAACCGTGCTCAGTACTTCGTGGTATATTCGTTCATTCATTTTATTTTGTAAGTTATTATTTTCTTGAATTACATCTTGAATTGCATTTGATGATTTTTTTACCTACGGAATTTTCAGGAGACCTATAATAGCCGGTTGAGGGAGAGATATGGGGACAATCTATCGACCCATCCAGATTTCAATCCAGATTTGTGGATGGAGGCGGGATCGTTTGGTGGACCCGATAAAAAATGGGTATTCGGGCTCTCCAACAATACAGCTGAAAACTTGCGTTCGGCTCGTAGTTTCTCAACCGTTGGAAGCTCTCCATCAGTATCGAACACCCAGTCTGAGGAGTTTATTGCATTGAAACAACAATATCAACAACTCTCGACAAATTATGATAAGCTCAGTCAAATAGTTATGGAGATGAGATCAAAGATGGGTGATGATACTTGTGCAGTTTCTTTTTGGCTGTATGGTCTTAGGAACAACCAGCCTCCTCCTCCTCCTCCAGCTCTGCCGCTATTCTAGTTTAATTTTGTTTTTTAAACACATTAAATTTGTAATGAATATTATTTAACATTACTTTTATATTTTTAATGTTTAATCCATTTTTATTTTTTTATTAAGGTTTTTTACTATTAATAAATTATTTTTTTTATATATTTCAAAATACATACCGATGGATATACCGACGGATATTATCCGTCGGTATTTCATAGAGAGTTGCCAAACAATTACCAGCAATGCCATAATTACTGACGGATATATTCCGTTGGTGATTAAATATAGACGGATTTACCAACGGATAATATTGGTCGGTATTTCACATAGGGTTGGCAAATAATTACCAGCCATGCTATATTTACCGACAAATAGTCTGTCGGTAATTACCGTTGAAATTGTAGATGGATTTATTCTGTCGTAATGTTCCTGTAGGAAACTTTTTTTTTGGCGCGTGCGTATCTGTCTGAAAGACTGTCGGTGTTCTGTCGGTGGGTGTTTTTTTATTTGCGACGGAATTAGCGACGAAAATGGGAGTTACCGACGACTAGTATACCGACGGACGGACTTGTTCCGTCGGTGAGGCCGTCGGTAATTATTTCACCGACGGAGTTCATTCCTGTCACCGACAGAAATAGTCCGTCAGTAAAACTGTTTAATGGTGTAGTGTAATTTTAGTAATCAATTCTACATCAATTTAAGTTTTAAAAATTAGTATAAAAGCGGGTTGAAGAGAAGTTATTCTATAAACCTAGCAATAACCATTAGGCCTTGTTATCTAATAATTTGTTGAGCTATTTTTTTCCATTTGTATTTACGCTAGAGCTTAAGTTTCAGTCATTTGTAGAGATATTTTGTGTTTTCTTATTCATTTAGTTATATATTTTTAAATAATTGTATTCTGTAAAAGTTTAATTTTGCACAATTAAAAAATTGAAATGATTAGCAACTTCCTAATCCACTGTACATAAAATTAAAATCCATTGCTAGTAAAAATTAGCAATGAAATCAGCAACAAAAAATATTAGATACAAATTTCTGATTGCTTATGCATCAGCAATGAAAAAATCATTGTTAATAACAGGTTTTTTTTCCCATGATTGAAGAAGAAAATTATTAAAATATATCTCTTCTTCTTCTTTCTTCTTCTGATTGAACTTCTACTTTATATTTCTACCCCTAGCAGAAACACTACCATATTTCTACTGCATCTTAGCAATCTCTTCTTAATTCTTTCTTCTTCTGATTGAACTTCTTACTCATTTTCACTTGCTGACAATAAATACAGAACAATCAAATATTGATTCTCCACATTGAACCTTGACAAGTGATCCACTGCTTTTTCGCATAAAACCATAAATGTAGTGTCTCTTGTGTCGTTGTTGATAATGGTTTGGATTTTACGAATCACTCCATATTTTCCAAATATAAAATACATCTTTTCAATTGATATGTTGAATGGTAAATTACAAACATAGAGGATGTAGTCCACCTTAGGTGATAGACGTATGTTGCCTTTGCATTAGCTGATTATTTGCGCCATTAGTGTGGTGTTTGGGTACTAAGAGAGTGAGGCAAATTTTTTGTGGTTTTTTTTTTTTTTTTCTTATCTATGTGAGAGAGGAAATTGCCATTATATATATTAAGGAGCAAAGCCTGCACAAGAACGAATTCAAAAGTTTTTGGATTTTTAATTTTTGAAGAAACAGGAAGAGACTAGAGAGAAGGAGAGAGGAGGGAGATTTAAAAAAATATTTATTTTTTTTTTGGAATCAACAATAGATTATTCATTATAGATAATTTTATCCTACCACATTAGCAATGGAAAACCTATTGAAGGTTCTTTAATTAATTTATTTTTAAAAATTATTTATTGTTTTGAAGCAATGGAGTTTTCGTTGCTAAATCTGATGTGGACAATAAAATATAATATATACATATTTTGTTGCTAAATCAGCATCTAAATTATTGCATTGCTAAAATCCAATGCTAATAGCTATATTTTTTAGTTATGTATTGAAATTTTAAAAAAATAATTGCATTTAATTTGTTTTTACTAAGTGATAAGCAATCAAATTTTAAGAAAATATAATTAATTATTGCATTTAATGTTTTTAGTTATCTTGTTGACATTTTATTTATATAATTTTCCTTCAAGCATGCTAGTTAAGGTCTTAGTTTTATCTTATGCGCCTCTAGTATTTAAATGCAGTTTTTTTACGGTTAAACTAAACAAACATTTAATTTGAATTGTCATTAGATTTTGGTTTCCGCTTAATAACACTCCTCAATTATTTTCTTAGATTTATTGAAGATTACATGATTGAGTACCGTAATTAATTAATTGTCCAACTTGTGTTATAATTATGTAACATCTCATGGATACATGTTAAAATTTATTACACTAATACAATTGATATGTATTGTTTGTCTAACATTATTTTTAATATAATAATTGATGAATTTGCATCATTTTTTATTGGTACATGTCATTGTAATTTACCAATGCTACTTGTTCCGTAAGTATATTTGTTGGAATATGATAATTTTTTTGTAGTGAAAAAAATAAATTAGGATATGTGAACTCATATTTTTATTAATTCATGTATATTCATATAAAAAATAGGTGTTGAATTTTCATGCTAAGATTAATACGAAATTAACCTATGAATTATATAAAAATATAGAAATGGACACATAGACATAATGTAATTGAGATTACATTATTCCACTTGGTACAGGATTCTTTTAACATGTATAGGAAATTAAATAAAGTGGAACCTTAACATTAATTTAAGCTTTTAGTAGAAGTAGTTAGTATTTTTCTGGAAAAAAATCCCTAGGCTTGCTGGAGGTGCTAGCTTGTTTCTTACTCGTTCATCGTTGGATCTTCTTGGAACTTTTCAGGGAGGTTTGCCAATGTGTGCTCTCTATTCTGAACAATGGACTTTGCTTAGAAATCATCCGGTGAAGAGTTACTTTACGTGAATAGTTTTTTTTTATAGTAATCGAGAATATTATAAATAAGGCATCCCCATTAAGAAGATGAGGGCTGCTAAGGAAGATTACATGGGGAATTAAAAAACATAAAGAGAGTGAGGAATCTATAGCCCCGACTAGTTAGTCCAATTCATGATACATTCAGGATTCCTATAAAGATCAGAGCCTGTATAGCTGAAATTTTTAACAAAAGACTTCAACCAAAAGGCTAATAGATGAAAGGTGAGGTCAAAAATCACATCCCAGTCTGGAGTTTTGGTGTCAAATATCATATGGTTGCGCGCTATCCAAATTGACCAGTATAATCCTTTACAAAGAAAGGTAATTGCCTAACGCTGAAATTTTCCTTTTACTAGGCCGGACCATTCCTGAAGGTTATGATTCGGGTCTTTTGGCAGACAGCCTACACACCCAAATCAACTAAAGAGTCTACCCTAGAGAGACCATGATGTAGGACAAAGATGGAAGAGATGATGTACAGTCTCAATTTCCTTGCAGCAGAAAGGACAAAGAGCTTCCTCATAATTGATGATTCTCCTCTCAGCTAAGAAACCTTTTGTGCAGATACTGCCATTTAAGAGAAGCCATATGAACACATCTATTTTCGGAGGTGTAAACCCTTTCCAAAGCAGAGCAGGGGAGTGAAGATTTGCTGAAACATTAAAACCATAAAAAAGATGGCTCCCGGAGGAGACTGTGTAAATGTTGGAGCTGTGGGATTTTCAAATCTTGCTTTCTTCACCATCAGAGAAGACTAGACCACATTCCACTTCTGCTATCAAGCTTTCACTCATGCAGAGCTCTCGGGATCGAAGGGGTCTTCTCCAAGAAAGATTGATTGAGTTATCAGTTGGGTTATGAACTTCTGCAACGCTTAAAGATTGCTGCAGGTAGAGGTTGTAAAGCCTAGGAAACATGAACTGGAGAGGAGCTGCATAGCCTAGCCAGGAATCAGACCAGAACCTAATGTTTCTCCCATCACCCACCTTGAACCCGACATTGGATTGGAAGGGAGCGGCTATGCTGTGATTTAAGGAAATTGCAGATACCATGCCACGCCAAGTTGGAGATAAAGAACCTGCAAACACAGGAAGGCCATTTGCAAAATGTGGCCGATACTTTCGTAGGATAAGTTCTTGCCAACCTCCTACCACTCCTTTATCAAGGTTCCAAAGCCATTTAAACATCAGAGCCAAATTTTTGCTGTGAATAGAACCCAGCTCGAGACCTCCAAGTGGCTTACTCTTAATTGCCTTGTGCCAAGCAACCTTACAAATACCATGTGAATTTGAGGTGCCCTTCCAGAGAAAACAACGGTTGATGGAGGATATAGCTTTTGTAATGCCCTTTGGCACAGTAAAAACCGACATATAGTATAGAGGTAGAGAGTTTAAGACAGATTTAATAAGGCATATCCTCCCAGCCATGCTTAAAAGCTTCCCTTTCCATTTGCTTAACTTTGCTCTGATTGTGGACAATACCGGTTTCTAAGTGGAGAGCCTATTTGGGTTAGCATCAAGAGGCAGCTCAAGGTATCTGATTGGGAATGTGTCACTGCGACAGAAAATTGTGTTAGCCAGACCTGAAGTGTATTCATTATCCAAATTAATTCATATTAGAGAGCTTTTAAAGAAATTAACTTTCAGTCCTGAAATGATCTCAAACCAGCGTAGGATCCTCTTGGCATGCAGTAGAGAGGAATAATCATTTGGCAGGAAAATCAGAGTGTCATTTGCATATTGCAAATGGGTTATGTGATGTCCTTGAAAAGTCTGCAAGCCTTTAAAGTAACCCGAATCCGATGCCCTGTTGAATAAAACTGTTAGCCCTTGCACTGCTATGTCAAAAAGGAAAGGAGAGAGGGGGTCCCCTTGCCTGAGACCCCTCTCCATACTGAATTCTCTGCTAGGAGAGCCGTTAATCAGGATGGCTAATTTAGATGTGGACAAACATTCAAAAATCAATTTCCTCCAATGAGAGCCAAAACCCATATAGCCCATGGTAGAATCAATATGCTTCCACGAAATCGAGTCGATGGCTTTATGAAAATCTAACTTTAACAAAAATTCGTGGTCCTTCTTGCTAAGAATACCAAGGACAACCTCGTTTGCTATCATGAACCCATCTAAAATCTGACGCCCGGTAATGAAAGCAGATTGGTTTACACTTTACGTGATCAGTTGCTTGACAATTTCAAGGTCAGTCTAGTTAAACCCCATTATCTTGTATTTTAACCGTTGGATCGATGAAGCTGGTTTTGCAATATGTTTTTCATGTTATGATGAACTACAACATAGATCCTTTAGATTGAATTTGCATATTTTTATATTCTTAGTCATTGCTATAACTGCCGCCTAAAATTTGTTTCTGCCCATATTTGTTTTTTAGCAACTAGCTAGTCGATCGGTTATAGGAAGCAGCCGACCGACATATAAGATAGTACCCTACACTGCCTTTTAACATGGCTCCCAACCCACTAAAACAAACCACCAACACTGCAACCACCACTACCACCACCACCACCACCACCACCACCAAACACATCTTCAAACAACACCAAAAAACCACTCCTACACCACTACCGAACCTCACATCTCCTCGGGTTCTTAAGGTGAAAGAGTGAGAGTTACTGACTCTAGCACTCAGTTTACTCTACGTTTCAGTCCTCGTTAATAGACTGGCTCTCGCCTTCATTTTACTAAGATATCTGTGATGATATCAACAAGTGGTATCGCCTTGTCAAATTTGTTTTGGGTATCAAAATGGTGTTTCATGTTGTGAAATCAATTGCAAACAGGGTATGGATGAGCCTTGACTTTAAGGATGACATTTATATGAGTGATTAGTTTATGATGTTTTATTTCAAAATGGAAACTGGCCTATAAAAGGTCCTTCAAAAGGATCCTTAGATGCTTGGATGAAAGGCCATCATTCTTCAATAATGGCACCTTGGTTATGATTTTGATGTTAACAAGATCACCAAGGTTCTAATTTGGATCAAAATCTATGATTTACCATATTTCATATTGAACAAGAAAGGATTAAGAGTGATTGTTAGTATAGTTGGTAGACCATTAGTAGACCATTAATAGACTTATGGGTACAAGCATCTAAAGTATGCACGGTTGTGTATGGAGGTAGATGTACCACTGCTTTTTGTTCACACTTTTGAGGTCGACCTTCAAGGCATGAATGAATTGATTAGTGTTGATGTGTTCTATAATTGGAAGTCGAGCAAGTGTGAAAATTGCAAGGTTTTTGGTCACTCTTGCTAGGATAAGAACTAGGGGAAGGGTGATGCCCCTTTTGCTTTTATGGCTACAGTTGAGACAGACTTGACAACTTCCAAGTTTCACCACTAGAACCAATCTTAGCTACATCACCTCTAAAGAAAAATGGCGATGATACTCGGATTATTCCTCTGGTTGTTGAGGATGTGTAAACCTCTCAGAAGGTATTGCCAACACCAACTCGATGATCAGACCATGGTAAAAATGTTAGTTCTCGAGCATTATCAGCATCAGAATAGAGCCATGTTAGGCCATCTTAACAAGGACAACTGAAATTGACCTGGTGCACAACTAATAAACAAATGTCACCCCCGATGTCTCATAAGATCCCCTCAGATGATGAATTCTCCCTTGTTACTCGGAGGAAAAAAGAAAAAGAAGAACACGATTTCTAACTAAGCGCTTCTCTTTTATCTTAGGCTCTCCAACTCTAGTTTGACCACACAGTATTGCTATCCTCGTAGAACCAGTTGACCGATTATGGATTTTCTACAAATTGGTCGACTAGTTCCTAGGTTTATTATTGGGTATCATTGTAAAACTAATCAACTTTTTTTGGGTTACTAGAAACTAGCTGACCAGCTCCTTGGTTTTTTTCAAATAACTAGAAAATCATTTCTGGATTTCCTAGAAACATGTCGACCAAATGTCTTTATTTTAGCTTTTTCTTTGTTTTCTTGTTTTTTTAGCTTTATTCTTTATTTTGACCTTATGGTCTCTTTATCTGGTCTTTAAACTTATACTACTTGGGGTATACCTCTCATATCTTGTAATTAATTTTGGGTTTATACAACTTAACATTTTCCATAAAAAAAACGTTAGTATTTGATCCATCCATTTGGTAACTTCATAGTTAAACATACCACTACTAGAAAATTGTCAAATACTAATGACAATACTAATGGAAAAAATAACATTGATAAATTACGATTACATTTGCTGATAAAAAATCACATTTTTGTTTCCATTAGTAATAATTGACGAAAAAGTTTTATGGATGAATACCAACAGAATTACTAGTGGAATTAAAAAAAAAGTTATTCCTTTATTAATTTCGTCGACAAATCTAGCATGTCAATATTTCTGATGAACTTCAGTCATTAATTTTTATTGGTAAATATATCAGTAATATTAAAATTATAACCAGCAGCATGACCCCCCCAATTGTTTTTCTTCTTTCATTTGCTTTCTACTAAAATTCCCCTTATATTTTGTAATATATCTAGTTTCTATCATCACAAATCCGACCATCCCAACACTTAGTCTATTAGTATCTATGTCATGATTCAATTGTTTTTTAAGACTCGCCATATCATGTAAGAAAAACCTATTTATTTTTTGTTTTAACCCTTTTTTATGTTAATATTTTAGCATTTTTGTGTAGTTTATATAGTTAGTTTGTATGTTTACTTGTGTTATTGTTTTTTCCTAGAGAAATTTGTTATATGAATATATGATTTATACATGTTAGGGTCTGTTTAAGATTTTGAAAATTTTTATTTGTTTGTCATTGGATGAAATTGAGTTTGATTTTGTAACTTAAATGTGTTATAATAAAATAAATAATGGGTTACTTATTTGAGTTTGATTTTGAGAATTTTCAATTATAGATGAAGAACTAAACACAATGCAACAAGGTTTCTTGACTTTTGAAAGATTTTGACGAGCCATTATTGGATGAGTGCACAAATCACAGTAAATTATAAATTTTTATACATGTGTTCACCATCAAGTCAGATTATAAGAAAATTGTTGAACATGCAATAAGCATTTTTCCTATAGAGAATAGGCTGAAAGAGAAATTATATGCTGCTAAATCCATAACGAATCCCCTTAGTCTAGGATTCTAGAAACTTGACATGTGTCCAACTTTTGCATCTTGTACTACCATGAAAATACAAGTTTGATCAAGTGAAGAACTTGTGGGCAAGCTCAGTACAAACCTATAATGAGTAGGGGATAGACTCTTGTCGTATCTAGAAAGCTGAGATACTTCCCAATCACTCCTAAGTTGCAAAAGTTATTCATGTCTCAAAACACTGTTAAGCATATGATATGACCTCATTCGCATGATGTGATGGATGGAATCATGGTGCACTTTTCTGATGGTGAAGCTTGAAAGAATTTTAATAGGGGGCATCATCAGTTTTTAATGAAACTACGAAACACACATCTTGGGTTATGCATAGATGAATTCAATTCATTTGGGTCACTTGTTGCACTATACTCTTGTGGTCAGTGATTCTCATAGTTTATAACTTGCCATTAAGGATGTGTTTGAGGTTGGAGTATGATGTTCTTATCTACGATCATACTTAGTTCTAATAGTCCAGGTAGGAATATTGACGTATAGAAAATTAGTCTGTCTATATTGTATATATATAAAAAAAACAAAGCCTTCACCTTAACAAATAATGGTAAAATATCTTTTTTTGATTGCCACTAAAGGTTCTTGCCAACTTATCATAAGTATAGAAAAGACTTCTTTATAGGCAAAGTTGAAAGGGATATTGCATCGTTGGTACCGTTGGGTGAAGAATTGTTTGATGTAGTCTTGCAATATAAGGGTATTGTGTTTGGTTTCCAATTCAATAATTAGGATTTTCTTGGTTTAGGTGTAACCCACAATTGGATAAACTTAAGTATTTTTCGGGAGCTTCCTTATTGGAAGACTAATCTCATCTGCTATAATTTGGATGTCATTTATATAGAAAAGAGCATGTTTGAAAACATATTTAACACGGTGATGGACATGAAAGGAAAGAAAAATTACAACATGAAGACTATAATGGATATACCTTTGTTCGCCTTAGACAAGAAAACACAATTACTTTTCTGACAAGAATGCTTTGAAGAGTCATGATTGCCACGTGTTTATGTAAACACTCAATCCATTTGCTTATAGGGAGTTTTTGTCAAAAGATATGAGATGCACTCACAAAGATTAATCCTTTTTTAGAGATTTATGTTTTAACAAGTTGCATACCCAACATATGGAAAACGTTTAAACAAATATCATCCAGACAATCTACAAACTTGAGATGATATTCCCTTCATTTGTTTTTTACTCAATAAAGCATTTACCTACATATTTACCATTTATGGCAAAAGTTAGAGGTCTTATCTAGTATAAAAAAAATAAATCCATTCGAGAGGTTAGGGATTACATATGCATCCTAGGTAAATTTCTAATGTCTTTCTTTTAAAATAAATTAAAACATTCATTTATTCAATATCTATTTAATTCCATGCAAATACTTGTTTAACCTTAAAAAATAAAAATAAAACGTATGTTAAGGCTTCAATATGCAAGGATTATAATGTTGAAAAGATTTTAACTTTTATCTCGTACTATTTTAAGCCTTACTTAAGAACAAGAATCAACCGCGTTTTAAGACATAATGGAGGTGGGTAAATACTTTCAAGTTGAAATTTGTCAATATTTTCCGATCCGAGATGACCTTTATAAAAAAAAAGTATAGTGAAGGGAAGATACTTGACAGAAATCAAATTCAGACATGTATGTGTTATTTAATTACAATGAGTTCAGACCTTTTATTTAGTAAGCAAATGGAATAAATGTTTACACAAACATATTAACATATTACTATTTTTAAAAAACATTTCTTTTACACAAACATATTATCAATTTTTACTATCCTAAAATTTACATGACTGAATCTTAAATTGTGATGTTACAAGATGAACAATTTTCCATATAGTTTAAAACACATGAAAGCAGTATTTAATAATTCTTAACTCTCATAATACTTAATTTTATTATACATTTCTCTTCAACCATTAGTGATTGTAATCTTGTATTAGGTTTATCAAATAGGAGGCAATGGTAATGACAATTTGAATTTACTATATATGAGTCATAAAAGAAAGGTCAAATGTTATAATGGGTATTTCTTCAATGAATATATTTTCAGACTAAAAAGTATGGTCAGGGTAGAAAAAATTATAATAGTGAAGTTTGTGTTAAGGGATCAATGTCTAATAAGTTTAAAAGTTGATTGTTATGGAAAGTTAAAGAGGTGATTAAATTCCAATATTATAATAAGCAAAATAAAATATTTTTATTTAAATGTTATTGGTATAATACCACTGATAGAGGAATCAAAGTTGATCTCTACCATGATTTGGTCAAAATTAATGTAAAGGGTAAACTTCACAATGTTGACAATATCTTTGTTTTTTCCAAGCAATGCCAAGTTTATTACACATATACTCCTTTCTTTAGAAAGACTCGTTCTAGAGTTAATTGGTTATCCATTATGAAAACCAAACTTAGGGTTGTATCCAAGTTGTTTAGGATGGTAACGATGAAGTAACTACAGGAGACGATGTCTTTGAACTTAATATGTTAGTTGATATATATAGAGCTGTTCTATCTACCGATTTAAAAGAAAAATCAAATTTTCTTATTGCTGAGAATATTTTTGTTGATGTTGATGTTGAGGAGTTAAATGATATATTGAGAAGTAGTGTACATACATAAATCGATGAAGGTGATAAGATTGACAAGCTTCAATTAAATGAAGAAGACGATGATGGACATGATAATAATGAAATTGTCTGAAGAAGAAGACAATTCTGATTAAAAAGATTTTGAACTAATTTTATGTGTAAAATATCTATGTGTAATGAAATTGACATTAATGTAATTTTCCCATATGTTATTGCTTTATAATGAACTACTGTTAACACAATTGGAACATTTATTACTGTGATTTTACTATTTTGCTATTAAATATAATCGGTGTTACTGTATGTTGATTTTACTATATTTGCAGGTTGGATAGATAGGAAATACAAAAATATTAGGGGGGGAACTATTTTAAAGAGTTGGAAAAAAATTATAGGACTTTGCCACTGTTTTATACCGATGAGAATATTGATGGAATGTCAAATATCAATGAAATTACCAACAAATTTAATCCCTCGAAGAGTTCCATAGAGTTGAAAAATAATTACAGGACTTTGCCACTATTTTATTCTGATTGAACTATAGACGAACTAAGTCCCTCAAAGAATTTCAAAAAGTTGGAAAAAAGTTACAAGACTTTCTTATTGTTTTATACCGATGGAATTGTCGAGGAACTAAGTCTCTCGAAGAGTTTCAGAGAGTTAAAAAAAAATACAGGACTTTACAACTAAAAATTCGAATCACTGATGAAATTACCGACAAAACTAAATGTCATCGAAACTTTTAGGGGGTTCTTAAAATGTTTCAATGTTAATTATCAACAGAATTACCAATGGACTGTAAAAAGTATTTAATATGCAACTTTCCATTGGTAATTCCATTGATTATAAATGATGTGTTAATTTTATCGATGAAGATACCATCAATAATTTTATTGGAAAAACAACTCATCAATAATAGACCACAATCCTTAATTCCAAAAGAAAACCCTAATCTCTCCCTCTCATCCCCTCACCCTCCTTCTCATCTCTTACTCTCCTCTAACTCAAAATTCCACCAATTTCCTCACTAGTCCAACTCCAGCCAGCGATAGTAACTTTGACGACGACAACTTATCATCTCCTCATTGTTTTGTCCAATGTAATTTATATTTTTAGTAAGCTCTTTCTTTATTGTTGTCAATTCTTTCTTAATTCATGATTCTTTATAATTTTAGTAATTTCAATCAACATAGCTTTTACCAAGTTTTGTTCTTCTTCCTTATTGGCTAGTAAATTTTTGTTCTCTAAGTTACCCTAGTTAATTGAAATGATTCTTTCTTGTTGCTTTTGTTATTTTTATTTTTGGCCATGTTAGTGTTATCTCTAAATTGGGTTGGCAATCTTATTTTGTCTTTGGAATTTTTTTATGAAATAAAGCGAACTCTTTTATTATTATTATCATTATTATTATTATTATTATTATTATTATTATGTGGTTTTCTTTCCTTGATGAGTTGTCTTAGTTGCTCATTAAAACCTAGTTCGTGTTTTCACTATTGGATCAGCAGGACTGAAATATGACACCTTCTTTCCTGCCATTTTATTCATGTTTTTTACCAATCTTATTTTAGTCTCTCTTTGTTTCCTAGAATGGATGACACAAAAATTGGCTTAGGTTTGCTTTAATTTGCATAATACTCTAATTTCTTTGAAAACAAATTGAAGCAAAAGCTTAGCCTAAGGATACCTCATGTTCATTAAAAAAAAAAAGGAAGTAAACTTGTGTATATTTTTCAATTTATGCTATTTTTTTGTTGAATTTGGTATATTATATTGTGGGTTTTAATATTTTTTTGTATGAAATATAAGTAGTTTATATACTCTATTTTTATTTTGGAAAATTAGATTATTGGTAAATTCATAGATATTTGATTGGTGGGGTTGTCTTTGATTTCTGGTTAATAACTATTGTTGTTCAAACAAGTTTGTTCATTTTATAACTTTTGATAGAATCAATTTCTGATATTATAATTTGTTAATCCAACAAATCATTTTATAATTTTATTCTACATATATTAAATATTAGTTATAAATAAAATCAACTAGTTTGCAACATGAATTATTGATGCATATTTACAGGTTTAAAAATATTGGGTAGGCTCTTGTATATGAGAGGTGTTGTTGATTTTTTTATTTAAAAAATAAGGTATAGTAATAATGTTATTATGTTTCTTATCAAATTTGTTTTATATAAGGAAGAGAAGGTTAGTAAATATAAAGACGAACAGGAGTGTTGCTGATTCTTTTGGTAGTACTTTTGATGAGCATGATTTACTAGTATCGCTAGGTGCCAACCATGACAAGGCATGTTAGGCACCCTCTCTCAATGTAGGCTCGTCGAGTGTGAGTATGATTTGCAGAGCGGGTGTGTCTTCTGAGCGAGATGTATACATTGAGAAGTATATTGCTTAGTGAAAGCCCAACCACAACATGTAAGCTTTTTTCTTTAATCCATATTTGAATAAAGAAACTGCACGATAAAAAACTAAACAACAATAGATAAAGTTTGAATAATTAGTTTTAATGAATGATTTGAAATTTAGGTTTATAAATGTTGAGGTTGCTTGCACGATAACATTAACGATGAAATTCTCGATGGAAATGCCTTTATTTCAATAAAGTCAGGTTTTTAAAAATCCTGGATGGAAGCCTATGATAGATGCTTGGTTTGAAAAGTTCAAGGTTAGTATATACATAAACAATTATTTTTTTATTATCTAATTCAATTATTTTTTAAATTTTTATAAACTAATTATTTTATGAAATTGACATGGTAGAAAAAAATTTATCGGAAGGAGGCTAACAATAGCATGACCAAGAGAGTGTAAGAGAACCATAAGGCCATTAGGTAAGATTGAATTCAAATTGTTATATTTCTTAAGAAAATATTAAAATTTTATTTTTTGTTATCTTATTCAAATTTTTTTAACCACGTTGCATGATACCCGGAAAAAAAAAAGCAAAGAAATAAGCAAAAGATAAACTTGTTCCAAGTTGGGATGATGTGGCCACGTGGAGGGATTTCAAATCTCTATAAGTCACAGATGGTATCTAGGACATTTGCCTCCAGCACGTGATGTCATAGTGTTTCTTAAGGCGGTCATAGTATTGTTTGGAGATTCGGACCAATGAGATTTATGATTCCATGACCATACACACTAACTGATCTATTTTATTTGTTTCACATGCAAAACATTTGATAATATTTTAGTTTATACGATATTTGTTTTTTAAATAGTTGTATTGTATGAAAATATTTAACTAATAATATATTTTTTTGTAAGCTATAATACTTAGACGCGATCCAAGACTGATGAAGCTTTTTATTAAAACCCACGTACAAAAGAAAAATAGATAGAAAATGGTGCGATAGCTTGTGTAGTAGCCGAGCTGGGAATTTTATTCTAAGTAGGATTTGAGTATTTTTTTTTTTAGTTATTATTTTAACTCGTGGAAATATTATCTTAATAATTCTATATTTTAGAAGTAAATTCTTGATTTTTCAGAAACTAGCTTACATGAATCTCATGAGAAGCCAGTAATAGAAAATCAATAATAATAGAAAATTTTTCCTGTTTTCATCACCCAAAATTTCTTTGAGATATTCACCTTCAGATTTGCCTTCATAGTCTCATAGTTTTAGCAAAATTCTTTGCTCCTACTTCTCTATCTCACCACCCTTGTTTTTGTAATCTTTTAATTACGTTCCCCCTTTTCAATCCCTATTTTCTTTGTTTCATCTCTTTTCTTTGTATCTTGTTAATAAATTTACAAACAATGGCCACTGGGTGAGTGTATGCAAGCTCATGAGCTACTTGTTTGCTTCTCTATGAAAGTTTCCAAAAAGGGACGCGTTCTTAATTTTAATTAATATTTAAATTGATCTAATTATATTTAATTAAACAGATAAAATTATTTGATTTATTTAGTCTTTACTCTTGACTATTTAGAAATGTTATAAAATTTGAAATTATATTTAAATACTTCATATTATGTTTATATTGTATAATTTGAAGTTAATTTATCTTTAAATTTGAATTGAAATTATATTTTGAAAATAAAATTTATTATTTTAATAAAAAACAAAAAACCAGTCAGAATTGACAGCATTGATTCTAAATTGTTTAAGAAGAAGATACGGTACTTACTAGCATTTGAATTACTTGACTGATGCTTTAATTTCAGGTACACTCAAATGATTTTTATTCCCTTGGACAAAAGGGGCATTATATCCCTTTACACCTCAGAAAACTTGAATTAGCATCTCTACCAGAGAAAGAGTGAAGAGTCCAAATCTTCAATAGTTCTTGGTGATTTATTCTCACAGAGGATGAAGCTCACCAAGAGCCACTCCGAATTGCCAAGCAACTTGTACGAAAGGCACTGTACAGAACACCATTATTATTCATCAGTGGCATTTCCTGCGGATTGGACCCATCTTTCAAAACATGTCTCGTAAATTCGGATCAATCCTTCTTTTTAGCGTCTTGTATTTTCATCCTCGAATGTAAATCTGTGCAATTCCACTAAAGGAACTATTCTCTTAGTCTAAAATGGCAAGTTTTCATACAATGATATGCTGCCTTATTGAAGTTTGAGAGTCCATACAACCGAACACATATATGGCAAGTCAAGTCTTACACCCATAATTATAGACTATATATGCTTACATTATTATTATTATTATTTTTTCTTCTCTTTTTTTTTTCTAATGCACATTCCAAATCCTATAAAGAATGGGGATGGAGATTCGGAAATTATAAGAGGGCTATCCTAGTGTATAGCTCATTAGAAATTGAGAATTGTTTTTTATGAATATTGAAGAATTAAGCCTTTTATTAAGAGTTTGTTTGATATTGTCGTAGCAATTTATTTTTTCTTGAAAAGTATATTAAAATATTTTTTTTATTTTTAAAATTTATTTTTGATATCCGCATATCAAAACAGCATAAAAATATTAAAAAATTAATTTTAAAATAAAATATTTTTAAAATAAAAAATTATCTTTAAAAAAACACGGCTATGTAGAAGTTTTATTATTGACTTAAGGCCCATGATAGCGCAAATTAAATCCCGACTTCTCTCTTCCTCGTTTTCTCAGACCAAAGTAACTTCTCAATTCAAACTGATGAATAAAATATAACCTCCAAAATTAAGTAATTGAAAAGGCAACAGCTAGCAGGTAGGCCTGGAGAATCCCATTGAACTTGTGTTTTCTTGCATAGGTAAGTAAACATCTATTTGTTTATTACGGGATAAAAAAAAAAAAAAAGAAAATTCAAAACCTGATCTGTTACTATCTCTTATTTTCACCTAATTTTTAAAGCTTTATGATTATCGAGTACCTAATCATATTTTATGTAATATCTCATAAGGGAGAAATAAGAGAGAAAAAATAATTATTTTATTTTATTTTATCTTAGACTGAATATTTTTTTTTCTTTCATCATTAGCTACTCAAATTTACTTATCGAGCACCATCCTCGCCTAAAAAATGAAGAACAAGGATGAAAGATCCAGCAAATTGATAGTGATATTAATAAAGGAAGAAAACACCAGCAATTCCACTGAATTAAATACTATATCCTGTATTATTAGTCGTCCTTACTTTATTAGTTGATGGGGGGTAATAATTTTCCTCACTACCTAGCTAAACCTACGTGGATCAACAATTAGTTTTTCTAGATGCGATTTAAGACTCAGGTCAAATATTATACAATCGGTACTAAATTAAGGAAGATATATACATACATATATATACATATATATATATATATATATGTATATTCACTCATAATATTTTATAAATTGAGTCACTAATTCTGACTACCTAGCTAGTTGCACCGACTGCTGAGTCATTGAGTTCATGTACATAGTAGCAATATAATCATTATTCAAATGAAAATGATGGTAATGATTGTATTGATGATAATATGGATTAATAATTGTAGATATCATTTTAAAAAATATAGGGAGTGCAAAATAGTGTCAGTAAGGAAAGAAATAAGAATTTCTACTAATTAAAAAAGCATATAACTACTCAGGTGGCCAGAATCAACCTAATTGTTTATTTTTTTTAATAAAAAAATATGATAATATTATTTTTGTAAGAAATATATTTCATTGATCTTGGGTTAGAGGGTCAATAAATTCACCAGAATCAACCAATCGAGTTACATGGTGAAATCTTATAACTACATTAAAAAATAAAAATAAAGGAACAAAGGCATCTTCGTGGGGCCCATGTCATGTCCACTCATTCATGACCCAAAGATGTGATTTCATCTCTCCACACTGCACTATCAAACTATTCTTCTATCACCTCTTTTCTTTCTTTCTCCATCACCCACCCTTTTTTTTTTCCTTTTTTTCATTTCTTGTCAAAATAGTCTGGAGTTCTTCTGCAGAAAAAAACTAATCATGTCAGGTGATCAAAGGCCTAAAGATTCTGCTGAGGGCTCTTCGCGATCTGGCGGCGACCACTACCAGCCTCAACCGGCTCCTTTGAGCAGGTATGAGTCGCAGAAACGGCGAGACTGGAACACTTTTGGGCAGTACTTGAAGAATCAGAGACCCCCAGTTTCACTATCTCAGAGTAATTGCAACCACGTCCTTGATTTCCTTCGGTATCTCGATCAGTTTGGCAAGACTAAGGTCCATCTACATGGCTGTGTCTTTTTTGGACAACCTAATCCTCCTGCTCCTTGTACCTGCCCTCTAAGGCAAGCTTGGGGAAGCCTTGATGCCCTAATCGGACGGCTTCGAGCTGCTTATGAGGAGCATGGAGGATCTGCAGAGACCAACCCTTTTGGAAATGGAGCTATTCGGGTTTATTTGCGTGAAGTGAAAGAGTGTCAAGCTAAGGCAAGGGGGATTCCATACAAGAAGAAAACGAAGAAGAAGACTCAAATAAGGGCAAGAAATGAAGCGAAGCCTCCTATGCAGTCAGCTTAAGTCCTTTGGCTTCTTCAGATAAATGGTAATTTCGCTCTTGATCATAAAATTTAAATACATAGTAATTAATGTGTGCTGTTTCAGAAATCTTCTATTAAGAATGAACGAATATAAATGTATCTTCGATCAACCACATGGCTAGAAAAAATCAAGTTCCACTTAATCAATTCTTGAAAGTGGCATACGTGTTAAATAGTTGAATTATAACAAGTTAGACGTATATTATGTGTTAGTAGAAAGAAACGATGATTGATTGGACTTTCAATACATTCAAAGACTTGATAATATACAATAACTAGTCTGTGTTGGGGTTTTCGTTCTCTGGCATAAACCCTAAACCCACATTCCAAAACCCTAATCTGGCTATCACTTCCAAGGCTGTACAAGATGAAACAACTCTGGTGAAATGAAGATTTTACCTCAACAGATTTTACCCTTATTTATTTATTATTCATATATATATATATCAGATACTATGATTGGAAAGGAAGAACAGTATATTTGTTCCCTCTCTCTCAAATCATGCAATGAAAACACTGTTCATGTGCAGTTTCCGAATTAATTAAATTTCACAACTTGTTTACTTTTCCCTCGTTTTGCCTCGTTTGTGATTCTGCGTGATTTTTTGCTCCCCATGAATGACCATCATGTGATATGTCCGAGGTTGCATGTGATTTTTATACACATTGACGTTGAATTAACATGCACAATTATATCTCTTAATATTTAAATAATATTATCTTCCCACGTATTATTTATTAATCGTCTTGCCGTAGAACCAATATCTTGTGTGTCAGTGTGTGTATACAATATATGGATGTGCTTCCATTGTTATATAACAGCCGTTTGTTATAAATGAAGAAAAATGCATATTATTTTTCTTATGAATTACTTCATATTATTTTTTATTTTTATGAATAAAAAAGAAAGCCAGGGCTAAGCAAGGATGACGCACAAATATCGAGAAAGAGTCAGTAAATATTATGTCTGTCCCAGATAGTGTTATGCATTACTGTCTTCATCAATAGATTTTCCTGGTAGTTGTGCGAAAATCATGATTTCTTCTATTCTAAAGATCACTTTCATTTGAGAAAATAAAGCATCTTTTCATCTAAGCAGCAACCTGGAATTTTATTAGTCCTTGAAATAACTCTCGAGCTCAGCTGTTGAACCACGAGAGAAGATCTTCCTAATTATAGACACTCTATTCTTTACCCTATAAACTCTAAGTACTTAGCATACTAGCTAGGTCTTTTAATCCAAGTAAAGTCTCTCCGCCATCAGCAGTTTCATAAGCAGCACCTGACTCAAGTATTGAAGTTTTGTGAATAGGGATCTGTTCGCCATTAGTTAGACCAGTGGCTATTCAACAGAGGGATGACTTTAGTTTTCCGGACATGTTTAGCTGCCGGAATTGGTAGGCATTCGAGTAAGTAGAAGAAGCGGTAGGCATAGTTGTGGCAAGGGCACAAAATTTGCTGGCCATTAAGCTCTCTAATACCAGCTTCAACTTTTAGAAATAATAGGGTTTTATGCTAGGAGAGGTTAATATTTTCTATTAGAGTTCTGATAAATCAAAAGAATATGGTCCAGATAAATCAAAAGAACTTGGCTAACGAAAATATTTCCTACCATAATGTTTTTTTAGAAGAACTTTATATCCAATCAATCTGTTGTATGTGCAGGTAGATTTTATTTTTCCACATGAATATAATGTCTCAAGGTAAGTGAAACCAAGAATTATGTGTACTTTTCAAATATCTATCTTTCAGTAACAAAAAAACTCCAATCTTGCGAACTGTTTGCAAATGAACATCGAAATCAATTTCATTTCTAGGAGTTCATCATAGAAAGGAGATGGAAATTCTTCATTAAATTAATCTTATAAATGAAATATGTTAGCCTTAAATCAACAATTAGTTTTCCTCTTTCTTCTTTAGAAAACAATTTTCATGTAATTATAGTTGTTTTTATAAGAAAATTATTATTGAAGTTACTGGGAAACAAATTTCGTAATTTAGAGGCAGCATATGGTTTACGGATTCAAGGTAAGAATATGTTAAATAACATTCAAATTTAGCTTATAAGAGATTTCTTGAAGAAAAATAATTTACAAACACAATTCTTTTACTATAATTTTCAGACAAAATAATATGATACATGATAACAGTTAATTAATAATTATTTTCAGACAAAAGAATATGTTAGAATTCATAGTTGTTTGGTTATCCAGATTTTGAGTTACTAAGTGATATTTTAAAAATAGTTTTATAGTAATGTATAAAGTTTAAGTTATTGGTTTCTAATTGAAAAATAATAATTGCAAACACGTTTGTGTGAGAAATTTTCTGTGATTTTTTTTTTATTTGTTCAATATAGTTGTTCCTTGAATTCATTTCCCATGGGCATTTGCTTCCATGTACCAGCTGGTGCCTAGCTTACATATTACAAGTCTACATATATAAAGCTTCTTTTTTTTTTTCAAGCAATTGAAAAAAGAAAGTTTGCAGCATGGATAACATTGATAATATATCGTTGAGGCTAGCCCCGGAAATCATGATATAATTAATACCAAGGGATGAAAAAGAAAAGAATTATACACTTTTGCTGGAAAGTTTTAGTGGAATTCTAGGCATGCATATTAACAATGAACAAAAGAGGAAGAGAGGTAAAGATGTTAAGGAAGAATTGGGCAGGATGGCCGGAAATTTTCTTCTCGTTTTTACCAGTCTCTACCTAGCGCTCTACCCATACACTGGCCACTGTATTAGAGAGTTAACCAAACCCTCAAACTTGAGTACTTAATTAGTGTGTGTCTGCTCAAATTGCAAGCTTAAAAAGTTTTTAAGTTAAATGATTCTCAGAAACAATGAGTGCTCAAAACTAGAGATTAAGAAGCAAAAGTGTAGTGAAATTTCCTCTTAAGCCAAACCATGCAGTGAATAATAACGATAGTAAACAAATAATTTTAAAAAAAAAACTGAGGGAAAAGAAAAAAGCCCTTGAACCTATGATTTGGTTTTTTTCAGTCCAGGGATATACTTGTCAATTTACTATACATGAAAAAAATAAAAAGACAATTATGCCACTCTTCATTAGTGCTATAATTTTTTGTATTTTAGGAAAATTAGGTTTTTTTACAATTATACATCTCGACAATCTTTTAATGACTAATCGCTATGTAAACATACAAAAACAACTACAGAACAACTATAAGTAGTTTTTAATAATCAACTAGTTAAATTCTTACCGTATAAGATGATTTTTATTAAATATAAATAAATTTAGAGATATATTAGCTTCCACTTCAAAAGATATAGAAAGAGATTTTTTTATGAAAGATTGTTTATTTTATTTAAAAAATGAAAATGACCATAAATAACTTCAAATTAACGAGCTTCAATTGCTTATGCTTTATGCATAGTGATTAACTAATATCTAATTGTATTGTTAAAATTTAAAATGTTTTTAAATTATCCAATCTTAATTTTTTTATTTTAAATATATTTGATCTCAGCTAGTATGGATATTAATTAAAGTATTTAGTAGTTTTCTTTACTACACAAAGTATGTAATATGTTTTTTATATTTTTTACTTTGTTACTTATGTTTCTTATGATATTTGTGTTTCAATGAAAAATTATTTTTTAATCAATTCATTTAGTTTCTAAAATTAAATGTTTGATTTCTTAGTCTACTTTTGGTCAACGAATGCATCCTATATATTGCTAAGAGTGGATATAAAAAATAATTGATCTCAAGTAAATGCACAAGATTTAGATAATCGATGGGTATATACGTGATTTCTGATGAGATGTTTGGTTTTGATTTTGGGATTACGCTCATAGGGATGTATCTAGTTGATTTATATTGATATTAAACTCAATATTTTATATAGGGTTAGATGATTTATCAATAAAAGTGTTAGAGGTTACTTGAAGGGAAAAAAACACCCTAAACAAGTTCTTCGACCCTTGATGTAAAAGGGGCATAAAGAAATCAGTCACTTATAAATCTTTCAACAATCAGTTCTGAGTATTGTTAGAGTGGTCAAAAATACTATTTTCATTTTGATATAAAGGACTCTCATGGTAGAGAATTGTATACATATTCAATTGTTCTTTGATTGATTCCAATGTTTTAAACTCTTCTCCATCATTCTAGGTATTTTCTTCACAAATTTCTCCTTATGAAGAAAAAACTTAGAAACTCCCCTTAAATAGGGTTCTGGTTCATGAAAAGGGAAGTCTAATGAGATATGCAATATATTCATCTTAGGATAAAGCACCAATACCTTTTATGAAATCATGCATGGCCTACATAGATATACTTATAGGCAGACAAGTCTAGTTTTATTTGTTGATGCATAGGAATATAAACATATATAATAAAAAAAAAAAACTCATGTTTCTAGATTAGGAAATGTAGGAGCAAAAAAAAGGGTCTATAATTTCTTCTATAAAGTTTGAAAATCAATAACAGTCGATGGTTTGCAATTTATAATATAAATAACAAATTAGGCATTCTTTCCCGAATATTATTGAGGAATATTCATACTAAAGAGAGAGGCATGAACCACTTGCATTAATTATCGATTCTTTTGTTATACTGAACCATTTTGGTGTGGAGTGTTTAAGTAAGAGGCTAGGTGACAAATCCTATTACTACAAAAAAGTTGAGTTAGTGAAGAGTTAATGAAACTACCCCCTCCATTATCAAATTGGAAAAACTAGGATGGGTGTCTAATACTAAGTCATCATTGTTCCATATAATTCTTGGAATACTGCACATACATCACTTTTTTTTTAAAAAAAAAAAAGCAGCCCATGTCATCCTTGTACAAGTATCAATAAAATTTACAAAATAACAAGTGCTAGAAAATAAGGAATTTTTCTTAGTTCCTAAACATCTAAATAAATAATCATGAATGGTTCTGAACTTTTGTTAAAACTATCTGAATAAGAGATATAATGTCTCTTAGCCAATTTATAAACATCATAATAAACAAGTATTAATAAAATTTACAAAATAATAAGTGCTAGAAAATAAGGAATTTTTCTTAGTTCCTAAACATTTAAATAAATAATCATGAATGGTTCTGAACTTTTGTTAAAACTATCTGAATAAGAGATATAATGTCTCTTAGCCAATTTATAAACATCATAATAAACAAGTATTAATAAAATTTACAAAATAATAAGTGCTAGAAAATAAGGAATTTTTCTTAGTTCCTAAACATCTAAATAAATAATCATGAATGGTTCTGAACTTTTATTAAAACTATCTTAATAAAAGATATAATGTCTCTTAGCTAATTCATAAACATCATAATAAAAAGTTGACTTTATAATATCTATGAATCGATGAGGTTTTAATTTTCAATGATAACCATAAGATAAATGACCTAAACAGTGATGTCATGACCACACCAATTATTTTTCATCGTCTACCTTCTAAAAAGATTTGTCTATCTCAGCTTTTGTAATCAATTATTGATTAAGTCAAACTAATATAGCTTGCATCGTCAAACACTATAGCCAAGAGTTTGTCTTATTAAGATGTTTTGAAAAACACAAAATATAGGCAAAAACAAAACAACTAAGGTTAGGGTAATTTGACTTATCGATAGGAAGTTGTAAGAAAAGGATGGAACAACAAGAATAATATATAGGGATAATTACAAAAAACTTCTTATAGTTTACTCATTTTTATAGTTTACTCATTTTTTTATTTTACCTCTTTTATTTCAAAAATTATACTTTACATCCTCACTCTAGTCCACTAAGAAAAAGTCAACAATAAATATTAGATTATTTACAAGATTACCATTATATTTCAATTAATGACTAACTAACCCTTATATTAAATATTATAATTTTTCCATCAAATTAAAAAAAAAAAAAACACAAACCCTAGCCATTATTCTCCTTCACACTTTAACCAAAACTGACCTTTCATTGTCCACCCTTCATATTATTCAACATCTAACCAAAACCAACAACCATTGCATCACTTCATCTCTAACCTTATAGTTCCAGCCCTTACCCATCTCCTTTTTCTACCACAATATGATCGATCATTTTTCACCATATCTAACAGTATCTTAAGCATAATAAGTTAAATGTTTCTCTCTTTGTATAATAAAAAATAAGTTAGAACATTGTCAAATTATAGGTACAAATGCATTTTTCAAAACCCATGGCCAATCCATAACCTTGAAAAAGTGATTAATGTTAGTGAAACTATGATAATATTAGGAAAAAAAATAATTATTCCAATTTTTAATCATGTGTTATTCAGTTTTTTCCAACAGATTGTTAAAGGCTTGAAACTTGACATAATATTTAAAGTGCCTATGTCTCCATCTACTTACCCATCTCTTTTTATTTATCCAGGTTTGTTCACCATTCATCATCCCATTCTTGAAGCAACATACATCATCATTTTTCTTTCTCTCTTCACTAAACAAAAACTTCATTAATCCAAAATCTCAACATAAAGTTGATTGAACCCAATTGCGAAAATTAAGGGAAAAAAAACAAAACAATAAGAAGAATAGGAGAAAGCATATTTGAACAACAATAAGAAGGAAGATCAAAACTGATCGTTTAATGATATGGGTTTCTTGAATTTTATGGTTTTATAATATGGGCTTTTTTTCTTGGAATTATGAAGTTAAGGAGTTTGATATGGGTTTATTTGTTGGCATATGAGGTTAATTTAATTATTTTGTCTAATTTTAAATATTCAGTTGACTGAGGATGTAAAGTATGATTTTGAAAATAATTGAGGCAATGTGAAAAAATAGTACGTTAGGAGATATTTTTTATAAATATCCATAATATATAAAACAAGTTTGTCAAATAAAACAATGAACTCCTTTGTAGTAAGAAGAGAGACGTTACCATTGGTAATAGAAATAATGAAATATGGTGAGGTGGTGATAGAATATAATAAGCTTGGATTATTAGTCATATGATTTAAAGCATCAATGTCAATTATTTAAGTGTTATTCAAAGAATGTGTAGAAAAAAATATTTTCCTTACCAACAATACCTAGATGAGCTACATTAGCACTACCTATCAAAGGTGTTGCATCTATAATTGCTATGACCACCTTACTTGTCAATTGCTTTCGAGGATTTTTGTTAAAGTCCCCACCATTCAAGATATCATATAATTTCATAGCATTACTATTTTGAATGATTGCTCTCACCTTAGTAGGAATATTTCGATTGTTTATATCAATTTTCTTAAAGAGGTTTAAAGAAAATGGAATATGGTCTTCATTGATGATCAGCAACCATAACTACGATCTAAAAAAATACAAAGGTGTTTCCAATAACTTTCTCTTAATTTCTAGACATATGCATAACTTTGCTTTAAGGTAACAAATCGGTTTTTGCATAGAATTTTGTTAAGCACTTTGGTTAGAAACAAGGTCCAATACTCTAAGAAACATTTGAAGCCAAAGTTGAGCAATAACAAGTATTCGTGCCTACATTTGATAGTGTTACGGTGAATTTTAAAAAACATAGTGATGAATTCATTGTATTTGGTTGAGAGATAATGTCCATTCTGACTTGCTAATAAGCTTTGATAGTTTACTTCAAAAATTATGATTTGATATGAATTGTCATCGTATGTAGTTAAGATTGCATCCTATACATCCTTGGTAGTAGGAAGATTAATATATCAACTTGCTAACTATGAGAACATAGAGTTAGTAAACCAACTCTTGACCCTATCATTCTTCATGGCTTGTTCTTGAATAAAGGATTTTCGAGTGCTAGGAGTATGTTGGGGCACTAATACATAATTTAATGTTGGATGTCGATAGTAATTCTCATTTAGAATCATCTCACCAGTTAAGAAAAGGGAAATGTTTGCCTGAATTTGATTTGTATAATAATTATGGATGATTTGCTACGGCTAAAAAACTACTACAAGTTAAGTGATTTGCTGCCGCTAGGAAACTACTTTAGTTTTAGTGATGATTATCCTTTTATTAAAACACAAAGTCTGAATTGGTACTTATGGTGGATCAGTTATAACTCACTGATATTAGATCTTTTATCTATTGGATTATTGGTTATGTGTTGTTTCTAGATCGTTGGTTTCTGTTGCTGTTGTTGGTTTAGTGGTTTCTAATGTTGCTACTAAATTGGTAGATTTTATTGTTGGATCAGTGTCACTACCAATGCAATTGCTACTACTTCTACTAGATATGTTGTTGCTAGATACCAGTTAGGAAATTAAAAGATTTGAGTAAGCAGCAAATTTGTGAAAAGAGTTTGGATTCGAAATAATAGTTTTTCAATTCAAGATTAAACTCATTTGAACATGTTCTTTAGAGTTGAATTACACTTTAATATCATGTCAAACTAGGATCTTAAATAAGTATAACTTGTATCCAATAACTTTTCTTTATATTTGTTCTTTTTTCATTAAAGGTTCTTTATACAAAAGATATTGTTTATGAATAAACTAAATATTACAATATCCTATAATTATATTATTTCTTGTAGTTATGGAAAGGAGAATAATTCTCTATAATTACAAGTATTCAAAATATATACAGCTCAATCCAATTGTTTTTTGCTAAAAATTGTTAGAAGAATTTACAGTCAACATCGTATTTCTTGTTAAGATTGTTTGATTCAAATTAAAAATCATTCCCTCGTACAAACATCCTATCATTTTCAGTAAATATCTTCTAGTCAATAGTCATATAAATGTAAAGTTTTTCTTTCCCAGCTTATTATTATTTTGTTAAACTTGGTTGATTGCTGCAGATTCTTGTATATTGTGATTAATAGTTTACTTGATTTTATACAGTAAATATGAACTATATATTTGAAAGCCCGTTAACCTTAGAACACAACTCCCTCCCTCAATCCCTCTCCCTTTCACCTTATATTATAGTTTATATGATATATAAATAAGGTCAATAAAATAATGTTCATTACTCATCAAAGATAATACTATATTATTCATTTAAGATGGCATGCCTAATATGTTAGGCTTACAATTAGATTGAAGCTAATTCAGAGTTTATTTGCAATGCTTATTTTTATTTTAGGTTTTCTTAGGATGTTTCTTTTTTTGTACAAGAAGAGAGGGTGAAAATTTAGTATATGTTTGGTGCATGATGGTTGAGAGGATAAAAAATTGAGATTAACATTTAACTCCACCTTCCAAGAATAAATAGTAAAACTTATCCTCTAATAAAATAAAGGTCCTATTTTTATTTTTATTTTCATCATTTATTTATTTAATTTAAGTCAAATATTTCATCATTTATTGTCGTAGTTTAAATTTTAAGTTGTAGATCCATTTATAAACATAATTTAATAAGTATGGATTTCATTATAACTTATGATTTTTTTCAATTATTACTCAACATCATTAACAATTCACTCTTTAAGACTTTTTACACCTTTAAAACTTCATTCTTAAACCTTAATATTTCAACATCTCACTCTATATTTAAAACCATATACCTAACATAACCGTAACTACAATTTAAATCTTTAGTCATTAGAGTTTTTTTGTACTTTAGCCCTTAAAAAAAATAACACAATAAAAAAATATTTAAAAAAGTAGCACAGTTTAGAGAGTTGCACATGACATCTACGACTCTGTCCAAAGTTAAAAATAAGTTGACACAATTTACAATAAAGAGAGAGAAGATAAGAGAGAGAGAGAGAGAGAGAAACAAGGAAAAAAAAGATAAATGACTCTAGAGACACGTCAAAACTTCAATAATGACACCATCGGTACCAATGAAAAAATATCGATGAGATGAATCCAACAACATCAAGAACGGTCACAATGGGTGACCGAAGTTGGCCACACAAGCCATTCAAATGTGTCAAACCTCATTTGTCTTCAAACGGCTCAAATGGCACACTATAGATACTGTTTGTTACCTTCTTTAATGTCATTTGATTCATCTTGTCGAGATCTATTTAATAGTACCAGTGGTGTCGTCACTAGAGCTTTAGTATGCCTTTGAGATCTTTTTATATTTTTTTTACTTTTTTCTCTCTTCTCTCTCTTCACAAATTACAAGGAGGAGAGATGAGAGATGAGAGAGAAAAACAAGGAAGAAAAGAAAAAAAAAGACCCTAGAGGCACACCAAAGCTCTGATAATGATACCACTTACACCGTTGAAAAGATCTTGACAAGATAAATCCAACGACATAAAGAAAGGTCATCAATGGTGACCAGAGTGTGCCACACGAACTGTTCGAAGGCCAATGAACCCCGACATATTTGGACGGCTCGTGTGGCCCACTCTAGTCACCATTTGTGACCTTCCTTGATGTCATTGGATTCATCTCATTGATTTTTTTTTAATGATACCAGTGGTGTTGTTATCGGAATTTCAGTATGTTTTCAAGGTTTTTTCTTTTTATTTTCTTATTTATCTCTCTCTTCTCTCTTTATTGTAAATTGTGTTATTCTATTTTTAATTTTGTAAAGAGTCACATATGACACTTGCAACTCATAAGTCGTAGATGTCATCTGCTACTTTCTAAATTGTACCATTTTTCTAAATATTTTTGTACTATGTTATTTTATCCATATTTTTTAAACTTCTAAAAACCAAAAAAAAAAAAAAAAACCTCTTAAGTTATTACCCTTTGCTTCTTTTTCTTTTCTTTTTTTTTTTTTGTTAACGATGAATTCTTTTGTCTATTCTCTCCTTTATTTGCTTTTGGTTCTGTGTGCCAAAGCTGTATGTTCTGACGTCTGTGACATTCTCCTCAATGCAGGGAAATTTATTAAATTCAACCAGGTAAAGCTTTTATCCATGGATAACTGGTACTGGCAGTAGATATCTAACCTAAATTGGCAGTAGGAGTGGTTGAGTGGGAGGACTGTGATGACCTCGATATTGCAGACTGTTTAGTGGCTAGAGAATGTAGTTTAAAATTACCAGAATAACTATAACATAAATACTGGGTTCAGGCGGTTTCATGAAAAGATTTGTGCTTCTGAAGTAATGACTTTACAGTTATGATACAGAATCTGGTAGTGGAATACTAGTATTATTTCATCATGGAAAATCCTGTGTGGATATGTGTGTGTGTGTTGGATTGAAAGAGGCATATTTGGTTACTGAAAGCATTGGTAATTGCAAGTAACATTTTGTTTTTGTTGATCTTTGCAGGATCACACAATAGGACAAATGGATATGAAGTTTGAGAAAAAGGCAAATGTTGGAGGTCTAGCCTCTACTTCGCTACTATTAGCTAGGTTCTCTCTTCGCAGATGTTGTTATATATATGGCACAGCCTGCTTCTAAATAATCTTGTCCTAGCAGGCTGGTCTGAACCATTCGAAGTCCGAGGGAATTTAAAACTCTAGTCGTTATGTTCTATTACATCCTTTGCTTCTTAATTTGTAGAACGTTAACACTATATATCCAGCTCTGTTGTTCCTTTGCTGCAGAAAAGATTAACTAGTGTCTTCTGCTAATGGTGAAAATGGCTTTCAGCTTCTGCCAATACGAAGCTCTGGGCTCACCTCTTGTTAAATGAGCTGTTTCTTCGTAGTGAATCTTATTCCTGTGCAAGCGCGCGGGCATATAGATTTCCTCTTTGGCTAACTAGTTGGTTTCTATATGCATGCAGTCAGGGAGGAAACTAGGATTTAAATAAGAGGGGCAAAGAAAACTTTTCCAAGAAATATGGGGGAAAATGTCCAAGGAAAGGGGGTAAGTTTGAACTACTAAATCTAAGTGATAAAATGGGTATTTTGGAAATTTTGAGGGCTCTCTTCCATTTCTTTGATCGACTTCCAAGTCAATATTACCCAGGATTTGGGGAGCCTAGTCCGAACGAGTATATTTTTTTTTGTACGGAGGGTGCTGATTAAGAGGAAAATGTACTTACACTTGTTTTTTAATTTAAAATATATTAAAAGAATAATTTTTATTTTTAAAAAATTATTTTAATATCAGTATATTAAAATAATTTAAAAATATTAAAAAACATATTAATTTTACAAAAAATTATTTTTTTTCAAAAACACTTTTAAAACACAATTATAAACCCCATCTAAACCTTTCATTCTATAGTAAAGTGCCCCGAAAGAGCTTCTTGTTATCAAAATTAGTTTTGAATAGGAATTGATTATGTAACCTCTCTATTGTTTATGTTAGGAAGAGCCTTATCTAATTAGTCTTAGTTATGGCTTTGCATGATTAATGATTAAATTACTAATGACATTCCGTTACAATAATATAAAAAAATTTACCTGTAATTTTTTTCTTTTTTATTTTAGCAAATACTAGAAGGTAAACAAATTTTCGATGTAATTTGATTTCATTTAAGTACCCTGCATGTACAAATATTCTCAATTGCTTGCCCATCCATGTCCATTAATATTTTATATCAAAAATCAAATTTTATGCAATAAAAGCTATCGTTTTGAAGAGAATTTAATGATTTTTTTAGAAAGTTATCCTAATTCTTTGTTTTTTTTATTAACGTGGGTGTCAGGGTCAGCTTGCGCACACCTCGACTAATCCCACAGACCCTGAAGTTAATAATCATATAAATCTCCAGTGACCATCATATTAGCAACCACAGGACTCGAACCTGAAATTACAAGAAGAATAAATTTTTTAATTTCAAGTTCTTATCACTAGATCAGATCATGATTAAGTTATCATATTTTTTTAGTTCTTGCATAGATGACTTGAACTCTGATTTCATTTAATAACAATATAAACATAATACTAGAAACGTGATCAATTAATGTGATTTTCAAATCTTCAATTTTTAATTATATTATATACTAAAACTTTTTTTTTTTTTTCATCATGCAATCTCGTAATTATTTGTTAGAAAATGCCGGTGAATTACGATTGTGCAGTGAATTACATAATGGGCATCGATCAGTTGTGATTTTCAGTATTATTCTCTTTATGATGATTATGTATAATAACAACGACTTTATCATGATGGACGAAGAGTTTAAAAAAAGTATTTAGTAATTAAATGTCCAGTCGAAAAAACAAATCATCAGATTATTTATTGATTTATTAGAACATATTTAAAAATAATTTTAAAATTAGCGTTGCATGCTAAAAATTCAGAAAATTAATAAAAAGGTAAATATAATATTAAATGAAATTAAAAGCTCAGATATTTTAATTGTTCAAAAAAGATGAATAGTAACTATATTTAATATTACCATGCATATTGTTGCATACATTTATGCATGTAGCCTCAGATATATATATATATATATATATATGGGATAATGTGCAGGTTTTGAAAAGGAAGAAAAGAAAAGGCAACGTAGTAAAAGCAAACTTGTCAAATAGAGGTGATTCATATCTCTTGATTACATGTAAAATAACTCTCAATAAAATTGAAATAAAACTTGAAAAACTAAAAAGTATGTTTATGTTTGGTAGAATCCTAACTCAAAAATAATCTTATATTTAAAAAACAATGATATTGGAATAAATTTGAACCCATAAATAACCATGTACATAAGAATCCAAAGTATGCAAATAATATCACGAAACCAGGTAATCTTCAATAAGTCGGATCTATGATTTTTGTCCTTGCAAATAAGGATATTTTACCACAAATAATTAAAAGAAAGAAACTCACATTTAATATCATCAAGCTACCAAAACTTACAGCTCAAAAAATATTATATAGTTTTCTCTAAATAACTCTAGTAGATCCCTTTTGAGTTACAAGTCAATAGGTCCAAACTAAGAAACAATTAACATAAATCCAATAATAAAATAAATTCCTAAACAATATCTAATGAGCAAGAATAAACCCAAATTAAAAATAATTGTTCAACATCAAAAAAATAAAATAGGATAATAAAAACAAAGTCTTCAAACTAGAACTCTATATAGCATAAATCTCCAAGCTCTCTTAAGTGGTGTTTTGGCCAAAACTTTTAGTATAAGAATTCAACTATAAAACTTTGTTTTGATTGCTAGAATTTTCTTCTTTATGATTCCTCCTCTTAGTCTCCTTGATGTGCTAAGAATATATGTAAAATAATAATAAAAAAAGCCTAAAAGAATAATCTCCTTAGATGCCACCATATCAAGTTCATGTGGGACTTGGAATCTTTGCAAATTATACTCTAATTCTTCAATGAATTCAAGCTATATTAAGAACTCTTATAGCCCAAGATCATATATGCACAAGTTTAGAGTTTAAATAAGCCTTATTTAATTTTCATTTGCTGTTTAAAATTATAAACCAGTATAGGCCTGGATTGATTTGGCTGAAAATAACAAAAAAAAATATTTATCTACAAATATACCAAAACAATAATACAAACTTCATTTAATTTAAATAATTTGTTTCTAAACTTCAATGAACATGAAAGTTTAGTCTTGTGTATCTAGAATCTAGTTTTATCTAAAATTTCAACTCAATGGTTTGAGAAACATAACCGACTCACAAAACTAATCAATAGATATAATAGATATTGTAAAGCAAAATATTTATATCAATAAATGTTGATGGGGTTTGTAAATGTGACCAAAAAAACTCGCTCTTCTTTCTCTTTCAATGAAAAGCAAGCATGAATTT
>Ga0325405_1000244_pt1 | contig 51442 bp, 21 predicted proteins | sample PopdelMetagenome_21_FD_205663 | JGI IMG/M metagenome (GOLD analysis project Ga0325405, IMG submission 205663) | Populus deltoides microbial communities from Bellville, Georgia, United States - Xylem-Control-R2 | ecosystem: Host-associated > Plants > Phyllosphere > Stem > Wood/Secondary xylem...
ACATAATTGTTATGCAAAAGTTCCAAACCATTACACTAAATGAAGACAAAATTTATTAGTTCTAACCGCTTACGCTTGAAATAATAAAAGACTATCTTTGTTATCCCTTCACATTCTAAAAATATATCATTTGTGGTCCCCATTTAAGATTGAATAAATTTTTCTTCGTAAAAACCCTGACTAGGATCATACTCCACATTGAGAGCAAATAGAAATTTCAAAGATCAAGAGTTAATCCTAATTATGATCACACCTTATACTAGGGTCAAGCATAAGATCACCTATCAAAGACAGAGGAGATGTAGTTAAAAACTCAAAGAACCTAAGAAATCTAAAATATCAAGGGGAATGCCTAAATAGAATTATTAAATGTGACCAAGTCAAGGCCAAAACAAAATAAAGATGCCCCATCAAAACAAACAAAAAAGGCAAATCAAACAAACACGATGAAAGAAAAGAAAGACAATATGATAATGATCCTAAGTCTTTAGAACTTTAAAAGACTCTATGAGCCTACATATCCATTTCTTTCATAGCCAAAAATCATAACCTACATTACATGCCTTTAACAATCCCTTCTAATCAAGCAAGCAAACAACTTAGATTAATAAATGGTGTTCTGAAAATGTAAAAGAACTTTTTTACAAGAATCATGACATTACGAATAAAGCTACTTGTTATTATTCATGCGGATAAAAGAAGTGTTAAAGATGAGACAATTTTTTTCTCTCAAACAAAACCTCAAGTTTTTACTCGAGCCTCTTGCTTTGAAGCCCACAAAAAAAAAAGGTCACCTCATCATGTACCTTTATCAATTTCAATCTTGCATGAATAAAGGATCAAATTATCCTTTCCCTAAAAGAAAGATTGAACCCATTGGGAATTATGAGAATTTCAAAACAAAATTGATTTAAGCTTATATTAGTTATATTTTTGCTTTCAAAATGCAAGAAAATCTTTTGATCCATGGATAACCCAACTTTGAGCTAAAACTTTATTTTTAATCTTTACCTTGTCAATTCTCAACCAAAAATACATAAAAGTTGCATCTTAGTGTTGAATGACATGCCTTGGGGTTACGATCAAATAATCATTTTTAAAATGACATCTCTTGATTTCTTTGCAACAATTAGACTTGAATGGACATGATCCTTGAAATTTATGAGTTGATTACAAAACAAGAGAGCAATTTTTAAACAAAATTAATCAATTGATTTTGCAAAGTCTTAGACAGAGATGAGTCATCCTTGAGAAGTTAAGCAGTAGAAGAGCAATGTAGTGGATCTTGAAAAGGACAATATATAAAATCCAAATCAGTTGGGAGATAAAGAAGCTCATTGATTGAAGGTGCATTTCATCACATGGATGTGGGTGATAAAAGGAGAATCATTGATAATAATAATGAATTTCTTTTCACGATCGAGTCTAGATGATTACAAAGCCTTGAAATAAGAGAGAATATATAAAGATAGATTTGATTTAAAAGGATGAACCTATCCATATTAGTTAAAAGGATGTTAAGGATCATTAATAAATGATATCATATTAGAGAAGCGTGGCCTAATTAGGGACAACTTCATGGCTACATAAGTAACTGTAATGGTTGTTAGATATGTGCAATTAGATCAACAATAATTGTTCGATAAGATTAGATGGGCTAAGAGCAATTTACTGTGAATAACATTAAGCATTTATTGATGAGCCTTTATTGTAAACTATGACTAAAAAGGATGCACTCATGAAAATGACAATGCATATCTAGATGATTTAATAGTTCCATAAAGGTTGATGATAACATATGCTTGAAGAGTACAGTTCAACTGAAGGTAACTTCATAGTTGATTAATAATCTAAAATGAGGTCGACATTAGAAAACCTTTTGATAGTTTTGGAAGGATACACACAGGTAATCAGGGAGTGGTTTTTTAAATAATCCAAGAAGTTGAATGATTTGTTAAACTTCTTTATAATAAAGCAAACAACACCGCACTTGAGGGTATGATCGAGCTTAATGATCAACGAGAGATGTAATCATCGTGGACAACATAAGATGGGCAATTACATTCAAGTGGAGGATTGACATATGGTAAACTCAAATAAGTCGATGAATCAAAAGACTATGAAGGCTTTGTATAGCAAACAAAGACACCATATGATAATGGAGCATCAAATAGAGGGGGCTATATTTCAAATCAGGTAAGAATGTTTGCATGTCATCTAACCCCAAAGCATTGCATAAATATTTTTGAAATTTTATAGGAAAAATACTCAATGAAATCCAATAAGATCTTGATGAATCTAAGTTGAAAACATTAATCCTTGAGTTATGATAGCATGGAATCTCAGTCTTAACCATAGTTATTAAACTTGGACCAGCCTAGCAGGTCGACTTGGTGGCTGGACTGGTATGGGTAAGACAAAAGACCAGGATGAGCAAAAACCTGGTTAACCTACTAGGTTGACCCATGACTCAGGCGATCTGGCAAAACCCGATTGAGATCTTTTTTTTTTTCAAATGTGTTTTCTCTCCTTACCAGAGACCTTTTATATATATATATATATATATATATATATATATATATATATATATATATATATATATATTAGTTGGTTATTAACCATTTTCAAAGTTCAAAGAATGTTTTATTTTTTCAATATGGGATTTGAAACCCTTTAGTATATATACTCTATGTTCACAAAAAATTAGTTATGTTTTTTCAATCTGGGATAAAAACCTTTTTGGTTTAAATACTTCAACTTAAAAGGATAACATACTAACATAATATCTTTTTAATATTGGAGAAAAAACATTTTGAAATAATCTTTTAAACTGTATTATTTATAACATGTATAGCATATATTCATATGGATTGTTTCTTATTTTCTTCATATGTAATATTAAAACTTCAAATATTTTTTTTTCCGGGTTGACTTGGGTTGACCCGTGTAACCCGGGACCCTGCTTCTTGGCCAAGTCAACCTCGAGGTTGGGTCTAATAACTATGGTCTTAATCATGTCATCAAAACAGTTAAGATGCCTTTGGATAGTTCTAGTTGAAGGAAATTGCTGAGATACAGGATTTCAGGTTAACTGAGGTAGAAAAACAATGCCAAGAGAATAGCCGTGAGAATACAATTCTCTTGGTAGCTATGAAAACCCAGTTTTAGTTGAAGGGAATTGCTATGATGCAGGATTTTAAGTCAACTAAGCTATAGAAAAAAAAAAGTTGTTAAGAATATACTGTTTTTGCCATGCTAGAAGTAGATTCGTGAATCGACAGGAAAGAAAAGTGAGAAAACCCTATTATTAGGAAATTTCTATGGAAAAAAAAATTCAACCCTGTCATCAAGAAGATTCTTCATGTTAACCATGCTGTTAGGAAAGGAAAGTTCAAACCCTATCATCAGGAGGAACAAGAAAAACCTTAGATCAAGAAATCCAAGTTTTGGGAACCCTGCCATATGAAATCTTAGTTTTCAACTCTACAATCAAAATGTTTTGAATTCAATCAAAACAATTAAGACACCTTTGGATAGTTCTAGATAAAGGGAATTGATGAGATGCAGGATTTCAAGTCAACTGAGCTACAATACAAGAGTCGCTAAGATTACAGGACTCTATCAGAATATAGCTACACAGGATAATAGTTATGAGAATACAATTCTCTTAATAACTATAAAATCAAGGTTCCAATTAAAGGGGTTGTTGAGATGCAGGATTTTAGGTCAATTGAAAAAACTTGTAAATTCTTGGCAAAAAAAATATAAATAAATTTAACCCAGAAATAAAATGGGTTAAATTAAGATTTAAGAAAATTTATGTTAAGAGTGAAATTGAAAAATAAAATATACGAGACGAGACACTTGTTAAGAAGAGAGAAAATAAACTAGAAAATTTGGGGGAATTAAGGATTATATATAAAGGAGGGGTTAAAATGTAAATAATAAAGAAAACATATATAAAAGAAATCCCTCTCTCTCCAAGGCCTGTAGTAACTAGAACAAAAAAGAGGGAGATATATTGGGTTTTTCTTTAAAAACTATGAAACACTAGAGAATTCAAGAAATTAAGGGGGGGTGAATGAGAGAAACACTTGCCACCGCACCTTTAAGCATATAAACAAGAAAGAAAAGTTAAGGAAATCAAGGGAAAAACAAGGCATGGTTGTCGTGATGTACACATCACCGAATGACGGAGTTGCCACCTAGAATTGAAGGGGTTTTAGGTTTAATCATAAAGTTATAATTAGAGGGTTCAGGAGTCGCCACCTAGTATTATGGTTACTAGGAAACCTAATGGTTTGCGAGAGTTTACGTAAAGGGACTAGTTGTGTAAGGGCAATATGCATCACTCCTAGTGTACACTAATTTAGATAAGCTGCATTGTTGATTGATTGTTAAAATAAGACATGTTTTTATTTGTTGGCCTCATCTAAGGTTCAAAGCAGATTTTTTTTTTAGAAAGTCTCTATCTTATCGGGTTAAATCATAAGCGTTCTAAGACCCAAATTAGCATCACAATTATTTTCTAGATACAACTAATTCCTAGCATTTATTTCTATTAATTTATTTAATTTAATACCATAAGTATGCATTACGTTGTAAAAACTACATCTTAAATATTAATTAAACAAATTAATTTTTATGATATTTTTTCAAATTTTGGCCAAATTCTAAGGGATGATCATAAATTGGTTACGATATCATAAATATTTTTTTATCTTTTTCCTTTTTTTACCATCTATTTAATGCGAAATAAAAGGTAATAAAAAGAAAATACAACACACGCATACATATTTTTTTATTATATTTTACTCACACACCTCGCAATTACATGTTTATAAACCATAAAATTTAACAATAATTTAAAACACACTAAAAAATAAAAAATCTGCAAAATAGTCTTTCTAAAGGTTGGAAATAGGTTTGAGAGATTGTTGGGAAGTCAGGAAGCACATTGGAAGATTTTGGGAATAGTGGCGGAGTGTGGGTTTCATGGACCGCCGCCACTAGTAACATATGAGCCCACGCACCATCATCAATGAAGCGAAAAGAAGGTAGATCTAGAACGTCTTCTTATTCTCCTTCTTTCTCTTCCTACACTAGTGATGGCTTTCACCAAGAGCTGCAAGAAAAGGAAATCACATAAGAAGTTTGTTTGTCCCTTTCTTTTTAGATCTGTTCCTTTCTCTTCCACTTTGTGTTCAAAATCTGCCTCTCTTTGTTGGTTTCTTTACAATCCACAATGGGAAGAGACATTAAGGAGCTGCTAGTTTTTAAAGATAAGGGAGAGTTGGTTGTTAGTCCCCAATTAGGCTGGACAGGAAGAGAAAGGTTGGTGTTAGTTTTAGTTTGTTAGAGAAAATAGTGTTGTGAGGAGAGGCTTCAATTGAACTTGGTTTTTTCTTGGCCAAGAGAAAGAAAGAGAAGAGTTTGATTTGTTCTTGGAATGGTGGTCGGTGTGGATCAGTGGAGAGATGAGAGGAGGAAACCGTGAAGGGGTTGTTTCAAGGCTGTCATTATTAAAGAGAGATGGTTACCATGTGAGGGGGCTGCTGGGACCATAAAATTTAAGATGGGTTGATGTATTAGAGTCTCTTTTTGTTTTGGGTTCAATTTGGTCTTGGCAGCTGGCTTAAGAATAATAGGTGTAGGGTATTTTTTATGTGTAGAGAGAGAATGTGAGAAAGATGGTTTTTTTGTCTTTTTTTTTATTTATTTTTGTCCCCCATTTTCCTTGTGTAAGATAATAGCATCTTCCTCATCCATCTTGGATGCTGGTTGGCAACGTCAACTCGATAAGAAAAATCAATAATTTTAAAAATAGTATGTTAAAAGCTTAATGTGCTCAAAAGAAATTTGAATTCTTTTGAGACAACATTGAAAATGCTAAAAACGACGCCAATACATTACGAACATATTTTTATTCTTTTTATTTAAAAAAAAGGGTAAAAAATTAGGTTATGACTGTTGTCCTTCTCTTTACAATGTTTACGATAGAAAGTCTCGTGAGTGACTTTAGATAGCAAGCTTGTAAAGAAGAAAAGATAAAAGGTTGTTGATTTACCATATAAAGAAATGACCAATCCTTCCAAAAATTCTAAGATATTCATAAATATCTCAAAGATTGACGGATCTTTAATTAAAGTTTTAGAAAAGAGGGCTCCAAAACACACTTAAAAGAAAATAGATAAGGCTTGCTGGTGCACTATCTGGTTGTAAGGGCTAGAAAGTGCACTTAGAAAGGAATAGGGCTTACAAGTGCACTATTTGGTAGACGATGGTTCAAAAATGCACTCAAAAGAAAAGAGATAGAGCTTAGACACACTATCTAGTTGTGAGGGCTAGAAAGCGCACTAAAAAAGGAAAATAGATACGACCAGAAAGTGCATTGTCCGATGTGTGAGGGCTAGAAAACACACTCAAAAGAAAATAGATAGGATTAAAAGCACACTATCTAATATACAAGGGCTAGAAAGCGCACTCAAAGATAAAGGGCTAGAAAGCGCACTATCTTAGAGACAAGAGCTCAAACACGCACTAAAAAAAAAGAAATAAGGTTCAAAGGTGCACTATCAAAGAGATGAGGGCTCAAAGACGCACTCGAAAAGAAAAATAGATAGGAATCAAATTAACATTATTTAAAAGATGAGGGCTCAAAGACGCACTCAAAAGAAAAAAAATAGGGCTCAAAGGTGCACTATCTAAAAGATGAGGGTTCAAAGGCGAACTCAATAGGTAAAGAGATAGGATTTGTAAAGAAAAATATGATATTTGTTAAAAACTGAAAGATTTTTTAAAATGGTATAGTAGTACTAGACGACTTGGGTAATAGTAAGAAAACGAGTTTAGCCTTGCATGTTTGTTGAACAACTAATAAAAAAAAAAGGAATGCATGATTTCAGGTTTTTTAGAAAAGGGGGGCATTTTTCTCCTCTTGGCTGGCTACCCCCCTTCTCTTCTCTTATTCTTTTTATATCCTAGGAAACCCTAGTCTCTATTTTACAAAATAGTTCTCCCTTAAATAGACATTTTACATTTAAGTACTTCAATAACTATTTTCCTAAAAAAGGAGAAATAGCCTTGCATGAAATCTTCAAGCTTTGACTTAGAGGAGCTAAATTACTGAAATAAAAACTTGGATATCGGTTTAGATGCTTCGGAACGTAATTTGGACTCGTTTCTTCACGAAACCTGTTTGCTGGCAGAATTCAGATGTCATCTTTGAAAACTCATATCTCCCTCATATGACATCGGTTTTGGCTGAAATTTGGAGCGTTTATAGAAATTTGAGTCAGGAATCCAACAAAATTGAGTTTGCATCAATTGGACTTCTGTAGCTCCAGATATTCAAGTTGGAATAGCCGAAGGTCAACATTGGCAGATTGCGAGATTTGACTTTGAAGGCTGCGATTTCCATGCTCTTCCTTATTTTATTTTCTTGCATTAGATGTCCAGAAAGGTATGGATGTTAGCTTTTTAATGCCACTGGAATCACTTCATTTCAACCTCCAGAGCTCACGCTCTGCACAAAACATCGACTGAAGGTCAAATCTGCCAATTATCTCCAATTTACTCCTTTTTGCATCTTTCATCCAAAAGTGCCTTCAAAACATAAAACAAAGAATATCAAGGCATTTTATATATAAAACATAGGTAAAACACTAGTTAAATGTGGGTGAAACTATCGAATAATATGGTTGCATCACTTGTTGGACTCTTTCTTGCTTAACCTTGTTGGGCAATGAAATTTTGTTGGATTCCTTCGTTATTAAACCCTTGTTCATTATTAAACTTGGTCAATGACCTTTTTATTTGAACATCTTTCTTTTGGAATCAACTCCCAAATTTCAAGAATTATATTTATTCAAGTTTAATTGTTGAAATAAAATCAGAAAGACATAAATTGTGAAAGTATTCTTGAAGTTTAAATTTTTTTGGTCAAAGACCCAAAACACTCCATTCAACACTGATAAATATGTTTTTGATGATTGACAAGGTATAGGTCAAGAAAAAAATACTAGTTCAAAGTTGGGGTTATCTTTGGCTCAAATGAATTTTTACTTTTTGAAAACATAAATTTACCTGATGTAAGCTTAAAAACATTTTGTTTTGAATTTCTTACAATTCCCATGGGTTTAATCACTCTTAGGAAAAAATGATTTGGTTTGGTGAAGGTACAAAATGAGATGACCTTATGCTTTTATAGGTTTCAAGATGAGAGGCTCGAGTAAAAACTTAAGGTTTTATTGTGAAAAAATTATTTCTTTTTTTTATGCTTATATTATCAGCATGAATAATAATGGGTAATTTTGTTTGTGATGTCATGATTCTTGCAAAAAAATTCTTTCATTTTAAGAACATCGTTTATTGGTCCAACTTTCTTGCTTACTTGATTAGAAAAGACTTTTAAAAACACGTAATGTAGGCTATGGCTATTGGCTAAGAAGGAAATGGATATGTAAGCTCAAAAGGTATTTTAAGGTTTTAAAGACTTAGGATCACCGTCATTGTGTCTTTCAATCGTGTTTCTTTGATTCACCATTTTGATTGCTTTAGTAGGGCATCCTTATTTTATTTTGACCTTGACTTTGTCATTTTTCTTTTCTATTTGGGAATACCCCTCAACATTTGAGGTCTTTTTAGATTTTTCACAACATCTCCTCGATCTTTGATCGCTAAAGTTTTCCTTGCCCTCCAATGCGGAGTGTGATCCTAATTAGGATTGAACTTCGACTTTGAATTTCAATTTGCCTCTAGTGTGAGGTATGATCCTAGTCAAGGTTCTTACAAAAAAAAAAACTTATTCATACTCAAATGGGGACCACGAGAGATATATTTTAGAATGTGAATGGATAGCAAAATAGTCTTTCATCATTTCAAACACAAGCGATTATAACCGATAAATTTTGTCCCTATTCACTATACTTGTTTGGTACTTTTTACATAAAGACTTATGTTTTCATGAATCGATGACTACCAGATCTAACTAAACCGATTATACATGTAACTAGAACATGGCCCAAGAGACATGAGGTGTGAGCTTTTTATGTATTTTTCATTTTTTATGTCATGGTTCAAAATTGTTCGGTCACTTTAAAATAGAAATTGTATGAATGATTCGTTCGCCACCTTAGAAAAGGTATTTAAATACTGTTTTAAGCAAACATCTAATTATTTCATAAATCCAAAAGCAAGTTTATTTTTCAAGATTTTTGACAAAATAGTTTTTACAAAATTGATGTGGCCAAAATGCTATGAATAGAGCCATAAAGTTAGTTATAAAAGTTAGTTTTATAAGATTAAAAATGGTAAGTATTGCCTCTTACGATCTTGCATAACACATCTTAGGGTTCGATCATTTTTGCCATTATATTTATCTAATTATAAACAACAATATAATGTCAAATTATTAATTCACAAAAACATCTTCTAATTTTAAAACAACAAAGAGATTGAAAAATCATGTTTCATTAAAAAATATGATGCAATCCCAAAACCAAAAATACAGAATAACAAAGTTTGTCACATATCACACTCTTCGTTGGGTCAAATTCCTTGGCAACTTCTGTGCTTGTTAGTGTTTATCAACCACTTGTTATGCTCATGATGATCTAGTGACAATGTGGTAGATGACATTATCCTTTGCAAGCTCAACTTACCGCTTTCTCACCAACTTTTATAATTGATACCTAAAATTCTTACAACTTTTGATTGAATGGTTGAGGATCCCATCATGATGTTCACACTTCTCATTTGGATTGTACCACATAGGGAACAATGGTTTTATAGGATTTGATAAAGTTTTTTATGTTCAGGAGATGTTAATAAATACCTTTGAGTAGTAAAGGTATGTCGATATTTGACAGTGGCATTTGAGAAACCGATAATATAATGAGAACTGATCGTACAGGATTCCCAATCTAAAAGCCATTCTCTGACGTAGGTTCCATCATGACTTCAGAGTTCACAGTTCCTACTTTGATAGATTGTTCAATCCTTTCAATCACAATCATTAGGTCAATAAAGTATTGGGTTGCACTTCCAATCAGGAACTCAAAGTGAAGCATCTTGAAGAAGTTTTCCATCTTAAACAAGATCCACTTGAGTAGCTACCCTAAACCACCTCTAGGCATATTCATGGATAGATTCCTTATCACCTATTTCCATACCTTACAGGTTAAATCTACTTGGAACAACATTCATGTTGTACATATACTACTTGAGGAAAGCATCTACGAGGTCTTTCCACTTCTAGATTTTCATGTTGTCTAGCCTCATGTACTAGCCTACTACTGACCCACACAAACTTTCTTAAAAGAAATGCATCAATAATTTTTCATCATACACTACTTCTGCCATCTTGTTGCAATAAGACTTGAGGTAAGAGATAGGACACTAAGTTACAGTATACTTTATAACCTCGAGCACATAAAACTTTTTTGGTACAACTATATTCGGGACTAAACATATCTTGATGGCTTGAACAAGATCATACAAGTCAACCTTTTTGATAGCCTGCTGATATTTTATCATGATCAATGTCCTTAAAGGATTTTTTCTTGTGGGACTCATTGGTGAATGCATCCATAACTGCTTAGGTTGATGCATTTATTGTTGATTGCATAAATATTGTATTACACTAGGGTTCTTGACTTTGTCCACCCATCATTTCTTTAGGCTAAATTGTTGCAAAAGTCACAGGCCGATTGGATAGGCCTCCACTAAAAAGGTGTTTTAGTGACTCCTCAAGCAAGGTAGTGATGTGGACCATGTTAACCTTCAGGGACTCTAGCTCCTCTTGGAAGTGGGCATCATAATGAGTGTGTTCTTCATCTTCCATGTTTCTTTATCGGAGTCGGGTGTTGTAAACTCTATGGATTTAAGTTTTTCAGGGACCTATATTCCGACCTGCCATATGCTCACATGACATTTATACCTCAAAGCATGAATGTATGTATGCTTATGGATGCAAGTGCATGTACTCGTACATTGAATATGGATTAACCTGATCAAAGGGCAAATCCATGACTTCTTTGTGGAGTACATGTGGAATCTAAAGTTTGATTAATCTGAAAAGATATTTTCTAAATTCTTATCTCAGTTAAGTCTCATACACATTGGAGAGAACAAAACAAAAGGTAGGTCTTAGCCCCTTTCATTTAAAAAGACAAAATGGTTTTTATGTCTGGTGATTTCTTAGCCTTGGTCCTTAAACAATCCTCCCAACTAATTACATCATCTCATATTTTTACCTGTATTTAGAGAAAATCATGGTCTTAACTAAAAAAATCATGCAGAGTTCAGGATTATTAATTAGGTCTGTCTTGATACAAAATGAATTATTTGGCAGTCCATATCCTAAGGGCAGGTTCTAAGCCACTACATGAGGAGAAAGCTTACTATCTAGTCTCAAATGGATCTATGATCTGCCTAGTGACCACCTTTTATAAAGGCGGTATAGGGATATACAAGAAATAGTTGAGGCCTAGTGTGACCGCCATTACCAAGTAAACGCTTAACTCATAGTTGGATGTCTCATGAATCTGAATCCCAATTGAAAGTTATAAGATAGACCGTTACTCTCCACCTAATATAGAATTGCATTTATTCTCAAAATTAAAATACATAAAGGCATTAATCCATACCCGATGTACTTATGCATGAGTAGTATGTAAAAAAATACATGCTAAAATTAAATTACACAAACAAATAAAAATAAACAAACAAACAATCAAATAGAAAAAGCTCAATCCGACCTGACAAGTTTCTAGTGAAGTTGCCATCCGGTTGTGAAGTGCATGACGTCAAATGGCAGAGCTGCCTCCTGAAATTGAAGGGGTTTTAGGTTTATCGTAAAGTTATGATTAGAGAGTTCATGAGTCGTCACCTAGTATTATAGTCACTAGGAGACCTAATAGTCTATGAGAGTCTAGGTAAGGGAACTAGTTATGCAAGGGAAAGAAGCATCACCCCAAGTGCTCCCTACCTAATATAAGTTATTTTATTGAATGATTGTTAATCTAAGACATGTTTCTATTTGTCAGTCTCATCTAAGATTCAAGGCAGATCTTCTTTCGTGAGGAAGTCTCTACCTTATTGGGTTAAATTTTAATTATTCTAGGGCTAAAATAGCATCAAAATTATTCCCTAGTTACAACTAATTCCTAGCATTTCTTACTATTAATTTATATAATTTAATATCGTAAGTATGCATTGCATTGCAAAAATCATACCTTGAATATTAATTAAACAAATTAATTTTTGTGGTATTTTTGAAATTTTGATCAAATTCTAATGGATGATCATAAACTGGATATCCATTTTGTATTTAAAAAAAAAACATGAAAAAATACAATTGTTTTTAGAAAATGTGCTTGAAAATTTTAGAATTTGGCTATATGCAATCAAAATATTTTGTTAATTATAACTTTTTATCTTCTTCCATTTTTTACCATATATTTAATGCAAAATAAAAAGTAATAAAAAGAAAATACAACACACGCGCATTTTTTTTTTTAGTATATTTTACACACACACCCAATAAATTACATGTTTACAGACCATAAAAATTCAAAATTTAACAATAATTTAAAACACAATAAAAATTCAAAATTTGCAAAATGATCATTCCAAAGGTTGGAAACAGGTTGAAGAGATTGTTGGGAACTCAAGAAGTATAGTTAAAGATTCTAGGACCGCCGAAATAGTGGCAGAGCATGGGTTTCACTTGATAATTTTGATTGAACTTGTATTAAATGCTTCTTTTGTACTATAATGGGTTGTGTATTTAAATATTAATTGTCTCCAAGACTATGAAATTTGAACTCGACTTAATTATGTAAACATATGATGTCGTATTAGTTTTTTTTATTTTGTCATTGATAGTTAATGTGTGATTATGCCTTTTATTTTGTTCTGAAAATTTTGAATATTTTATATTAATAAATATATGTATGTAGTGAACCATAATGAAATGTTATGGATGTGATGTATTGAGTTGTGATATGATGAGTCTAAAATGATTGGATAATAAATGAAATATGAAATGTTTGAATATTAAAGTGTATCGGGTTTATAGTCGATAACTTGGGACCCCAATTATAGGGTAGATTGTCAAAATTTCGGTAGATTTTCAAATTTAAGATTTTATATTTCAAAAAAAATCACTTTAAAAATATAACATTCATGAGAAACTATGTAGTGATTACTTGTAATTATATTGGATGTTATAGTTGGTATCACAGCCCCGGCATAGGTTTAAGAATTATCATGGAAATTGATACGTGTGTAATTATTTCAGGATGGTTCGTATAAGATATGGTACGAGAACATACCCATCTCTAGCACAGAGGAGGATCCAAAATGTGGATCCTAAAGAGAGCCATGGGAGGATCCTTTAGCATATATTGCATTTTATATGCCATCGGATGTTATTCAGTCAAGACATGAGGAGTCATATGGATTATAAAATGATGCCACCTATAGGTAGACTGGAGTGTCGCAACCAAAAAAGGTAGATCATCAAGGATAAGTGGTTGTGCCTCCACTAGTGACAGCTACGGGAGCCCCTACTCCGTATGCAGACCCTTCTTTCATTGTATAGATAGTGAGGGCAATGGTTGAGACTACGAATATATTAGTCCCTACAACACTAGTAGTTTAAGCAATACCACCAGCTCCAGTGGTTACAACACCTACAGACAATATAGTTACCTTGGTATGAATAGTGAAGAGTATAAGAGAGATAGGATGAGACCTTTTCTTGGGGATTAAGATGCAGAAATTTCTGGTAAATGGATTAGAAAGGTAGAGAAGATCATGTTTCAGATAAAAGTGTCAAATAAGATGAGGGTAGATTGTGCCACCTAGTTATCGTCAAATGAAGTGCAATATTATTGGGAGAATGTGCAATTAAGGAGGGATATAGGGCATTTAAAGTTGAGTTTAAAAATCAATTTTACTCTCGATATCACCGCAAAATGAAGGAACAAGAGTTTCTAACATTAAGGAGAGGTGATAAGTCAGTATTGGAGTATGAGATGAGGTTCCATGACCTCTCTATGTTTTCCCCACATAATGTTCCTACAGAGCAACACATGACAAAGAGATTTTAAGATGGACTAAGACAAGAATTGAAACAAGGGTTAATAGCCTTGCAATTCAGGATGATGAGAGATTTGACAGAGGCAGCTCAGGCTTTAGAGGCTTGTATAGTTGAGGACCAGTAAGGCCAATCTGTTATTGGCAAGAGAAAAGAGGTTGTCTACTCCTTGGGTAAACCCCCTAAGCCTCTTTGTTTTAAGAAGGGAAAAGGAAGACAGTACAATTAGTTTAAGAAAGGAGAAGAGGATACCAATGAGAGCAGATCAGCTGTTAGGTCTTATCAAAGTGCATGTGGAGGGCTAGTTGGAAGATAGCTGGACGTCAAAGGTACTTATATTGGTGGGATTTTAGAGCAGAAGACCATTACCTACCCTTATTGTGTTAAATATGAGCAGTGACACCCTGAAGATTGCTCTACATCGCTAAGGCAATGTTATATACAAGCAGGATAGACATAGATGGCAGGACTGCTCCTATTTAGGTTGGGGATGTTACTACTATGGTGGGTAGGGATATTTTAACAAAGACTATCCTAGAAGAACCGAGTATGTTTAGGGGCATAGGTAGTAGACACAGAGTTATTGGTAGTCAATCACTGTAGATAAACTTGCTAGATTAGTGTAGTATGGGACTAGTGAAAATCGAGGCCAACCTGGAGGTTGAGGGCAGAGGACCCAATTAAGTTAAAAAAAAATGGTTATTAATTAGCACACCATTCAGGGATGTAGTATATATAGAACATGCACATATAAGGGAGTTAAAATTACTATCAGGAAATATGATATAGAAGTAAATATAATATCATTAGAATTACATGATTTTGACTTAATTCTAGGAATGGATTGTTTAAGTAACCATAAAGCTCAAATGCATTAAATATAATGTCATTAGAGTTACATAATTTTGACTTAATTCTAGGAATGGATTGTTTAAGTAACCATAGACCTCAAATGAATTGTTTTTTTCAAAAATAATGACTCTTCAAGGAATAGATAGGAAAAGAGTGACTTTCAGTGGGAAGTGAAATGTCTTACTGAATTGTGTGATTTCGACTATGATAGCTAATAAGCTTATGAAGAAGGGGTGTGTGGCCTATCTAACTTATGTAATAGATTCTAAAAAGGGAAGGATATAGTTGGATAATCTTCCTATCATGAGAGAGTTTTCAGATGTATTTCCAAAAGAATTTTCAAGGCTACCCCTGAAAAGGGAAGTAGAAGTTTCGATTGATGTATCGTCTAGTATCTCTCTTATAACTCAGGCTCCATATTGGATGGCACTAGCAGAACTGGCTGAGTTAAAGCTTCAACTACAAAAATTAATATAAAAGGGGTTACGCACAAGTACTTCATCATGGGGAGCTTCAATTCTATTTGTGAAAAAGAATAATGGGACCTTTAGGCTCTACATGGATTATAGATACTCGAATAGAGTACCAATGAAGAACAAGTATCCGCTTCCATAAATATATGACTTTTTTTACTAGTTATAAGGGGTTGGGGTATTTTTAAAAATAGATCTAAGATGGGGGTACTATCAGTTAAGGATCATTATAGGGACTACGAGTTCATGATAATGCCTTTTGGCTTGACTAATGCACCAGCAATGTTTATGGATTTAATGAATTTGGTCTTCTAATCTTATTTAGATAAGTTTATGGTAGTGTTTATAGATGATATTTTGATCTATTCTAGATTCTATTTGGAGATTGAACAACATTTGAAACAAGTATTACAAACCTTGAGAGATCACCAATTACATCTTAAACCGAGTAAATGTGAATTTTGTCTGAAAGATGTGGTTTTTTAGGACATGTTATATTTGTAGAGGGAATATTTGTATATCCAAGAAATGTTAAAACAGTACTGAAATGGAAAAAGCCTACAAATATAACAGAAATCCATAGTTTTGTAGGGTTGGTAGGGTATTATTGAAGGTTTATTGAGAGATTTTTAACTATAGCAACTCCATTAACTCGATTGACTAAAATGGAGATAAAATGAGGGTGGTCTCGGGAGTGCGAAAAAAGCTTTCAGGAGTTGAAGAGAAGTTTAACTACCGCCCCAGTGTTGACACTTCCTTTTAAAATCAAAGGATTTGTGGTCTATAGTAATACATCCAAAAAAGGACTTAGTTGTTTTTTAATGCAACATAGAAAGGTCATTACTTATGCCTCAAGGCAATTGAAGTCTCACGAAGTTAATTACAAGTATAGAGACATTATTTATATAGGTCTCATGTATAGATCGTTACAAATCACAAGAGTCTGAGGTATTTGATGACACATAAGGAATTAAATATGTAGGTGAAGAGGGATATAAAATTAATTAAGGATTTTGATTGTGTAATATATTATCGCCCAGGAAAGGAAAATGTCATTGTTAATGCCCTTACATAAGAATAAGGCAGTAATGGAGACATTGGAGGACGGGGATGAAAAAGAGTTAATGGAATTCAAAAAGATTGATGCCAAGATTGAAGTAGGACCCAAGGACTCTTTATTGTCTCAATTAAGAGTATGATCTGTACTTCAAGATAAAGTCTTAGAAGTTTAACGAAGAGACATTGAAATGGATAAAATGAGGAATAAGGTGGAATTAGGGGTTGATACACCTTTTTTATTATGAAGGATGGGATGGTAATAATAGATAGACAAATATATTTGCTTGAAGATAAAACTTTGAAAGAAGAAGCACTAAGAGAAGCTAGTGAATCAAGATTTGTGGTGCACCTAGAAAGTACTAAGATGTACAAAGACTTAAAGGAATTTTATTAGTGGATGAATATGAAGAAAGAAATCGCTGAGTTTGTGGCCAAGTATGGAGTTCACCAACAAGTAAAGGTGGAACTATTAGTTTATTATGTCATATAGCCAAGCTAATCAACTGGTTACATGTGACATTATTATATTCATGTAAATGCAAATTTATTATTAATAAAGGCTTAATTTATCTTTAGTATTCATATAATATTAGATTAATGAATCTAGAGTAAAGATAAAATACATGAGACAAAAATGTTTTGCAAATGAAATTATAAAATTGTTATAATTATGGGATTCGTATTGTATCAAAGCATTGTTCTTAAAATATTCTTTGTTGATGTCCTCTTAAATACTAGACATTCATTACAGCCATAAAGACTGTTACATATTATGTTCTTTCCTTAATGAAAAGAAACAGTTGTTCTTATAAGTTGAGGTATAAGGGATACTTAGAACTAATATAAAGGTGCTTGTCATAAGACATGTATACTGAACTAACCCTCATGAGAATTACATAAGGAAAGATCACTTATGTCTATGAAAAGGCTTACGTGACAGTTGTGTAAGTGATCCTTAGACTTGAGATCATTAAGTCATCTTATATCGAGAATGTTATACTTTGATATTGTTACATATTATCTTAATCGGGGAAACGAAAGGACAAACATTGAGTATAACATGAATTATATGAAGGGTACTTGAATGATCCAGAGAGGATTCATCACCCTAGGTGAATTAGAGAAAATGTTTCATCTGTTCTCAAATAGTATTGACTAAGAAATCCTTGGTTAATGTGGAATTTGAAAAGTGTTTTGAATCTTATTCAAACGATCAATGACTATTATGTAGAAAACAAACATGATTAAACATGGCAAACATACCCCATGTTTTAATGTTAAATCGGAATATTATTGATGAAATGATATTAATTACATTGAGAAACCAGTTACTAAAAGGTTAAGTCAAACCTTGGGGGATCATGACACGTTGCTAAATGATGCATTTGATCTTCAAATATAAATTAATCAATTGTTGAATTAATATATAATTTATATTTGGGCCAATATATTAGGAACCTAATTGGTCACACACATTAAGAAGCATTAGCCAGAAATTAAACTAGGATAATTTAATTAAGTATAACTTGATTAAAATATATTTTAGAAATTAAGATCTATATTATAATTAATACAAGGATTATATTTCTAGACTTATAAAAATTAAGTACTTGATTAAGTTAATTTCTAAAATTATCCTAAATTAATATATGAACATTATTCATGGGGTAAATTGATATTTTGCTAATTTATAGGGTTTTTCAGATTTTCCTACAAATAGTAAGCTATGCCTCTTATTTTTTTAAAGTGGGAGTGATTGTCTGTTAAACAAAAACACTATATAAACACAATATTAGAGCTAGTACTCGAGGCATAGCAATTCATCTCTCCTAAATAGGGATTTAGGAGATTTCACATGGGTGATTCGTGTCAATTATTGTTGGAGACTGAACAATTGGACAACGACAACTGAGCCTTTAAAGAATTATTCAAAGCAAAAAAAAATAAAATCTTCATATAATAAATCCATAAACAACCCTAAATCTATTTAATAGGATCCTAAGAACTCTCGAATAATTATGTTTCATAGTTTTAGTTGCGTGTATAATATTCGAGAACGTAACAGGAACATCAGAAGCTAGTTGAACCTCTTCAACCACTATTGATACTTGAGTGGAAATGAGAAGAAATCACTATGAACTTTGTGTCAAGTTTGCCTAGAGAGAAGAAGAGTAGTGATGCAATTTGGGTTATAGTAGATCATTCAACTAAATCAGCAATTTTCTTACCTATAAAATGAGAAACTCCATAGATAAGTTGGTTGAATTGTATGTGAGTGAAGTGGTGAGAGTACATAGGGTACCAATATCGATTGTTTCTAATCAAAACCCTAGATTCACCTCATAGTTATGGTCAGGTATTCAACGTGCTCTAGGAAAAAAGGTAAATTTGAGCACATTGTTTCATCCACTATCAAATGAGAAATTAGAGAGAACAATCCCGACTCTAGAAGATTTATTGAGAGCCTGCATATTAGATTTTGGTAGAAATTGGAAATAATACCTGTCATTGGTAGAATTCACTTATAACAACAATTATCAGTCTACAATAAGGATGGCCCCCTATAAAGCTTTGTATGGTAAGAAGTGTCGAACCCCTGTTTGTTGGGAAAAAATAGAAACAAAGTTGATGGGATCAGAATTTGTATAGATCATTTCAAAAAAGGTGAAAATTATAAGAGATAGAATGAAAGTTACTAAAGATTGAAAGAAAAGTTATGGAAATGTCAGAAGAAGGCCTCTTAAGTTTAATGTTGGAGATATGATGTATTTGAAGGTGCTCCTTGAAAGCATATGTTGTGGTTCGGTATGAAGGGAAAATTGACACTGAGGTATATTGGATCCTTTGAAGTGGTAAAGAGAATTAGACCATGGCATATAAACTAACTTTACCTTCACTTTTAGCCAAGATACACGATGTATTCCATGTTTTATTATTATAAAAAGTTGATGTATACCCTTCTACGGTGCTACCTCAAGTTCCGTGGGAAATTAAAGAGGACTTTATTATAGAGGTAAAACCAATAAGAATTTTAGATCAAAGTGAATGAGAATTGAGAAATAGAAAGATTCCTATGGTGAAAGTACTGTGGAAAAGTTCTCAAATCGAGAAAGAAACTTGGAAAAGAGAATCGGAGATGAAAAAGAAATATCCAAATTGCTTAAGAAAGCAGGTATGAAAATTCAAAATTTTATGGATGAAATTTTCTTAAAAAATGAGAATGTAAACCCTGGACCAAGAAAATATAAATAAGTTTAACTTGGAAATAAAATGGGTTAAATTAAGATTTAAAAAAATTTAAAATTTATGCTAAGAATGAAATTGAAAAATAAAATAAAAGTGATGAGACACTTGTTAAAATGAGAGAAAAATAACTAGAAACTTAGGATTATATGTAAATGAGGGGTTAAAGTGTAAATAATTAAGAAAACACATACCTCCCTCTCTCCCTCCCTCTCTTCAAGGCTAATAGCAGTTGGAATTAAAAAAAGGGAGAAATATTGGGTTTTCCTTAAAAACTCTTAGAGAAAACACTAGAGAATTAAGGAAATTAAGGGGGGTTGAGAGAAATATTCACCACCACACCTTTAAGCACATAAATAATAAAGAAAAGTGAAGGAAATCAAGGGAAAAACCAGGCACGGTCACAGCAGCAGGGGTTTTAAGCAGGGTTCAGAAATTATTGACTAGTTGGACATAGATTATCATTCGGTAAAGAGTTCTAAACCTAGTCTAGCAATTTCATACAAAATGAACAACAATTAAGGTTGAAATCATGAAATTAATGTTAGGGTTTACGAGGGAGTTTTTGGAAAAATGTAAATTGACTATAAATTGATTAAATTAGGTTACATTATATTGTGTTAGGTGTTAATTTAGGTAGAAATGATGAAGAAAACCATAAGGTTCTTAAGGGCTCAATGGCCGGCCAATGAAGGATTAAATTGCATGAAGTAGATTTATGTATAGTTAGGTGAAATTGTGGTGAACCAATGTATAATTGTGTGAGAAAAGTGATTTTGGGAGAATGTAGTTACAATTTAAAGTGTGATTGAAATATGATAATGTTGAGAATTTAGAATTTAGGGAGAATTGGTGCTTTGAAATGTAAAGAAATATTGAGTAATAGTTGACTTTTCATGTAAGGAGAATTTATTAAAATGTCAAGAATGAATTAAAATAAAAAAGAGGTGGTAGTGTCAGTCAAAGAAGAAATAATTGAATGAGAAATATGATGATGATTGCGGTAGATGAAATATAGTGTAATTGTGAATGTCATTAATTCATATGCCTTTTATGAAGTAGTTTTGATTATTTTAAATGAAACGTAAGTGGGATTGATGGACCTTAAAAGGATGAAATTGGAGATATTGTAATATATATAAGAGAAACATTCTTGTTTGAATAATGAGAAGGTCAACAGAATATTTTGTTGCTTGTGTAATTCATGGACAAAAAACAAAATTGGAAATCTTCGTCGAGTTGCGATATCGAGTAAATTGGGTGTGTTAAAATCTAAATTAAGTCTTTCCTTCAATAAAAATGTAGGTTGGTTGTTGGAAAAGATAAGTTATAATTGAAACTATATTTTTATGATTATAATTATGATTTAAATGAGAAACGGTATTCTTTAATAAATAGTCTAAATTGACCAAAATTGACTAGTTTCTACCTTGTTTGAAAAGTTGTTTTAATGTGAGACCTAATATGGTCTGGTAGCGATTATAAGAAAGAAATTTGAATGCGCAAATGTGAGTGGGGGAGTTATAAAATTTTCTCTTACTGATAAAACTAAAGAAAATGAATAGAATAGGAAAAAAGAAATTAGTAAAATGAGAATTTAATTGAAAATGAAGGTTAAATTGATGAAAGTAAACTTAGAATGATATTATGTGGAATGAGCATGCAATAAAAGATTAATGTAGGATACTTGTTGATACAAAAAAGGCCACGAGAACTATGTTGTAGCAGGGAGGTACTATTTGAGCCTCGATAGTAGGTAGGTATCATACACCTCAGCATTTCTTACTTGGTTTATCATAACAACTTATTGAAAATGTAATATTATATCATGTTAAAATTGAGATTAAGGGTAAAGGAATTAGTTTCCCGATAATGGGACTAATACCCGATAATAGGCATAAGGGGTAGTTTTTTTAGGTATTGGAACTAACACCCAGTATTAAGCAATGAATCTAGATTCCTGAAAGTGGAAATAATACCTAGTAATGGGGGAATGAATTTAGATTTCTGGAAGCGAGAATAATGTTTGGACATAGGAGAAGAAGGGAATTAACTGATGTTAGGGTATTACTCGGAAAGAATGGGTATTTAGAGAATAAATGTCAAGAAGGGAATGATTTATTAAGTTAATGACAAAAAAGAAATTTCGATATGATGAATGAATATGTAGATTAATAGATGGATTGTGTTGATTAATAATTGGAGAATTATTGGCACTGATGAGTTACATGTTAAATGCATTATTACATATGTTTTGTTTGTTTAAGTATTTGCATGTTGTAGAATTAATTGTTATTTATAAATTAATTATAGGTATCTCACAGCCACGAGCTAAATGATAAATATTTAGGACAACTTTTTGATAATTTTGATTAAACTTGTATTAAATTTCATTTTTGTATTGTAATGGGTTATGTATTTAAATATTAATTATCCTTAAGATTATGTAATTTGAACTTGACTCAATTATGTAAACCTATGATGTCTTATTAATTTCTTTCATTGTTTCATAGATAATTAGTTTGTGATTATGCCTCTTTATTTTGTTATGAAAATTTAAACATTTTATATTAATAAATATATGTATGTAGTGAACCATAATGAAATGTGATGGATGTGATGTGTTGAGTTATGATGTGATAAGTCTAGGATGATTGGACAATAAATGTAATGTGAATTGATTGAATATTTAAATATATTAGGTTTATAGTTAATAACTTAGAACCCCTCAGTATTGTCGCACCACGATGTCGTCGGCGACGGCAGAGGCTTTTGTCGTGCCTCATGATGAGGTATTGTGTTGGAAAGGTTTTTGGATTTAATCATAAAATTATGCTTAATGTTCAAGAATCGCCACCTAGTATTACGATCACTAGAAACCTATGGACTGCGAGAGCCTGGGTAAGGGACTGGTTGTGCAAGGGAAATACGCATCACCCCCAATGCACCTTACCTAAGGTAAGTTTCATTGTTGTTTGATTGTTTTTTTTTTCTAAGTTGGATTTCTATTTGTTGATCTTTTCTAAGGTTCAAGGTAGATCTCTCTTCATGAGAAAGTTTCTACCTTATCGAGTTAAATCCTAATCGTTCTAAAGTCTCAATGAATGCAATGTGAATCGATTGAATATTAAAATGTATCAAGTTTATAGTTGATAACTTGAGACCCCTCAATATTGTCGTGGGTCGCGACATTATCGGCGACAGCAGAGGCTTTTGTTGTGCCACCTGATGAGGTGTTGTGTTGAAAAGGTTTTTGGATTTAATCATAAAATTATGATTAATGTTCAGGAGTCGCCACCTAGTATTATGGTCATTAAGAACCTATGGTTTGCCAGAGTCTGAGTAAGGGACTGTTTGTGTAAGGAGAAGACGCATCACCCCCAGTACACCCTACCTAAGGTAAGTTGCATTGTTGTTAAATTGTTTTTTTCTAAGTCGGGTTTGTATTCGTTGGTCTTTTATAAGTTTCAAGGTAGATCTCTCTTCATGAGAAAGTCTCTACCTTATCGAGTTAAATCCTAACCGCTCTATAGTCTGAATTTTAGTATCGTATTTTTACACCTTGTATCTTTAATACTTGAGGTGTACTTTATCGTGTAAATTTACACCCCACATATATTAAAATCTACTTCTGGACTTTAAAAAAAATTGAAAAAAGGTTTTTGATATTTTGGTCAAACCCTAATGGATGATCATAAACTGGTTATGATATCCAGTGTTTTGGATTTTCAAAACATGAGAAAGATACAATTTTTTTATGAAAATATGCTTGGAAAATTTTTAGGATTTAGCCGTATGCATGAAAATAAAATTTCTTTTTTATGTTTCAAAAAGGGAAATTAATTTAAAAGCTTTTTATTTTTTTGACATTTTTTTTATTTTTTTTTAGAAAACGTTTCGGAAAAAATCGGATATTTTAATAGCGGATTTATATCTTACAATGTAAATATCAAAACCCAATATTATGCAAAGGATTTTTGTTTTTTCTTTTTTTTTAAATAAATATAATATTATAATATAATATATATTATATAATATTAAATATGTGGGCTAGGCCGGCCCAGCAAACTAGGTCGAGCCCATCCGGGTTGGGCCGAAATTCGCCCAATAAAACTAACTCTTTTAGGGGGCATATGGGCTGGGCTGGAACAGGTCCAGCCCACCCCAAATTTAATTATTTCCAGAACGTGAACAGTAGTTCACATTCTGCTTGCAGCCAAAATGGTTGCAGAAAATAGAGGTTGACGGAGGAGCGGCTCACTTGATGAAGGATTCTCGGTCGTGATCAGGAGGTTGAGTTGATGGTTTGGGCAGTGTCACTGGGAGGAACGGTGGTCGGAGTCGATCACGGGGGAAAAGAAGAAGAATTTTGTAGAGAAGAAACGGTGACTGTTTTAGGCATAATGGGGTCAGCTAGTGGTCTTCGCGACGCGTGGTGGAGCTGGTGACGAATAAGCTGAAGGAGAGGCGGTTGGCGGCTGACAAGGCAGCGGTGAGAGAGAAAAAAGAGAGAGCCGCAGAAGGCTGACGGGGAGAGAAGAAATTTGGAAACATGGGGATGGCTGGTTTTTTGCAATTTTTAGACTCGAATTTCTTCCTCCTCGGGGCATGAAATCCACCCATATTTATAGGGATTGGAATAGGGTAATCTTGTCTACACAGAGGAGAAATTTCATCCTTTGATTCGGTTAGGATCCTTCCCAATCGTTGGTTCAAAGTATGCATCGTGAGCTGTCAAATTTGCAGGAGAAGGCTACCTGAGTTGGCTTTTTTGGGTCGATGCCACATCCGTTGCATTGTCAATGAGCCGGTGAGGACCATACCAAGACGTAGAGGGATGTCTGGTGATTAGTTTCGTGAAAGTTTTTCCAAATTCGATGATGGTTACATACATTAAATGCACCTGCAAAGTAGGTAATCGAACCAGCTTTTCAAAAAAAATGAAGAAGATAATAAACAGTACCGAACGACGCATCGTTTGGTTCCTTTTTTTTTAACAAAACGGCACGATTTTAGGTTTGAATTAGAGATTTTGCTGAAGTTCAATGTAGTCCTCAAGCTTTTAATTTTATTTAATTGCACCCCTAATTGACCCTAAACTTTAATTTAGTGCAATTTAGCCCTTGCAGAACTTTGATGAGTCTAGAATGATTGTATAATGAATGTAATGTGAATCGATTAAATATTGAAATGTATCAGGCTTATGGTCAATAACATGGGACCCCCTAGTATAAGGGAGACTGCCAAAATATTGATAGATTTCCACATTTAAGATTTTATATTTTAAAAAAATCACAATAAAAATTGTAATTTCCATGAGAAACTAAGTATTGATTGCTCATAATTATAAAGGATGTTACACAACTACATAGGAGAATAGATGTGAGAATACGATTCTCCTAATAGTTGTAAAACCAAGGCTCTAGTTGAAGGGATTTGCTGAGGTGCAAGATTTCAGGTCAACTGAGCTACAAAACAAGAGTAATTGAGATGATTGGACTCTACTAGAAAATAGTTACATAGAATAATAGTTATGAAATACAATTCTCCTAATAGGTGTAAAATCCAGGATTTAGTTGAAGGGGGTTCTTGAGATGTAAGATTTCAGGTCAACTAAGCTATAAAACAATAGTCACTAAGATGATAGAACTATGCAAGAAAAAAAGTGCACAAGAAAATAGCTATAAGAATATGGTTCTTATAATAGCTGTAAAACTATAGGTTCTATTTGAAGAGAATCACTAAGAAGCAGGATTTTAAGTCAACTGAGCTACAAAAAATATGATGCACTAAGATGATTGGACTCTGCTAGAAAAAAAACTGCATATGAGAATTCTTGTGAGAATATGGTTCTCCTAAAACTGTAAATCCAAGGTTCTAGTTAAAGAAAATCGTTGAGATACAGGATTTCAAGTCAACTAAGCTGAGAACAAAATTTTCCAAGATGAGAGAATTCATCTCCCTATATAAACATTGATTCATAGTTCTAGTTGAAGAGGATTGTTGCGAAGAAAGAGCTCCTGGTCAAACAAACTAAAGTTTTGAAAGAGTCAGGTTTGAAGAATAGTATGTTTATCCTTACAAACTTTCTACGTAAAGCCCTTAACAAGTCTTTTCTCCGTAAATATTGTAAAGAGGAGACATATGTTATTACCTATTTTGAGGCCCCACATAAATAAAAAAAACAAATCAGAAAATAAGAGAAACAAAAAGAAGGAAATACAAAAATTTGAAAAAGTTGTAAATATATATATAAGAACATGAAGAATGTATAAATAATTTCCAAAGACTGGTTGGGAAGGTTCAAATTATCCAAAGTTGAAAAATTGATAGCTTAATTTTGACTAACGAAGGCTTTATTAACAAGAATAATTCAATTTGGGAAGAAAATTTTAAAATTGAATATTTAAGAACTCAATTGGAATTTTTCAGAGTTTAATTGAATTTATTGAGGGCTTAATTACAAGACCAATTGGTTTTTGAGTTCAGTTTGGGCTTTAATTTGAATGAATTAGAGTCTGGAAATTAAATTGCAATTTGGAAAAGTTAATTTGGTCAAACCAGAGGTTTAATTATATAAATATTGAAGTTTTATAGGCAATTAGGGACATGATTAAAGAAATTCAAAACCAAGGACCAAACTGTAAAAGGCGTAAGACTTTAGGGATTGAAATTAGCAAAATCAAGAGCCAAATTGAATAAAATTGAAAGTTTAATGGTCAATTGAGGGTTCATTTGCATAAATCAGGAAGCAAAGACCGAATTAGAAAGGTTACTGAACTTTGAGGCTGAAAATTGAGTTTGAATGTAAAGCTACAAACCTCTAAATCAAGTACGGTTAGATCCAAATGAAAGGTATGCATCCCCTCTACCAGTTTCAATTGGTCTCTAATGACGATGACGTTTGAGTCTCCCTGGCGGGCCTTTGAAAGTGATCAACTCAGTTAGCCATGATTGTGATATATATTATGCAAAAACCATCCATTTTTCTGTGTGTTCACACTTCAAAGCTTCTCAATAAGTTCTTATCAAGGGCTTAAAACCTTTCTCTTAAGATCAAAAGGCTAGAAATAACTACTTGCCCTCCAAGTTTAGCAAAACCACCAAGAATCCCCAAAACCAAAACTATCATTGCAAAACCAGCCTAATACAAAGCTTTCAGCTATTAAAATTTATCCAAAACCCTCCTAATTTGATCAGAGTGTCAAGCATTGGTCAATCATTGATTGAATCCATCAGAAAAACTCTAGTAAAACCCTATAAATACCTCCTGAAAAATCAGAGTTTAAAGGAGGGAAAGGGGGAAGCAAGAGGAGAGAAAATATTGCAAAAAAAAACACCCTAATTGTGAAGGTTCACGAGCCTAGCATAAGGGTTTCTTAGCTTTGAAATAGCAGCAAATTTGTAGAAGTAAAACTTTACAAAGAAAAGCAAAGAGGATATTAATTGTTCTAGGGGTTTGAAGGTATATTTCTTAATCTAAAAGTGAAGTCCATGTGGTTTTCTTGAGGTGTTTTTCATGGTTATTTGGTCTACATTTATGTTCACAAACATGTTGATGAGGTTTGGAATGCTTAAAAAATAGGGTCATGTTTGTCTCTTTTGCTATTGTGATTTTTTATTCTATGGTTTGATGTTCTTTTCCTAAGCATTTTTAGGATGTGTTCGATGTTTCTTATGTAATAATAGCTTTTTAGTTAAGTTGGTTTTGATAAAACAGTGTTTGTTTTATTAGTTTTATTCATGCATTGAGATGCAATATTTTCAATCTTAGGTTTATAAGGTTTGTTCATTACCAAAAATATGTTTAGAAAACCAATTTTAAATCTGAATTATATGGATATGTTTGCTGTTTCAATTTGGCAATTTTGAAGAATGGAACTTCATGAATGATTTTGATAATTTGTTTTTTTTTTTTTGTTATTTATTTTGATTCAAATGTGTAACTATGGCAACATGGTTTGTATGAACCAAAAGGGTTTGTTTAGAGGTCTAAGAGGCCAAATCCCAAGAAAATTTCTTTAGCTGCATGATTTTGACATGTTATGCTTCATTCTTTACATTTGCATCTTCGCATGACATCGTTAGACAATAATCTAGGGTTCTTTTGTATCGATAATATGTATTTCAATGTTTTAATCTTAGAGTTTTAGTATTGAACTGAAACCTTTATAACCAAATTATGATGATTCATTGATAATCAAAGTGAATGGATTCTACATTATTGATACTTGAATAATTTTCAATCTCTCTACACCTCTAAATTTCTTAAATATGATCTGGTTTTTAATACATGCTTCTAGGTTTCATGAAGAACATTCTTCATGCTCTTTGTTTTTTGTGTGTTTGATCTGTTTTTTATCCAAAAAAAATTCAATTTAATGTTTTGTTTTTTTAGTTTCGGAACAAACCAAAGATTTTTGGTTCAGTTCATGGTTAAATCGATGATTTTGGGTCAACCCGATCGGTTTGGTTTTAGGTCAATTGACTTAGGCCATGTTTGGTTTTCAGCTATTTTGATAAAGGTTTTTTTTTTTTTTTACTTAAGAGCGTGTTTAGCAAAGACATCCTTAGGTCTATTTTGGTAGTTTTGGTTAAAGGAAAAAATGAGTTTTTATCAAACAAAGCCTTAAAAAATTATAAAAATATAAAAGGTTTTTTTTTACATATGGCCAAAAATTCTAAAAATTCTTTGAGCATTTTTTAAAAATCTAAAATACTTTGGCATGTTTTTAAAAAATATTGTTTAGGTTTTACAGCAAGTTTTTTAAAAGGATTTTGGCCTATATTTCAAAAATATTAAAAACTTATTTTTGGTAAGAAAATATATTATTCACTTTTAATATATAGATATAAAAATCTTAAAACGAGTTAATATCCAAAATATCATTAAGGATAATAATTTATTACTTATTTTAATATAAGGATAAAAACTTGTATAAGGGATCAATATCCAAGATATTATCACTAGTAATACAACTCATTCATTTCTAATATAAGGATAAAAACAGCAAGGAATTTTATCTGAAATATTATTTGAAATGACGCGGCTAAAAAATTATAAGTTTGCCTCAAAAGAAGCCTCAGTGATAATTAAGAACATTTCAACCTTTCATCTTAAGTTTTTGACCTAAGAAGCCAGGATTTGTTCATCATAGCAAACCCGTCATGGTAGGTTGATAGAATTAGAAACACCATCTAATCATAGCAAACAAAGAAAAACAATGCACCTTACTTCAAGTAAGATGTACTAGGGTTGTTAATACCTTCCTTTTACACAACCAGTCCCTTGTCTAGAATCTTTAAATGATCAATTATGGTTTCTAGTAACTATAATACTATGTGGCGACTCTTTATCCAACCAAAGACCTCTCAACCCGCCTAGAAAGGGTCGCCACGACATTACACTCTCGTAAAGGGTATGACAAAAATAATTATAGAATGTTGTTTAAGAAACAAATATTCTAGTAATTGTTTTTAAATAGCGCATTAATGAGACAAATGGATTTTAGTTAGAAAGATCTTTTTTATTCTTATTTAAATTCGTATAGTCTTTTTTAGTATGTCTTCTAAATGGTTTTGATTTTTATTAAATAAATGACATAGAACAAAATATTACATTTTTTTATTGAGATCAAAGATATTAATAAGAAAAGAAAAATTTTTACTAAGAAATTATTTTGTTTCACAGGAATTTAAATTATTACTCTTTTTATATAAAAAAAAATAGTGTGATATAGTTAAGTAAACAAATTAAAAGGCTCCCTGAAACACAAGATCATATATCTTTATCTATGTCTGTTTCTCAATTTCCCGATTTAATCTTTAGTTAGCGTTAAAATATCTTTTTAGAATTTAGTAGCACATATAATCTTTAATTTATTTTATTAAATGTATACATCAGATTTTGAGTAATTAAGATTTTTCTTGCTACTACAAAACAAGTTAGCAACGCTTGAATTTTTATTTATTTTTTTACATCTAAAAGACTTTGATTCGACCTCAACATAACTACTGACAATGATCTAGTCAAGACTATAATATTAGAAAATAAATATCAAAGTAAATTAAAAAGAAAAAAAAATAGTAGTTAAAATTTCGAAGCAAAAACAAGGTAGCACAAGAAAACAACCATACCAGTTGCAACACTTAAAAAGTCTTATAGTCCAAAAAATGACTAAATTGTAATGAAGGGGATTTGCAAGGACTATAATAAGATTTTATTTCTTCAATATTTTATAGTTGCATAAAAAGCATAAATATGACCTAGACATGTAACCCCCATATCATTTTCTCTAAATTTCACAAATTCAACCACCAAATTGAAGATTGTAGTTATAGAAACAAAATTCATAGAAAATCTTATTAAATAACAAGTAAACATATCATTAAACAACAAGAAATCGAATTAAATAGGTTTCAAAATGGGTTGTCTTCTATATTATCTCTTTGCTTTCAGCTACAAGCCTTGGGGATTCATTTTACAACCGTTGTTTCACCATTTTCACCATAAAGAATATATCAACACAACATTTCAATTCTGAGTAAATATTTAATATTCATCGTGATCAACTAATAAAGTCACAAAAAAAACTTAGATTAAAATTAGAGTTTTCATGGTTATGTCCTGGATTAATGGTGATATAATGATGGTCTAGCCTCTAGTTAATGTGCTTGACCAGGTGGCTAGACGTTCACTTGTAAAATAAAGTCCCTTGAAGAATAGGAAACTCTTTTATGCTTAAGTCGGTAAATATAGAAGGATATAATAATGTATAAGAAGAGAAAAATAAAATAAAGTTGTAGAGAGTATATCTAGGTATAGCCTTTGTATGTGTTTTGGACATAAATTATATAGTCCGATCTGGTTCTGGCTTTTATATGACAACTTATATGGCATAGTCTAATGCTTTTGAATGGCTAAGGCTTATGGCTTGGTTTTTTATAGACCTATTTGGTCAAGGATAGGATTTGGATTTTACCTATGAATGGGTGTATTTATACACCTAGATCTTGGATTTTTTTTCATGAAGCATGAGATGTATCATTGGTGGAGAAATTTTTTTGCTACTATTGGCTAGCCATGGTGGCTTATTGGTTGACGTGTTATGTCATGGTTGGAAGTGTTGATGATGGGCAGTGTCATCACAAAAAATAGTGCTTGCTTTGCATAGAAACAGTTGTGTATATAAAAAAGTTGTGCATGAAAAGTTGTGTCCTGACCTCTAGGAACCTGAAAAAAATACATATAGGGGCATGCTAGGTGTTGCAGGGTGCGCGAGCGCCGGCACGACGTCGTCTGGCGACAGCGGAGGCTCCTGTCGTGCCTCATGTGTGAGGTGTTGTGTGTTGGGAAGGGTTTTTGGATTTAATCATAAAATTACAATTAATGTTTAGGAGTCGCCACCTAGTATTATGGTTACTAGGAACCTATGATTTGCGAGAGTCTGAGTAAGGAACTGGTTGTGCAAGGGGAAGATATATCACCCCCAGTGCACCCTACCTAAGGTAAGCTGCATTGTTGTTTGATTGTTTTTTCTAAGTCGGGTTTCAATTCGTTGGTCTTTTGTAAGGCTCAAGGCATATTTCTCTTTATAATAGACTCTCTACCTTATCAGGTTAAATCCTAACCGTTCTAAAGTCCGAATTTTTAGCATCGCATTTATTTACACCTTGTATCTTTAATACCTGAAGGTGTACTTTATCATGTAATTTTACACCCCATAAATATTAAAGTCTACATTTAGACCCTAAAAAAAAAGTTGCAAAAGATTTTTGACATGTTGGCCAAATCCAAAAGGATAATCATAAACTGGTTATTATATCCATTTTTTATTTTTTTAGACATGAAAAAGTTGCAATTTTTTTTTATGAAAAATATGCTTGGAAAAATTTTAGGATTTGGCCATATGCAATAAAATATTTTTTTCTTTTTGAAAATATTTTGAAATTTTTTAAAAATATTTTGGAGAAAACCCGGTATTTTAATATCGAATTTGTATTGTACAATGTAAATATACAACCCGATATTATGTAAAATTAGTAGAAAAATATTTGAGAAAATCACAATTTTTTTTCAAAGGATTTTTTAATTTTTTTGGAATTTTTTGTTTTTTTAAGGAAATATATAATATAATATTATATATTAATTAAATATTATTAAAACAGGTGGGCCGGGATGGCCCAGGTAACTGGGCCAGGCAGAAACCTAGAAAATGATTGGGTTGATATTGGCCCAAAACGGTTAGGTCGATCTCGGCCCAACATATTTTCTTTCTCTTTTTGGGGTGGGCCGAAGCAAAATGGTGCGGCCCAGGCCCACATGGTTGCTGGCTCGACCTAGCAACCATGCAAAGTAATTATGCTGCATGCAGAACAAGAATTCGTTCTGCATGCAGCAACTTAGCTGCAGCAATGGAGAGGCCGCGCTACCTGACGCCGGATTGCCTAAATGGAGGCCTGGCTGGTCGAGACGAGGAGGGGTTGACGTGAGGTCGGTGGCTGAGGTTGTGGCAGAGATGGTGGTCGTTGGCTGAGGAAGCAAAAGAAGAAGAAGAAAATGGGAGGGGTTGTAGAGAGGAGAGAGAAAGGTTCACGGTGGCTCTCGGTGGTTGATTGGTGGCTTCCTGTGATGAAGCTGATGGTGGAAAGACCAATGATGAGGGTGGTGGAAGCTGAAGGCCACGGCGGAGAGAGAAAGAAGAGAAAGGACTTGTTGCAGGAAAACTGAGCAGAAAAGGCTAGTTTTTGGCGATTTTTGGACCCGATTTTCTCCTCCTCCAGGATATCAAACCCGCCTCTATTTATAGGCGGTGGAAGAGGGTAATCTCGTCTAAACCGAGGTAAAATTTCAGCCATTAATTCTGTTAGGAAGGATCTGAACCGTTGGCTCAAAGTAGGCATGGTGCACTATCAAATCTGCAAAAAATGCTGATTGAGTTGGCATGTTTAGGCCGGCGCCTGCGCCGATGGGTTGTCATTCAGACTGAACTATTTATATGGAGCTGTATAGAAACTGCAGAGGATCGTTTTCATGGAAGTTTCGTTAAATTTGATGGACGTTAGGTGTATTAAATGCACCTGCAAAGTAGGTACCAAGGCAGTTTCTTTCGGGTAAAAGAAGAAGACAATGAACAGTGACCAGACGACGCGTCGTCTGGTCTTCTTCTTCTTCTTCTTCTTCTTCTTTTAAAATACTCAAAACGGCGTCGTTTTGCATTTGGATAGGGATTTTGCCGAAGTTCAATGCAGTCCTCTATCTTCCAATTTGTTTTAATTGACCCTAAACTTTGGATTTAATGCAATTAAGCCCCTGATGAAATTCAATTGAAACCCCAAAGTTACGCACCTATTGCAATATGGTCCTTTCTCTTGGATTTTGTCAATTTAACCCCTAATTGACCATTAAACTTTCAATTTCTTCAATTTTGCCCCCGGTTTTTGTCAATTAAGCCCCCAAATTTTGGCGCCTTTTGCAGATTGGTCCTTAGCTGTCAATTTTTTTAATTTAACCCCTAATTGACCACAAAACTTCAATTTTCTTGCAATTGGGCCCTAATTTCAATCAATTAACTTGGTAAAAATTAAATTTGGTCTCTTAAAATTCTAATCTTCTCAATTAAGCCCAAATTAGGCTTCGAAACTTAATTTTTCACCAATTAAGCCCCTAATAGAATTAATTTAACCCATTTAAAGTATAATTAAATATTTGTACTTAATTAAATCCTTCAATTGGATCCAAATTAATTCTTAAACATAATTAAAATTTAATTTGGCCCATGATTAAATCAAATTGGCCTATTAAAAATTTAATTATGTCATTGGACTTAATTTTTATGCAAATTCGTCCAATAATCATTTAACTTGACCTTGAATTTGCATTGTTTTCTCCATTTTTAGGCATAATAGGGTACAATTAGGCCTTGAATTTCCTCTAAAAATTATAGCTTATATTTTTTAGAATCCTCCCCTGTCTGCTTTCTTCACGCAGCCAGCCTTTATTTTATTTTTTTATTTTTATTTTGAAAAAATATGATTTTTTTTTTTTGAATAACCCAGAATTGGGTTATGACACTAGGCATAAAAACAAGGTGAGGTGTTGGGTAGGATCAAGGGTTAAATCCAGCCATTTAGGTTGGCACAAATAGCTAGAAAAAGCCAGTCCTGGCCCATTTGGGGGATTTTATTTTTTATATATTTTTTGTGTATTATCATTTGCCCCTCAAGTCTTTTAAACAATCATGTTTGAATGAATTTAACCATAAAAAATAGGAGAAAAAAATACTTATTGTATAAAAATTACTTTTGTAGTTATGTTCGCATGAAAAATGTTACCTTTATGATTATGTCTTCATGAGAAATAAATATTTTTCTTTTGTGACTTTTGTTAACATGAGAATTTTTCTTGCAAGGAATATGAGATTTTATCAAGTTCTAGTAGAGAACATTATTATCTAGGAAATGAAAAATGCTTTGTGATAAAAAAAAAAAAAGCATTATATAAGGAAATATTGTATGAAGATGTATATATTTGAATGGATATCCCCCGATGGATATTTCTCATGGAGTCACTTATGGAGATGTCAATAGAGATAGAAAGATCTCTGAAGATTTCAATGGAGACATAGAGATCTAGCCATGGAGATTTTTCTTGAAGATACATTTGAAGACATGAAAAATTCAATAGAGATATGAAGATTTTAATGAAAACATGAAGATCTCACCATGGAGATTTTTCATGGTGTCACCAAAAACATTGAGAAAGTTACTATTTTTATTTAAAAAGTTTAAAATATAGAGATCCAATTTAAAAAATTATTTGATCTTAGATAGTGCTTCATAAGGATTTTTTATGTTTGTTTATATTGCATCTCCTTCTTCATACATTGTTGAAGATATCACCCTAGAGATCAATCTTTAATATATTTTTTTAGAGCATGATATTCTTCAAATCATGATTGTGGTCATGGTGATAATGATAGAACTTGTTAGGATTTGTTATTTTTATGCCACTCTTCATTAGAGGTGGATAATGTATGAAATCTTTTTCATCAACATCCATAATGGTAAAGGTGTGATTAGAGGCTTAAGAAATGTCAGGCGATCATGAATGGACCTTTTATTGCTCCTCTTGGATGATGTCCAGGTACGAGATTGAAGGTGTTGTAGAGATTATGCTATTTGAAAATGAAGTTGTCCCTATCTAGTGACATTTGTTTGTTTTACTCGAATATGGTTTTTCATTGTCTATTTTACATTGAGGAGAGTTCTATTAGAGAGAGTATACAAGTTTTCCTATAATGAGTGGTTATAGACTCCACTAATCAAGGTTTTAGTGACAATTGATTCAAGTATATTTTCATGTTTAGCATTTCCTCGTTAAATCTTTAAAGATAAGCTATAGTGCTCTTATTTTCTCGTTGGGTAATGGAAAAGAGTTTAGTCTTGCTTTTTTTTTATCTAAAATGATAGTGTTAATACGAAATATGAGCCTTACATAAAGATTGTGAAGGCTAATAATTAGTCAGGTTCAAGATTGTGATACCATACCTTAGCAAAACCATAAAATGTTGTTAGAAGAACTTTGCACATTGCATTAATATTTTGTTTCAAAAACTCTAGGATGCTTCTGATGTTTTTGATGCTCTCTAGGGTTTGTAAAACCATTATGATTGTCTAAGTTAGCCTTCTCAGAGACACATTCTCTAGAGAGGTTAGTGTGTAACACTCAATGACAAAATAGAATCTCTCACCAGGTGGGACTAATGTTCATTTTTATAAGCTTATGCAATTATTGATCTCATCTTGTGTCTAAGTTTTTTTTATCGGGAGCATGTAAGCGAAAGTCAAATGAGAGAACAACTCCTTTGTAAAGTTAAGGTTTTGTGCATACTTTACACATCTTTTTATCTTATTCCTTTGAGGCATCAGAGTTGTCTTTGTGCTTCTAGTGCATGTAATGGAGCTATATGTTATATTTTATATTAATGGAATGGAAGATTAAGAAAATGTTTTTGTATGGCTATATAATATTATTAAGCACTTGAACTTAATAAGAGAGTTGTTGGAGAGCTTAGAGTTCCTATGCTACGAAGATCAATCTTTTTCATGTCTTGAAATTTCACCATTCATGGAAAAATATGATGGATAAGAGAGAATAGACTAGTTTTTGTTCAGGTTTCCACAAACAATGCTATAAAATGAGGTTGTGAAAAACCTTCAGACAAAATTTAACTTTTCATGATTATGTTAATGGATTGATAATGATGGAGTAATGGGCTTGCCTTTGGTTGATAGGCTTAACCGATTGGCTGGATGTTAGCCTAAAAAGTAAGTCCTTCAAGAATAGGAGATTATTTGAAGCTCAAGTAAAAAAATATTGAAAGATATAATAATGTATAAGAAGAGAGAAATAAAATGAAGTTCGAAGATATAATAATGTATAAGAAGAGAGAAATAAAATGAAGCTGGAAGAAGTGCACATCTAGGTGTAGCCTGTGTATGTGTTGGCCAGAAATTGTATAGCCTGGCCTGGCTTTGGCTTTGAATGGTACGAGTTTTGTACGCTAGAACTAGTGTGGTATGGTCAGGCACCTTTGCATTTGCATGGCAACTGCTGCATTTAACAATCTGATAACTATTATTAAGTATACAATCTAACATGAAAATGCTTTTTTGTTTCCATATCCTTGTATATTATCTTTCTAAGAATTTGCTTAGGACAGTTTTTCTCGAAGGAGCTTCCTCATCTTCATCATCTTTATCAGACTTCAAATGTAAGTTTAGAGCACATCGGATTATGGAATTGACCTGCATCCTCAATCTGGCATTGTCAATGAAAGTTTCTGTCAGCATCTTCCTCAACTCATTCTCCGTTCTATCACTGTCATTTGTGTTGTGAGTTTCATCCAATCTTGCCACAGAATTTTCCAAATCCTGTGCCAGGAGCTGTGCCTGCTCGAGTTTATGAAACATATGCAAGCATGTAAAGGTTAATATAACCACGATTGCAAGAAATTATGAGAAAAGGATGTTACAAAGGTAGGATGGTACATGAAATCATAGAAACCTGTTCAACCAGAGTTTAGTCAATATTGTGCAGTGCAAGGAAAACCAGTCTAGATTTTGTACATGAAACACTTCTGAATTTCTTTAGAGCCTATAATGCACCCAAGACACCAAGTTGGATAAAGAATCTTGACACGCTATGCTGTAATTGTAAATAGTGCAGATTTCAAAATTGTTCCACGTTATGTAGCGTCATCACCCAACACCAGCATCGATTTGGACATTTTTCCCAAAAACTGGTACTTTCAATGGTTTTTTTTTTTTTCAGATTATTTGAAAAGTCACCTTGCATGCATCTATCCATCGTGTTTGCATCATGCCATGAGAGATGGATAGAATTGTCTCATGCAGTAGCAATCTAAATTGTCTTCTTTCTTTGGGTAGACACATCTTTTCTACAGACTGTTCTTCGGTTTTTTATATGGATTACAATCCATATCAATCAGTTGATGAACAAAGGTTCCGAAAAAACATCAAATAGACATGTAGAAAAGGATATCCCTATCAAGAGCATAGAGAAGGATATCCCTGTCAAGAATTTAAATGTTCACAGAACAATGATAAATCCCACTGCATTCCAAACCACTATCTGCGCACCTTCATTCTTTCATCCAAATATCACATGCAAGGAACCGTTGATTCAAAGAATAAGAATAATAGTTTAACGGTTTTCAGTCACTGAGGCTGATGAGAATATTGTTAAATAAATCAACACCCATATAAATTCATCCAGAAATGCACAAATTTAAATTATTCACATGCAATGTAAATGCATGCATTTATGTTTGATATGAAAGCATACAAGGTACTATATTTTGTGGGGAAAAGCACCATGTTTTAAATGAGATTGTCCAAACACTATATTTCAATACTCCAAACTCCAAAGCTACCATCATGTGGAAAAAAGATTCAAGGTGGAAACATTTTCTCATTTTCAGGTTAATAAATAAAATGTGGAAAGTTACCTCTGCAAGAAGGAGACCAATTCGATTGTCAGATGTAGTCAAGAGATCAATGGCATCAGATGGTGATGAAGTATCCACAATTAATTTATCTTCCTCCTCGATAAGGAAGTTCACACTGCATTCTTCAAGCCTGTTGTGAAGAATTTCACACTCATGCAACAGCTTGGCATTAGCAGCAATTACATTCTCGGTTATTTGCTTTTCCTTATGAACTGCTCTCTGAAATACACATAAAAAACAGTACTAATTGATGGGGTTTTTTGCAACAAAGAACTATATGCACATAGTAGAATGCCACATGTGAATATGCAAATATCATTCAATAATATTACAAAGAGAAACAATACAATAAGATTGATTGAAGAAAACCTAAGAGCAAACCAAATTAATAGAAATAAGGGAGAAAATTTAACTGGTTGGGTAGACATTGAAGACCTGACTTGAACGTGTGATACAAGAAGCAAAATGATGAAACCGACACGTTTTGGTGAAAAGAGAATTTACCTCTACTTCTAATTTCTCTTTCATCAATCGGCTAAGCTCCTGCTTTAGTTCTCTCTGAGAATTTCGAAGAGATTTGACCTCTTTAACAAGGAGCTTTACATCTGCTTTTGACTTCACCTGTAACTCTTCATGATCTTTATTTAAGTCTTCAAAATCTTTTCTAGCAACATCCAACTGCTGCAGCAACATTTTGTTGTCATGCAGTATTGAAATTTTAGCAGACTCAGAACATGCCTTTTCATCCTGGATATTATCATGGATCATTCACCAGCTCTCATCATAATGGAATAGAATGAAATGTAGAGAATGATAGTTTAAAGAGAATAAACCTGTTCATGTTTCAGTTTTAGCTCCAACTCCAAACACTGCCTACGGAGTTCCTCCACATCCCACTGCGTTTGAGTAAATCTTTCCCTTTCAATCAAAACAGCTTGCTGCATGTTTTCTTTACAATTGTTTCTAGTAGTCTCAAGATCCTCTTCCAAATCTTTAACCTACCAAAAAAAGTCCTCAAAACCCGGTTATGTCCTCGCTACTGATATGTACATGTATATTATATACTGCATGGCTTAGTATTGCCTACTGAAAACCACAGTCAAAATGCTACTACACTCATAGAATCAAAAGATGACGGCTAGATTGGAGCAAATAGAGTTAGGGCTGTCCGGTAACACGAATTTCACAATTCACAGCACAGTTTTGGTTGCACTGCAGTATTTCATCCAATTAAATAACAGTGACAAACCTAAACCTTTGAATACAATGAGCCCATAATTGTTCAGTTGCACTTTACTAATAAGCATGTCTATCCAAACCATTCAACATCGTCTACCATCAAAAGATCATTCAATTTTACTGAGTTTAGTAAATTTGTAATAACAAAGATAATGGTGTTGTCTATCCGTTTCTCTTCTTCTCAGAAAAGATAATTAGTTACACTAAAATAGGAATAAGAATATAAAGAACACACAGGTGTGCATGCGCATATTGAGAGCGAGAGGTGTTTATATCTTGCTGGAATTTTTGCCATTAAAATAGCACTAGTATAATGATGGCAAGTCTACCTAGCTCCAAAACTTCAATGAAATTCACCTGGTCCATCTCAATGTTAGAAAGAATTTTTCTTCCAAAAAAGATAAAAGATAAAACAGAGTGCTGCATCACACATCACCTTAAATTTATTCCTACGCTGCTATAAAAATGAAACTAAAACTGCGCAAGAAAGCACAAAAGCATAGTCAAGCATACCTTTGTTGTCAAGAATTGCCTCACAGCAATCTCTTGATTTAATCTTGCTATAAGATCTTCCACATCTGTTTTTGCAGTAGCCAGTCTTTGCTGTAAAGTATTAAGAATCCTGTTCAATTTATGGCGCTCATCTGATGGAAGAGCAACTAGTACATCCCTTGATAACTGTAAATCAGAGCTTACAGAAGCATCAATGATTTTAGAACTCTCAGTTCCTTCAGGACAATCAATTGAATTATCACCAAATAAATTACCCATCCCCAAATTTGATATTTCACTAGCTCTCACAGAACTGATGTCACTCTCAGTACTCTCTGTAGACAGTTGTCGGATATGACCATCCAGTCTCAGATACTCTTGTTCGGGCAAAGGTACCGTTTCATCACCAAGAAAAGATTTAGCTTTAGATGTACTATCAGCATGTTTATCTCTGCCTGTGATACTTTTAACCCTTACAGGATGTATTTTCTGCTGGGAAAACCTTTCTAGGTTCTCCAGAATAGAGGTCTTGCTAAACCTACTGTGTTTAGCAGGTGTTTCAGTGGGATCGGTTATGTTTTGATCAGACATTGAAGCTTCCATGCCAAGATCATCATTGATATCTCTTTCAATCCTTGGAGTTGCAAACCCTGACATCTCACCAGGAGAATCATAATCATGATATGATGCAACTGATGTACTACCAGCAAGAACAGAACCATCCAAGCTGGTTTGCAGAAGAAATGATGGAACCATGCCTATAACAGATGAATCAACATCTTCCCCTTCCTGATTCGCATCATCAAAAGCTGAATAGGATAAAACTACATATTAATTCAGAAAAGCATGAGCAATAGAGTATTTTATATTCTTTGCTTTGGGAACAGTACACTGTTAAACGTTCAACCAAAAAACAGAGTTATTTTCAAGATGCATCTACAAACACCTACATGACCTCGCTGCAGCCTCAAGCTCAAGAAATGTTCCTACTGGAGCACTTCTGGATACATCAATGTCTGATAATAGTTTTTCCATCCAATCCTCCAGAGAACATCTTCGCTGCAAAATACTAGCCATTTTGAGAATATTATTACCATTATTATTCTAAAGGAAATAGCTAATTTTAAATTCTAGATACACATTAATCTCAGATTGTATTGTTGTAGACAAGGGTATTTTTGTTATTTCTAAGTTCGCTGAAAAATCTAGAATTTCCAGGTCTTTTTAGTGTTTCTTTAGTTTAAAGTAATTAGCTTTATTGGGTATTTCATATTCCAAAATAGAACTACTAGTAATTTCTTATATAGGACTTCGAGTATTAGAAACTCTATGCAAAGGTATGTAATGCATTATTTTTAGAAGAGACTGGATGAATAAAATCCAACAATTTTGCTTTTGATTGCGATGCAATCTCCTCTTAGGTGTGACTCCTACGAATTCTAGATGTGAAGCTTAGGTTTTCTATCCTCTAGATGTGACTCCTAGAAACCATACTAGTGTGACTCTAGAAGTTTCTACAATTTCCAGTAACTCAAATCCCACATTCCAACCATCAAACAACCTCCATTGAATTCCAAGCCCAGTCAATCCTATTGCTCTTAACCATCAAAAGAAGAACTCAAACCAGAAAGTTACTCTTAACATCACTTTTCATAACCGTAAACAGCCCCTGAAATTCACACCCGGAACAGCACCCTAAGCTGTCCTGCATACCCTTTGCTGTAAATAAACACATGAAAACATGGCTAATAAGGAAAACACAAACTTATCAAGTTTCTCCATCCATCCTTTTGATAACTAACAAAATACTAAAAGAGCACCAAGATGGAGGCACAGTCCCCATAAATAAGGTTTGGCAAAAGAAGGCTGATAAGCATATTGATCTGTAAAGCTTCAAACCAAAGAAGTGAAGGAATAATCTCTAGTTCCAAAGTTAAGAATATGATCTCTCTGGTTGACAAGAAAAAAGCAACATCCACCGCACCATCTTATATGCTTGTTCACCAGAAGTTTCATCCAAATCAAGCCCAAGGCTCCATTTTCCAAGCTACAGAACTTCTTTTCATATACTTTGCTTTCTAGCATTTCAGTTCTGGAACCACAGAACACAATTTCCAACCCCTTGAAATAACCAACAGTTGTGAGTTGTGGCTTAAGTTGGTGAGTAGGTTTTCGTTAGATTGGTAATTGCATGGTTTGGAGTCCTAAACAAGAACAGAATGTGTTGACATATTCTATTTAGGAAATGAGGCTTGTTGGTGTTGAGCTTGAAGTGTGTTTCCTAATGAATCTTAAAGAAAGACCTTGTTGCTAGTATAAATAGCATGTGTAGTGTCTAGTTTATGTGTGCCTCAAATATTGATTGTGTGTAATGGCAACCATAAATCTGGTAGTAGAATTTTTTGGCACACAGTATTGTAGGTTTTTGAAAGGGTTGCCTTCTCGTTTAGTTTTACACAATAGTAGTTCGCGGGGGCTAATAGTTATGCAGCAAAGATTCCTTGGATGTAACTGGGTTTTGGATAGTTAGGTGTGTGTGTGTGTGTGTGTGTGATTAATTTGTGCTTTTTAACCCTGTATTTGATACTGAAGTTTTGTGGAGTAGGCTTTGCCGAACCACGTTATATTTTGTCCCTTTTATTTTGTGCTATTACTTGGTTACTTGGGTTTTGCACAACACCACCACCAAAACCAAATTGTTCTACTAGGTAAATCCAGCTAGTAGATAAGTTCTTGTGAATCTAGTTCTAATCCAAAAGCAGGTGATGCCATGCAGCCGACTAAATAACTAAGGATATCTAGGTTGAAACCCCATTATGCATGTACTCACCCATTCATCAATTTCAGTGCCTGCACAATCCTATAAGAAGAAATTACATCAAGCTCCCACCTAATTTCAAAACACCGCATCCTCAATGGACTAACCAATCTGCATTGCCAAAATTCAGCCAAACATCACCTCTCTTTCCCAGTTTGGCCCCGTACTAACAGACCTTGGCTAACAGAGCAATCTCCCAGCTGAAATTCAAATAACTTATCACCATGCCCCTTGCATCTGCTCCCTCAACTCAAGGCTGCAAGAGTCTCTACATTCACACACAACTGTCATTCCAGGCTGGTTCTGTCAATTGCTAAGCCATTTTCTTTACATTTTTTATATTGTAAAAGTCGTTATAATGGAGCTACTGTCCATGAATAGCAGAAATGGAGTTAAGAAGATCAATCGTTCTCATCAAGGCTTAAAGTCACATTGATAAACTTATATGCACTTTCTAGCAGAAGCGATTATCGAGCATGCCACGAGTCACTATAGACGAATAAAAACTGCTTAAGGATATTGTCCTTCTGAATCTACCTTTGATATGATATATTTTGCCAAGCTTCCCACATACACTTCTATAATTACATATCCAGGCTACAGTTCTACTCAAGTTACAATTTTCAATGCTTTTATTCTCCACAAACAGTCAAAATCTGAAGAGAAATTTAGTCCCAAAATAACCAGAATAAGGCCTAAGGGTTCCTTTATTATCTTAGGCACTGAGCATGATGAATATAATCAAATATAACAACATAGAGAGCAAGTGTGGAATAATGGTGCTCCAGTTGCAAAATTTCAGCAAACCATCCAAATTATGGAGGCATGCTTGAGTCTCTAAAACTAGACAAGACAATGGAATATCTCCTTTCCCATGCTAGTTACACAGCTTCCAGGAGCAGCAGTATCCGAATGTATGTCTTTATTTGTTTGTTCCATTATTTCCTTTTGATCTATTTTCTCTTTTCACGGTTGCAATGAGGTAAGAAAAATTGAGACAGATTAAAAGAAATCTTCAAAGACCTTCTACATATACATGCATATACAGAATCCCAGTCCTCTGGCTGGGATAAAATTCAGTGATATCATGTTCATATGCATCACTGATTTCTTAAATTGAAGAGCACAGACAGAACCACCTTTAAGTTTTAACTACTGGAAAATCATGGAAGCAACATGGAATCATGCAGATTCTTATATACACGACGTGGCATAAAAAACCAAGAAAATGTAAAAAGGGGGCAAAAAGAACCTACCTCTTCCACAGATATCCTGCTCTTCATTCTCAAAATCGTCTTTGGAGGAGCTGGAGGAAGAGTTTTAAGAGGAAATGCCTTTTTAAGCTACAATCAATAGTTAAAGTGAGCTTTTAAAACCACTATACAACCAAACGAGGGAAAAAAAAATGACATACAAGAAGCAGCAATTTTCGAAAGTCAAATAAACACCCATCAACAAAAATGACTCGACATTTAAATCACCTCATAAAATAGATTTAAAAAATCACTAAATCTTCGCAATATCCCTCTGGTGGTGGTGAGCCCTTCGGGTGACAGTACACCAACTTGAACTCTGTAAAACTGTGGTCAATGAATGTTAAAACAGAAAGCTATCTGCTTTCACAATATAAAATAAAATTGAGCTGTGGAGAATGATACCGCGACAGGATCTGAACCTCTTGACTTGGGCACAAGAATCCAAGACGGAATGGTAACACAATAACTCCATCCGGTATGTGGATCATGAGGCCAAACGGAATTCCGTCCATCCTAATATTCAGAGACTAGGACATTAGCAATCAAATAACGTTCCAACAAGTGTATAAAGCTTAAGTCATTTCCATGAACAATCAAAATTATATATATAAATCATACACCAAAAATCAGCAAGACCCACAATCATGAATAAGAAAAATTATATGTATTGAAAAGACAAACCCATTTACGAGGAGGGAGGCACCAGTCCATTCCAAGTGGGAGAGGGGACGTTCCATCATGACGGTGCCTTGGAGGGCTCTTTGGCTTATCATGGCGATCGATTACTGTTGAAGAATTTGATGATGATGATGATGATGACGAACGGTGAAGAAGGTGGTGAAGGTGAGAAGTGGAGATTGGATCGAAGAAGGGATCGGAGAAATCCAACAGAGAGAGGTCGTATGTGTACATATCCATTCTTTCTTTTTTTTAATCTCTGCTTGTGGCATCTTAACAATCAGTAATTATCGGGAACGGAAGATAGATTTTTAATAGAACTAACTAGTCGATGTGGTGTGTCTCCGCACAGTCGTCTGTATTTTTGCTGTTTTTTTAACAAAAAAAAAAAATTATCACCATAAACTTAAAAATATGAGGAAATTATATTATTTAAAAAAAAAAGTAAAATAGCATAATTTGATATTGTTGTGTTTTATGTTATTTAAAAATTATTTAATAAAATAGCATAATTTAATTTTATCGTGTTTATAAAATACAACAACTACTTATCGTGCTTTTGAAATATAACAACTTAAAATACCACACTTCTAAATCGCCGCATTAATTAAAATTTAAGTATCCTCTTAGATAGAAGAACATATTTTGTCCTACGGTTGCAAGATCGATATCGATCAAATGATGTATTCGTTAGCATTGTAAAAATATTTAATTTTAATATGTTTCCAATTTATGTTTAATTTAATTATCATAAAATGTATTATACATGTATTTAATTATAATTTAAATTATTATGCGGGATGATACTACTATTTATTGTCGTACACATAAGCGGATCCAACTACATGAGCAAGTCCATTCATATGTGATCCATATTGGTTTTGTGTACATTAGTTGTCTTAACCACATCAAGCTTTACCACAGCTTGATCCATGCACTAATTGATTGTTTTGGCTATTATCCGATCGTTTTCTAAAATGTTTATCAAAATGGTCTGTTAATTGATATTATGGTTCACAACCGCGATTTTTAGTCAAATATCATGATTCTGAACCGTGATGTTTTTAAATTATGCTATTTTGCCAAAAACTTGTTCTTCATGTGTTATTTCGCCTTTTATTTGTATTTTGTGCACTAATTGTCCAATTTACCCATTTTTTTCTTACATCTCCTTTCACCAATTAGTCTAGTTGCACGGTTGTAGGCTTGCACCCCTACTCTTTTGCCCATGTTTTGTTTTTAAAAAAAATTATAAATTTTTGGAAAAAATCATGTTGTGTGTGTATTAGTTTACCTAATGTATTAAGAAAAATCAATAAGAATTATTTAATCATTTACAAGTTTGCTATTATTTTTAATTTAATAATTAAAGAGTTATTAAACTTAAAAAATAACAAAAATATTATTATTTTGTCACTGGACCAATTATATATATATATATATATATATATATATATATATAAAAAGTAGTTGCTCACTTTTTAACCTGGTCGGTCTAACAAGGTCATACAAAATGAAAAGTATGCAAACAAATCATAACAATAAAAAAAACACTAAAAACAATTATTCAATAAGACAAAGTAGAAAATAAAAATCATATGGTTTCAGAACAAAAAAAAAAGAAGAAGAAGAAGTTGGAAATAGATTAGGATTGGTTACTAGAAAAACAAACTCATTAAGAAACGCATCTTACCAAACATATGTTCTAAATAAAAAAATAAAGAGTTTTATAAGAATGTTGATGTGACATCTTAGTCTTTAGAGACAAGATCTTAATAGACAACCCAACCGAAACCACGTGTTCCCTCCACCTAATCTAGCAACAAACAATCACTTAAACAAAATTCAATTTAATCTCTCAGACCCCCTAAAATTTCAAACCATTCTAAAACCCCACCCAAAAGCCTACCAAACATAATCCACCATTTTATTCTAGCAAAATTAAAGAACCAAGAAAAAATTAAAATTACAAGATAAATCCCTTGACTAATTAAAATCAAATACAGATGACAATTGTACAACCAACAACATACCATATAAACAACACGTTACAGTAAAAAAAACACAACACCAAGGCAAGTTAAGTCAAAACCAATTAAACCTAAAGACAACACACAATAGGAAAATCACATGGCTTGCATTCCAATAAACCAAAGATGGTAAAGCGAACCTAAAAGAAAAGATTGATCAAATTACTCAAATCTTATCTAGTACCTATCATAAATAAACATGCAGAAGAAGTCTTCCATTATAAGTCAATTGATGATCTATGTTCTAATAAAGAATGTGATGTACTTCAAGGAAAAATCTAAATTATTTAATGATAAAAGGTTGCTAGAATTTGACAGCCATAAAAAACATATATAGTCCTCCAAAATAATCTAATGGATCATCGACCCAAGGCCAAAAAAACAAAGCCCAACAAAAATTAAAGCACAAAACACTTAATAAACCCTAAACAATGACTAATAGGTTATCATGAACCCACATTAAATTAAAAGTCCAAACTAAAACTAAAACAAGTCCAAAATAATGAAAATAACACAAAACCGAAATAATAAATATAGTTCTTTGTGAAACAAGCTTAAATAACCTAAAACAAACAAAGTAATCTATCATTAATACTACAGCCTTTCTTTCCTTGTGTAGCAAGGATAAATAAGAAATCCTTATAAGAAAAGGATTTTTAAAATATTAAGGAATCCTTGTCACACTTGAAAACTTTGTTGCTAACCATTAAGGATCATTTTAAAACTAGAAAAATTTCAAAAGTAAGCTGTTGAATATTCTTGTATCATGAGGAAAAGAATTCTTTTCAAATAAGAAGTCCACAAGTCAAAAGGCAACACATAGCAAAATTCATCCAGCACCTTCTTACTTGTATTGTGATGTTTTTATGGATTTTGATCATCTTGAAGTTTTAACCCAATATAAAATAATACCTCCTGAAATTTCTAGTAAAATTTTAGCTCAATCCAATGGTTGGATTGAGAATTATGCTTGTTAGGAAAATTTCAAATTTAATTGATCAACCCTTACATGGATCGTACTAGTTGTTATTTGATGTTTGAAATAGTTGAGTCATGTTAGCTTATTGTTAAAGTATGTAACTTCAAATCACAACTTTGGTTGATTAATAGCCTTTTAGGTTCCATGTATCTTTCAATTTGATTGTTTCAAGTCTTTTATTGTTGTTTGAATTATTGTTTGCATATTTGTTTTTTTTTTTTTTTTGCTTGGTAAAGTTTTAATGTACATTTATAACTTTTTGGGTTACAACCTTGCACCTTTTTTTTTTCATTAACGAATATGTCCTTCATCCCTGTATTGATTGCCTTCTTTTAAAAAAAAAATCAAGTTTTTTTTCTTTTCTGAAATGAACTAACATGTCTGATTTTATTTTTGTTTTGTTTTTTCTACTAGATAACTAGCTTATGTTCTTGTTATTCTATTAGCATGCATCTTTATTTCATATGTGTGCATAACAACTTTTTTTTTTCATTTCCTTTTTTCTTTGGCACTTACATGTTTCAGTTGATCGCAATATTTTTCCTGGGTGTGCTTGATTGATCTATTTTCTCTAATGTATCCTCTTTATTTTTATCTACTATCATGCTTTTACCCCTTGATTTTTACTATTTATGTCTATCTTTTAAATCTTTACACTGAATATATTCATTCACTCGCCTTGATGTTGTTGTTAGCAATTAGTTTATATGATCTTAGCTCCTCTTCCACTATGGTTTTTGGTTTTATATTGTGCTAGTTAAGATGAGCTATTTTAAGTCTTCATTTTGTTTTTTTTGTGCTAGCTTAAACATTTTGCTTCCCTCTTAGTTTTATGGCCCTTGCACAATTATTAGATTATCTAAGCATTGTCATTCTCTACTCTTTATGCTTTTTGATCACCAACTGCATGCTTTTGTTTTATAGCCTTTATGTTATTTCTTCACCTCACCTTTTTATTTTCTTTTTGTTCCACTTTTGTCGACTCTCTAGTTGGTATTGCCTTTTCAGTTTTTTTTTTTTTGGTTTGCTAACATTTTAGAATCTTTTTGATTTGACAACCACATCATCTCGTACTTGCTACTTATTTATTACATTTCTCTTTTACCTAACTTTGTAGGTTATATGTATTGTTGGATTGTTCCAACCCTCATTTCTGTTTTTGTTACTTTTATCTCTTATATGCATGAACACCATCCTTTCTCTTCTTTCTTCTTTTTCTTTTTTTGTTGTTTTAAAGCCATATCTTTTCAAAACTTGGCCCTAATACGTTTCTTGAGCATGCCTCAAGTCATGCAATTGTTTTTTCACCAAACTTTTAAATGCTATCCTTACATTCCAAAACATTTTTTGTTTTTTAGTTTTGTCTGGTAATTTAAGTGTTTTTTCTCAAACTTTTAGACCCATTCAAGTTATAAAACTAGAATCAAGAAACAAATACAAGAAATAAGCCTATAACCTAAGTTGGTGATAGAGGACTAAGACGACAAGTGAAAATACAAATTTAGATGGTTAAGGACTTAATGAGGATTTTAGAAGGCTAAATTAATTTTATCAAGTAGTTAATTGTAAGGAAAATCAGTTTTTAGAGTCAATTTGAGTGTTAATTGGAAGAAATTAAAGTTTGGGGATTGAAATTAGATTTTGTAAGGCTTAATTGGTCAAATCAGGGGCCTAATTATGAGAAGATTAAAATTTAGAGGTCAATTAATGACTTAATTATAGATTCCCAAGACCAAGGACCAATCTATAAGTGACGCAATTTTGAGGGTAGAAAGTGGTCAAATCAGGGGTCAAACTGAAAAAAAATGAAATTTTGGTGGTCAATTAGGGATGAAATTGAACAAATTGAAAACCAAGGACTCTTTTGTAAAAGGCGTTGAACTTTGGAGCTGATATTTAAATTTGACAAGGGTACAATTGTATGCAATTAAAAGTTGAGAGATAATTATGGATGCAATTAAAAGTATTTAAACGAGAATAGACAAATTAAAATTGGCAAAATCCAAAATTAAAAAACATAATTTCTAGGGTTTAACCTAAATGACATATCATTCACCCACTGTTCATCTCTTTCTTTGAAAATCTTGGTTAATCAAGTAAGCATGTTTAGGCGAATGAATATGGCGTGTCCAACCACCTCAGGGGTTGTAACCACCACCATTCAATTGAGAAACACTCCCTCTATAATCTCATGTCCATGAAATTGAATGTTTACACCGTAATTCTTCTACAGAAGTCTCTAACATCTTGTCCATGTCAATTTTCCTTACATTTTCAAATTCTAGGCTGATCGAGTTAATACCTTTGAACGAATAAATGTGAAGTTATAGACCTCTAAATTAAGTAAGGTTGGGTCCAAAAGAAAGGTGTGCACCTCCTCTGCCAACTTCAAGTGGTTTCCGATGATATTTACATCGAAATTGCTCTGGCGAAGCCTTGAAAATGGTCAACCCAATCAGCCTTGACAATGACAACCATTATTTTAAAAACCACCCAATTTTTTCATGTGTTCACACTTGAAAGCCTTTCAGAGGGTTCTTATCAAGGGCTTTAAAACCTCTCTCAAGATCAAAATGCTAAAAATGGCTCCTTGCCCTCCAAGTCTAGCAAAACTACCAAGGAACAAAACCACTATTATAAAACCAACCTAATATAAAAGCTTATAGCTTTTAACTTTTATATAGAACCCTCTCATTTAAATCAAAGAGCTAATCTTTGATGGAATCCACCAAAAAATGTTATAGCTAGTGTTAGTGCTATACTGGTGCAGGATCCACTCCGAGAAAGAAAAAACTAGAAAAACCTTATAAATACCCCTTAAAGAATAAAAAAATGAGACAGGAGGAATACTTTATTAATATTAAGAAGGTTTAAAAGTCTAACATAGAAGGTCTAACAAACTTTGAAAAGAAAAGGAGTGAAAGGGAAAAAAAAAGAAGGAAAAGCAGCTGCCTATAGTCAGCAAGCTTGAAGAGGGTATAACCATGTAAAAACTCAAGAGTGGAGTCCATATGGCTTACCCACTCATGCTTTTTTAATGTTTAATGACATTATAGGCTTGTTTTGGTGTCACATTATATTAAGTTTGGATGTTGTTTAATGCATAAAAATGTAGTTTTTCTTTAAAGCCCAATTGTTTGTAAGAAAGTAGTTTTCTTTTGGAAAGTGGTTTCCTTGGAAAGTAAATTAGTTTTTGATGTTTGGTAGTGTCATGAAAAATAAGTTAGAAAACACTTTCCAGTGTTTGGTTATGTTATGGAAAATAAGCTGGAAAATAGCTTAATAATGTTTTTTTTCAAGTTTATTAAAATAATAAGGAACAAATCTTACATATTAAAAGGTTGAATGAGAATGGAATTGAAAAAAAAAATCTAATTTCATGAATTATCTCAAATAAAATAAATAATAATCAAACTAATAGAGATCAAATCTAACAGATAAAAAAATTGAAAGATGATGAAATTAAAATAATAATAATTACAATTTCATAAATTATTTTAAATAAAATAAGTAACAATCAAAAGAATGAGGACCAAATTTGATAGATAAAAAATTTCAATTAAAAAAAATGATAAAAGAAAATTAAATAACAATAATGAAAATAATGACCAAAGTTAATATAAAAATCAAATTAAATCAAATTTTAAGGGATGAAATTTTAAAAAAAAAGATTCAAATAAAATATATAGCAATCAAAAGTTTGAGGACCAAATTTGACATAATTAGTAAATAATATGATATTTCTAAATTTTTCACAACTTCTGGAAAGTGTTTTCCGTCCAAAATAAAAGGAAAACACTTTCCTGGAAATCAAGCCAAATTTTCCTTTAACAGGAAAGTGCTTTCCGTTGACCAACTTTTCCAATGACAAACAAATTCAGGAAAGTGATTTCCCGAAAACCACTTTCCAGGAAAAAAAACACGCCCTTACTTGATGTTGCTTTGAGTTAGTTGTTAATGTTTTTTGGATGTTTATGAAACATTTGGATATTGTTTTTGCTAAGATAGAATGGTTTTTGTAATCTGCTAAAAGCGGCAGTTGCTGTTTGATTCTTATTTTTGGATTGTTAGTTCATGTTCTTGGTTCCAAAGCTTGGTTTTTGTCCTAAAGAGTTAGTTTTAGATATAAATTTAATGCATTAGTTGTCTGTCAATAGGGCTGCAATTTTGGTTTTATAAATTTCATG
>Ga0325405_1000247_pt1 | contig 51238 bp, 24 predicted proteins | sample PopdelMetagenome_21_FD_205663 | JGI IMG/M metagenome (GOLD analysis project Ga0325405, IMG submission 205663) | Populus deltoides microbial communities from Bellville, Georgia, United States - Xylem-Control-R2 | ecosystem: Host-associated > Plants > Phyllosphere > Stem > Wood/Secondary xylem...
AATCAAATTGAAGAAGTCTTGAGATTTTGAAAGTGAAACATGAAATTTGAGGTGAAGAGAGAAAAAAAAAATACCGCCAACACAAAACCTCATACCTTTGGACCCCACATGTCGTCTCATAATAATAGAGGGTCGGCTGCAGAGATCACAATGCCTTTCTTTTTAATAATGTACTTATTTTTTAAATTACTAAACAACTCTAAGTGTACCTCTAAATATTGTCTTGTGCTACTTGTGCCTCTTGGATTTCTTTGAATTTACAAGCAAAGGAATTTAAAAACACAGCAGGGTTCTTCACATGTTTATCTGGGGCGGCTCGAGCCAGACGTATTACTGCATACAATGAGGTCTGCAATAAAAGAAAGATTGGCATGAATTCATGTTCAATGCATGCATAAGAAATCCACTCAGTTAATCCATGGCTAGTGGAGGGAACATATCCCAATTAACAAATACGTGATTAAAATGTTAACCCCAAAAACACCTTGGAGCATTTATATACAGTTATATCCATTTGCTGGATGCCTTCTTTTTTTTTTTTTTTTTCCCACCTATTCAATCATAATAGTAACAAAGTAGTTCTTCACGTCACTACCATGTCTATTTTTACATCCAACTCTAGCTCACATTAAATCTTGGATAGCTGATATGCTAATTCTGTGATTGCTGTTGGTTCCCTCTTCGTTTTGGTGAGCCTTTCTTCTGTTCATCTCGGCATACATCTCCTCTATCATTGGTTTCCATAGACGAACACGAGCATTTATAAACCAATTTGATACCTGTTTATTTCCAAGATTTTGTGAAGGAGATTATGAGACAGCAGAACAAATGTTGAATCTTATAACGTCAAGTGATCAAAACACAAGAGCGTATAAGCATGTCCTTCAAATTCTTGAAATATTCCATCCAACTATACAATCTTTTTTTATGTACCTGGCTTCTTGTTAGTCCGCTTTTTGCCGCAAGCAAATGCTTCTCTGCATCTTTAGGGTACCTGAAAGACATCAAACGTATAACTCACTTTTGACGCATGATTGTCAAACCAGGCTAATGCATTTTACCATAGTAAAGGCCTCTTAACAAGGTTAGTTAGGAAAGAAGATCTCACGGGTGAAGAAAGTTCTGAAACATCCATGCCCGCAGAACTGAGACAGATCTTTCTGGTAAGCCTCTCTGGGGTCTCCATAGTTGATGGTCATTTTTCTTCAGCTGCTGGAGAGTCCATTGCTTTTGTAAGTATGAAGTTCCAAAAGATCCTTCTGTCTCTATGGTGTCTCCACTATCCAAATGAGCTCCCATTGCTAGGATTTGGTTGCTGATCCGCTCCCTAAGGCGTTTGTACAAGAAAGATATTGTTTGAAGAGAAAAACGTGTGTGAATCTGTGGGTCCAACTCAGTTGCAGCATGGAATGCTGAAATAACTGTGTGTATTTCATCCAAGCATTGGCTATATCGTTCATCAACCTGAGCATATGAGGTAGGTGCCTTGTTATTGTGCCACGATGTTGTGTCCAACAAACCCACACAAAGTAACAAGAGGTAGTAGCTTTCACCATAGAAGTAATAGGATAACCACACATGCTTCAAGCAATTTATACTATAAATATGGCAGGAAATGATATTTGAATAAAGCAATTTTTCAATTACAGCTTTGCCATTAAACTTTTCAATATTTGGATAGTTCAGTTTCAATGTTCAAACATTTATTCGATTTTGATCCCACAGAGTTCGTTTGAGCAGCATGTATATCAACCGATTATAACAAAAGTAAGGAGTTAATACATTCATTTTAATCAGAAGCATGATTCATGACAAGACAAGATTTTATCACTTTCATAATTAGTTAGTACCCATAATTAAATCGACATACCACTTGCAGTAGAGTTAGCAATTGTGTTCTCTTTGCTTCCAGTGCCCGTTTCTGCAGTGCTGGATCCATTTGAACATCAAGTCTATCATTCCCATCAGGAGATTTATCAAAACCCATCGCCGGCATCCCTCCCTCCATTGCGTAACTTGAAGAGAATAGTGTACTTGCTCCAGTCTTGAACCCCTGCTCTAGATTCTCCAGTGAATAGCTTGCAATTTGAGCAAGTATTTCCTGTATTACATGAAGATATCTGGATCCTAATAATACTTGTGAGGATTGACCAGTTTTGTAAGAACTGCAACTCAAAGAAAGCTCCTTACTGCTACAAGAAGTTTGTTCAGAGCCTAACCTTGTTTCTTTCGAGAAGTGGCGTGCTACATGATTAAGAGCGATCTCCGAGCTTTGATCAGGGATACTTCTGCTATCCATGACAGAAGGCTGAGATGTGGCAAGGCTTAAAGAGAGCTCATTAGTAAGTTTACCAGATGCAAAACATTCATCTGCACTCACATTCACACCATTTGATGTTATCCAGCCATTTGGTTGCAGGTTTCCAACGGACGAATGTGGTTGAAACCCTGCTCTTAAAGGTGTTCGTCCACTGAGCTCTATGGGAGCAGGAAACCTGTCAAAATCCTCCTTACCATTCGTACTACCAAATACTTCACCACATCCATAATTCAAAGATGACGCAAATGATGAATTCAAAGCATTGGTGCAATCATTCGAAACAAATGACCTTGACTCTTCCAAAGGGTAGCTTGATGGTCCTGAAATTGCCAAGTTGTTCAGAGTTTCTTGAAGACCACTTCTTGTAGCCACAAGAGTAGCAAGTGCATAATTAGGGATTCCACTCCCAAACTGCTCTTCAAACGGAGGGTTACCAGCAGAACGTGAACAGCCAGGTAAAGTATCTCCCACAACATTCCTTCCAAGAGATGCAACTAATGCATCTGAGTTCATAAATGAAGATCGATTTGCTGAGTGAATGTTTGCATGGAGATCACGTATAGGTTCTCCTTGCAATGTTGGAAGCATGGTAAATCCAGCCAATGTTTGATTATGGTGGTTAAGGTTAAATGAATCCAACTGGACAAGTGAGTTGGGTGTTCTTTGTGATGAACAGTCCATGGTAACAGAATTCCTTCCTGCCATATCTATTGGAACACTAAACAAACCATTCTCCATGATATTGTGAATCAATTAAATCACATGGCAAGAGACACAAATAGCAAGTTCCTATGTTTAACTTGTATGTTAGACCACTTTCACTTGCAAAACAGCGTTCCTTGCACTTATGCGGAACTCCTCTCACTGAAGATCATGAACAACAGAACAGTAATCAACATTCCATAGCTGAACTATGCGTAGTTCTTGCAGGCAATCTTGAAGGTTTTAATTTCTGATGTCAAGTAAAATTCAACTGAAGAATTTCAATGAATTGATAAGGTCAGAGCACACTAATAGTAAACCGTAGAACCATAATTAGAGGAAAAACAATGCTAGTATATATTCAGCAAAAAAATGGATGATGAAAAACGATCAATATCAGGCTGTTAGTTTGCAGGCTTCTCTGCATTTTCTCTCTCACTGGAAAACGTTCTAGAGCATTGAGAATGCACTTTTAAGGAGGCATAGCCTAATGGCTGTTTACTTGATAACTTCCTTCACTTAAGCAAGGTTTGATTCCCAATGATTGCAATTTACCAAATTGTAATAATGTCATTGGGGAGGGCCACCCCCGGCTGTGAGGTCGGAAAAAAGTAAAAAAAAATAAAATACCATGGCGCACAAGCCTTCTCCAGCATAGGTACATTTTACGTTATTTCAACTTAATTTGATGAAATTAAGCCGAGGACATTCATTTCACACACGCATGGAAGCACATCAACAACCACTTTCATTTACTGACCCACATATAGAGAAAGGTGAAGATAATTGTTGGAAGTACAGCAAATTGCCATCAGCCATCAAAACAGTTTATTCTCAAGAAGTTACAACTAGCCATTAAAACATGTGAAAGAAGGCCAGCATAAACAATCTCGTTCAGATATCTATGACTTGGGGCCTCTTTAGTTGCAGTCACCACAGCCCCAAATGAACCTAGCCTAGTCTTATACAAGTGATAATACCGTCAGGCCATGGAAAATATGCAAGAAAGGAGAGCATGGATCGAAATTTTTACAGATGACGGAGGGGTCAATACGAACCATATCAACAATAAAAGGGAGAACATAGTTGTAATCTAAGAATGTTATGTAACTAACACCATTCCCGATGCAGCGAATAGTTAGCTATAGGAGATTTGCAGATGTGCTTACTTTTAAAGCTTCCAGAGCTCTCGAGCACTATTCGTGTAAAAGCAGAAAGGGGAGATCAGAGATGGGATAAAGACCATGTAACTGAAGCCTAAAGAGCACCAAAATAGCATCCAAGGAAAGCAAGGGAAAAAAGAGAGAAGAAAGACCTAAAGAACTCTGCACGAGTATGCTAAAACAGTTGACATCAGGCGCAAAGAAAAGCAAAATTAACAGTTCAAATGTGTTTTGAACTAATGTATGGACATAGCAGGAGTGCTGGAATTATAAAAAAGGAAGATATGAAGGAAAGCATGTGAAAATGACCAACCTTGTTTACATTTGCTGAATGGTGATCACCCAGGAAGAGACAGCCCCTGTAGATACAACGTCGACCAGCATACCTTGTAGACGGCTAAATAATGAGAGTTAAGAATTTTCATGCAGATTCATGGGATTTCCCAAATCAGACATAAGAAGTTTTATACACTCACAAGACAAAGTGGACTGGTTGACAATATATGGAGGCTCCCTCGAACAACCCAGACAAGCTATAATCAAAAGCCACAAATTTCCTATGAAATCATTGGTTTCTCTTTCTCTTTCTCCATGAAACTAAGAGCACAATCAAAAGCCCAAAAACAGTGGCAACTTTTGTTTTTTCTATAACAAAAAGAAAAGAAAAGAAAAGAAGCAACAAGGACTCATGCACTAACCCCACCCTCCTCTAAGCAACAACAACAAAAAAATAATTTGTTTGCATGATCAGAGAAAGTATGGTTTTTTCTTCAAGAACCCGAAACCCAAGAAACTGAGATTCAGATTTTCAGACTCCTTCCGTCTTTCTCTCCACAAGATTTTAAAGCTCATAAACACACATGGGTGTTGAAAATAAAGGACAAAAAATTCTGAAAACTCACTAAAAAGCAAGAAAGAGGGTTACCCAAAAGCCAAAAAAAGCTTCCACAGTGAGATGGGGAGATGCATAAAATGGACCCCTTCATGGAGACTAAACTGGAGAGAGAGAGAGAAAGAAGAGCCACACAAGAGTAAAACAAGGGGATGGAGAGAGAAAGGAAGAAAAAAGAGTGATGAGGAAGCAAATTACTCTTTGGTGCAGTGCCACTCATTTCTCTTGCAGGCTTTTGAGGGCCCATTGTTTCCCTCTCTTTGTCATCCTCACCACCTCTCATTATCTGTTCCTCTGCAATCATCACAATCAAAATATCTGGATTCTCTCTGTTACAACTTCTGTTCATGGCAGGTCTTCTCAGCACCATTTTTCAGATAAAGTCCTTTGCTCTTTTAGCTATTTTAAGACAATGAAGCTAATGTGATAAGGGAGGAGAGTTATTGAAATACAGTAGGTTTATACTTTCTCCAAAGAATCTTAAATGTTCCAGCTTTCGGAAAGATTGAAGGAATTAATTTGATTTATTAATTGAATTCTTTTATATATAAAACTTATTGAATAAATAAAATATACTATTTACTCAGCTTGTTTTCGTTTTTCTTTAAACTTCTTTCAGATATACATGCAAGAAAGAACAATGTTTACGAGATCAAGTTTTTTAAAAAGTGTTAATTTCAAAACGAATCACACCTCTTTGCAAACACGTAAAAAACCCTAATTTTAATAAATTATAAAATTCAGTTGCTTAAAAGCTTTTTAAATATTAAAATGAAGTAAATGGTGTAGGAACTGGGATTTGTAAATCTCAGACTTTAATGTTAGAAAACACACTGTTCCAGGCTTTTTAGCAGTGTACCTTACAAGAAATGGTGATGCAAGCAAAACAAAAAATGATGAGAAAATCTAGAGAGGAGATTTGACAAATTTATTGAAGCAATTACAAGGCCTATCTACCTCTTTTCTTCTTTCGGATTTCTATGGGCCACACCCTACTGGACTACTACTACGCAATGTACCTGCAGCAGGCTCTATTTTTCTATCTATCTACAAGGGAGGAGACCTATGATGATGATGATGATGATGATGCACTGGTTTCAGGTGATCTTGTTCACTCTGCATGTTCTTTGGATCATGCTTCAAGAAACTCAAGATTCATCAGATCCATGCGGTAGAGTCCTAAGGAGCTGATGTGATGATACAATCCCCATCTTCGGTGTGACAATTTTGAGTCTAACGAGGTTGGCAACTGGAAAAAAAACTCTTGTAATTGGTGAGATCTCTAGTTTCTTTCAGTGATGTTGTTACAGTCATAGTTATTTCCGTCCTCTTATGTCCAAATGATATTATATGTATTTGCACTGATTACATGAGCATTTAAAACTAAGTTTTGGAAAAAAAAAAGAAAAAAAAATATTCATTGATGAGTTGATAGGTATTTTTTTATATATTTAATTAACATTTTTGCCATCGTGATTTATTACAAGAATGATTCTCAATGAATGATCATCTTGTGACTTGTGATCAAATGTAGAAGCCTAGGTAATTTGAATCAAGGAATTCTTTTTCCAGAGATGGAAGAGTCCAAGATGGAAAAATATCATGTCTTTTATATAATTTCTATTTTTTTTATTTTAAAACATAATTGTTTTTTTTATTTATTTTCAAAAACATAAAAGTATTTATAAACCATCATTTAAACACACATACTTTAACTCATGATTATGAATTGCAAATTATTACATTATTTATATTTTTTTTTATTAAATATAACAACTAAGGAAAAGAGAGATTATATATATAAAAAATAATAATAAATATAATATCAGTAGTAGTAGTAGTAGTACTAATTAAAAAAACAAAAATAAGTTTGGTTTGATAGCCTCCCTAACCTAAGCAATTAAGGTTGAAGGGGTGTCTTAATACCTAATAACTTAAAGTCAATTGACCTGAGAGCTACTGACCTAATGTTTGTTACATGGGTTGAGGAGAACGCTTAAGAGAATCAAACATTGCACTATCTACATTTAAGTATCTGCAACCTGAGTTACTAAACTCATAGGAGTGTCTTAACACCTAATGTTATAAAACCAACTGATCTGAGAGTCATTACCTTAAAGCTTATTATATAGGTTAATGATGCATTGTGTTTTAAGCTATATTATTAAAAACAAAAAAGAGAATATATATATCTCAAACACAAGGAAGTTAACCTTAGAAAAACATTAAAACAAATTTTGTTTTCTTTCAAGCAAAGCCCCGTAACTATGTGTTGATATATTGAGCACCAAAAGAAGGTTTATTAATATCTTAATTAAGAGGTATATTGTAACCCAATTTTAGCCTATTGGTTTCAAATTTAATTTTACAGGTTTTAAAATGTAAAATTAAAATATCAGAGATTTATTTCAATGAAAATGTGATTTGTTAGCTTGCACGGACACTAAGGACTACAATATGCTTTTGTCATTCTATCTTTATCTTCAAGATAATGATAATTGTCTGCTTTCGAATTCGATTCTAATTTGAACTTCAAAAAAAAAAAAAATGAGTTTGATTGAGACTTTATTTTTCGCAAGTAATGAGACTCTTGCACTGTAATTACAGATCTTAGTATATGCAGAAAGGGAGGCAGAGGAACCCAGAAGAAGGCCATTACCAGAAACCTACAGAAAAAAAATAAGGACATTTATAAAAAATAGTGAAGGCGCGGCTGAATCCTAGATTAGCCGCCACTGCCCCCTCCCCCCAGCTTCTTTCCTCCTCTTCTTCCCCAGTCACCAAAAACAGCCAGAGCAAGCCCTCCGTGGCTTTTCTTTTCCTCTCTGACTTGAGACCAAGACCTTCACAACACCAGCCTTGGGATCCCCTCTCAGCCGAACTAACATCACCAACCTTCACCCTTCACCCTCAGATTTCCCTCAACAGACTCCAGCCCCCTCACCTCCAGATTGCCAAAAAAGATAACGTTCAAGAAGTTTAGTTTCAAAGGATGCTATTTGAATGGTCTTTCGAACAAGTCTACTGACAAGCCTGTCAAGCTCTTCCCTACACATGCTCATGGAAAGGAAGAACCCAGGACCAACAGATGGCCACAAACCCGGGGACATGAAGCAGGAGACCAGGGTAACGAAGCCAACACCGGAGACTAAGAAAACAGAATGACAAGAACAAGTGAAAATAAGAAGAAACAAGGGGAGTGTTTGTTCATCCAGCAACATCACATCTCGATCGCCATCATCCTCATCTCCGGTTGCACCACCCCTCAGTAGCAGCAATAGGGTGTGGTCACTTCCATGTAACGGCAACAATGGAGTCTTCATCGACCCAGTCGAAATCAGTAGCAATCTTCCCTTCCCAACAACAACAATGTTGTCTTCAGCAACACAACAACAGTGGTGGAAGATCTTCCTGCTAGCAAAAAAACGGCACCTTCTTCTCCAACCATCGACAACTGCAGGATCAACTTCTCAACAACAGGTAGCATTGGTTAAGTTCCCCTCTCCAGCTGAGCACCAGCTTTCAACCGGCGATAACAACAACTCCAGTAAAACTCTTCTCGCCAGCCCTTGCACCAGCTGTGAACAACAGCAGACTACAAGCTCCAACAGGCACTCCTCTCTCCCCACCGTGCTCTTCCTGCCAGCGTCCACTATTTCCTCAATCGGGAGAAGATCCTGCTCCACCGTGGTTAGCTTTCTTTTTTCTTTTCCGACCGTGGCTCTAGCCATCGCCAGTGCTAGTAAGTCGCGTCCCCTCCTGTATTACAATTCACGTTAGTAGCTATGAATTATAATTCACTTGCTACTGTAGCAAGTGAATTGTAATTTACTTGTCTCAACCAGGTCACTGGCTTATGCTAGTGACTAAACCGGGGAGGTTGGGTCTATCCCATGTAGACTGGGTTAGATCCACCAAAATTAAAAAAAAAACATAATAAAAAATAGTTTTTTATTCAAATTTTTGTGGATTTATTCACTGGCGCTAAAGTCAAGAGTTATACCGTATTTTGTGGATTGCACAATATTTACCAACGCTAGAGTTGGAAATATTCATAGGTGAATATTCACTAACGCTAAAGTTAAGAATATTATAGGATGACCATAAGAACAGAACACAAACAAACCTTTAGCAATTTTAGACAAAATCAGCAATGGAGTCTGCCTTAGGTAGGACGCTTAAGAGGTGATAACATCTTTCCTTTCACGTAACTAGTCCCGGATCATAGAATCTCTATTGACCAGTTAGGGTTCCTAGTGATCATAATACTAGGTGGTGACTTTTTAAACAAGACATTTTCCTCTAAAAGAACATGATGCCAGATATTTGTTCTTTTTTTTCTCCAATCAAGTGATAATTTTTAATTGGTCGCTGCGATGTCCGGGTGTGACAAGGTATATAGCAGACACATAAATCTAATGAGAGTTTGTTTATTTGAATAGATCAGTGAAGTAAAATGATGACTAACTTGGTTTTGAATTTTGTAAATTATTATTTTATTTTAATGCTTTAATTATCAGGGATCAGTAATAAGCTGGTTGAGAGTGTGATAAGTACTTGTATTTTTATTAAAGTTTTATATCATCATATTGCACTTGAAGTATCATTAAATTCCATAACTTAAACATGTTTTATAATAAAAAGTTCGATAATATAACATATCTTAAATTTATGGTAAATACTTATTTTAAATGTAGGTTTGTAAAATATGCATATCTCATAATTCAAAGTATTGATTGATGTGTTTAACTATTGAAATTAAAAAGATAAAAAGAGGGTTAAGCTTGTAGAAGAAATTCTAGTTGGGATGGTTCAATTCAAAACTAGAACACCATTCCGTTTTTAGGTCTTAACTTGAGCTTTAGACCTTGAATTTAGGTGTTGTTTAGCTTGAAGGAAAGCTAACACATATGCCTAATACATTCACGAAGAGTCCAAGATTCAATATTGCCGTTTGAAGTTCAAATCTTAGCAACAAAAAAAAAGTCTGAATCTGTCATGCAGCTCAAACATTGTTCGATATTCAACCCATATCTCGAGTTCTAAACAATTAAATGAGTGTTTTTTTTTTGTTAGAGAAATGAGACAAATAACCACAACTTTCATGAAGACCATTTATTCAAATTCTGATGTGATTGATGACATTTTGTTCAGCCACCAAATCAATAGTTCTAAATTTTAGCATATAAAAGGAGGCATTTGCCATATATTCAGGTATCTTGGTTTTCAGATCAAGATCTTTCTCTTACTTCGTTTTTTTATATTTTTATGATATTCAAGTTTTATTTCATGTAATATTCACATTAATCTCTTGTTTATACTTATCATTTCTTTTACTATACTTAGTTAATTTATATCATGGCTATGTTCTTGTCTTGTTTATTTATTTTCTTCTTCTTCATTATATTTAGTTAAGTTTATTTTTGTCAAAGTGAAAAGGTTACACTAATGGTATAAGAATAAGTATAGTACAAACTCAATATGAATTTTAATGATTATATTCAAGAAAGTCTGCTATTAAAATGTTTTATAATTGTTATCTTACTCAATCTTAATACCCTACTTGTTAAGTGGTGAGTCTAGATTCGTGGTGTACAACCCTTGACACAAAAAATACTTGATTCTTTCATAGCCTATTGTATGGATAACCAACATCTGTACTATAAAAGAAACTTAATTTGTTGTTGATATAAGTTAGCACCATGAATACTTGACAACATTTATAAGTATTGGCGTTACTTAAAATAAGATAATTATTATGATCATATTAACAATTTAAAATGAGCCATCAATGATAAATCATCCAATTGGAACCTCCTTTGTGTTTGGTTTTCATTTGAGTAATAAATAGAGTTTGGACTATACTTATTTGAAATACCATTGGTGGATCCTCTAACCTTGGTAATTGTTTTATCTTTGTTTAATCTTTACATTAATATCATATCTCAAAGTTCTCTTCAACTCTATTTCTTTTATTATTTATGGTTTTGTATAATTAACCTCCTTGTGGATTGACCTTAGTCTTGCTAGATTATTTATTACTTTGACACGCCTACAATTGGAAGAAGACATAAATCATTTGATCGCATCAACTGGCTACCTAACTTCTTTTCTAAGAAGAAAAAGAATAGGAGGTAAGCTGTTTAAATCCTTTAATATCTTTTGAGAACTCAAGATATAACCAGGAAAGCTATCATAGAGTATGTATGATAAATACCGAGAGGTGATCATGACACCTTAGCTTTTATACTCATATGATTACAATGATAAGTAAGGGAGCTTTGAAAGGTTATAATTGATGAGACAAAGATGTATGCAAAGATCATCTAAGCTTATCAGATGAGCATTCCTTTCCCAGAGATCAATTCCACAAGTTATAGCTCGAGTAGACCTAAACAGAAAAGTCATGAAAACTCGCTACAAAGATTTAAGCTTTAAGAGATAAAGTCCATGAAGAAAAGAGACATATATTTCTCAGGTAAAAATACATACATATAATCCTGAAAGCATTGCATTTTGATCTTTATAGGGAGTCTAAGAAGAGAATCCTTGATGGATTTGAATTTTTTCTAGCAAAGAAAATCCATCAGAGGTTCAATTCCCACAGATACAAGGTAAAATTATGTCAAAATATGAGATCATTAGATTATATGAATGCAACTTTGAAGCATATCTTTTCAAGTGCACTTTTAAGTCACTTTTAGACATCGTCTTTGAAGCATATCTTTTGAAGTGCGCTTTCAAAGCACTTAGTTTTAGACAACATATTTGAAACTATCAATTTTTGAGTGTGCATTTGAGCCATCACTTTCCAGATAGCATGTCTTTGATCCTAATCTCTTTTACATAGTGCTTTCGACACTATTTTCTTTTGAGTGTGCCTTGAAGCCCTTGCCTTCTGGATAACGCATCTTTGAGCCTTATCTCTTTTACATAATGCTTTTGACACTATTTTTTCTAGTGCGCCTTTGAGCCCTTGCTTTCTAGACAATGCGCCTTTAAGACCCATCTCTTTTACATAGTGCTTTCAGAACTATTTTCATCTGAGAACGCCTTTAAACCCTCACCTTATAAATAACACGCCTTTGAGCCCTATCTTTTTTACATGGTGCTTTCGGTATTAATTTCTTCTGAGTACGCATTTGAGCCCTCGCTTTCTAGATAGCGTGCTCTTGAGCCCTATCTCTTTTATATAGTTTTTTTCAATACTTTTTTCTTCTAAGTGCACTTTTAAGCCCTCACCTTCTAGATAACGCATATTTGAGCCCTATCTCTTTTATATAATGCTTTTGACATTATTTTTTTCTAAGTTCGCCTTTGAGCCATCACCTTCTAGATAACACGTCTTTGATCCATATCTCTTTTATATAGTTCTTTCAACACTATTTTGTTATAAATGAACCTTTGAGCCCTCACTTTCTAGATAGCACACCTTTGAACCTTATCTATTTTACATAGTGTTTTTGGCACTATTATCTTCTAAGTGCGTTTTTGAGCTCTCATCTTCTAGATAACACGTCTTTAAGCCCCATCTTTTTTTACATAGTGCTTTCAACACTATTTTCTTATAAGTGTGCTTTTAAGCCCTTGCCTTCTATATTATACGCCTTTGAACCCTATCTCTTTTACATAGTGCTTTCAACAATATTTTCTTTTGAGTGTGTCTTTGAGCTATCGCCTTCCAAATAACGCGCCTTTTAGCCTTTTTTTTACATAGTGCTTTTGGCATAATTTTCTTTTGAGTGCACCTTTGATTCCTCGTCTTCTAGATATCATGCTTTTGAGCCCTATCTATTTTACAAAAATAACCCAACTTTAAGTTCTCTAAAATTATCATTTTCTTTTATACAAAAATAAAAAAAAGAGAGAGAAAATGTTAAAAAGTAAAAATATACAAGAAGACAAGTGACTTGGTTGGCATGAGCAAGCTAAAGAAGAATTGACATGTATAAATAACAGATGGAGTGACCAAATTGAATATGTGACAAAAGATGAGTAATATTTTGGGCTATACCAAACTTTTTCAGGGACTAAATTAAAGAAAATAAAAGCTTAAGGTTTAATTGGGGACTAAATAGAACAAATTAGAAAACAAAAACTGTGTTGAAAAAGACGCCAGACTTGAAGGGTTTCAATTGATTTTCAGCAATAGCCTAATTACATAAAATTAATAAGTTTTGTCTTAATTATTGTTATATATTTTTAACCCAAAAAAATAAAATCAAGAGGATACACATGAAAAATAGAAAACAAATCTAAAAATAGAAAAAAAATTTAAAAATACAAGAGGATACATATGAAGAAAGCCTAGAAGACTACCCAAGTTGGTGGTAAAGGACCAAAATGACAAGTGAAAAAGTTGGAGGACCAGAATGTACAAGATTGACAAAATTGATGACCCAATTCTAGTTGACAAAAGACCCATTTGGTCAAAATATTTTTATTTGGGGTAAAGAAATACAAATTTGGATGAGTAAAGACTCAATGACAATTTTGAAAGGCTTAATTAATTTTATTGAGGACTTAATTGCAAGGAAAATCAATTTTTTAAAGTCAATTTGGGTGTTAATTGAAAGAAATTAATGTTTAGGGACTGAAATTGGACTTTGGAAAGTTTAATTGATTAAATCAAGGGCTTAATTGTGAAAAACATTAATGTTTGATAACTAATTAGGGGTTTGATTGAATAAATTCAAAACCAATATTCAAATTGTAAAAGGCGCGACACTTTAAGGGCTGAAATTCACAATTAAGGGTTAAATTGAAGAAAATTAAAAGTTTAATAGTTAATTAAAGGTCCAAATGCACAAATCAAAAACCAAAGACCAAGATGAAAATGATGCTAAACTTTAAGGCTGATGATTGGGTTTGATAGAGGTGAAATTGCATGAAATTAAAAGTTTTGGGGCAATTATGAGTGCAATTAAAAGAAATAGGAAGAATAGGGACTGACATGAAATTTGTCATATCCCAAATTTAAAACTCTAATTTCTAGGGGTTTAACATAGATGACATGTTATTCACCCACTATTTATCTCCTTCGTTGGCAGTTTTGAATGTTCGGATTGACACTTTCCAAGAGCTTATTGTGGAATTTTAGACCTCTAAATGGCATGAGGGTTCTAACAAATAGAAGATGAATATCCCCTCTATAACCTCATTTCTATGAAATTGGACGTTTACATCCTAATTCTTCCATATAAGTTTCCAACATCTTTCCCCTGATCAACCATCACTGCATTTTCAGATTTTGGGTTGATCGCATTGACACCTTCAAGGGAATGAAGGTGGAGTTATAGGCTTCCAAATGAAGCAAGGATAAATCCAAATGAAAGATGTCCATCTTCTTTACCAAGTTCAGGTGGTCTTCGATGATGTTTACATCAGAGTTTCACTAGCGAAGCCTTGTAAATGACCAACTCAATTGTCCTTGATTGATATACTCATTTGTGCAAAACTACTTAATCTTTTCATGTGTTTACACTTAAAAACTCATAAAGGGTTCTTATCAAGGGTTATAAATCTTTCATTCAAGATCAGAAGATGAGAAATACATGCATTTATCTCTAAGAAACAAAATAGCACTTAGGCAAAACCATCATCCCAAAAAATCATTGAAGGACAAAGGTTACAACTGTTAACATTTGTCAAAAACTTTCATTTTGATCAAAGGACTGAGTTTTGATCAATATTTGAGGTAATCCATAAAAAATCCTAGAAAAATCCTATAAATACCCCTAAAAATCAAAGATAGAAAAAAAGGAGAGAAAAGAGAAAAATGTGAGGGTATACTTTATAAAAAGACTCTTGGGTGAAGGTTCAAAGACCTAACATAAAAAGGTCTAGCAAACTTTGAAAAGAATAGAAAGTGAAAGGGAAAGGGAAAGAAGGAAGGAAAAGAGAATGTAACTAGCAGCCTATAGCCAGCAAGCTTGGAGAAGGTTATGTGAAAACTCAAGGGTGGAGCGTGTTTAGTTTTGGAATATGTCAAAGGTATAAAAGGTGTTTGATGGCTTAGTCTAGGTTGCTAATGCATGTTCTTGATTCCCGAGTTTAGTTAGGGTCTCAAGTATTTAAAGAGTCAGTTTTGGATTGAGTTTTGATATTGTTTTTTTACTAATAATAGGGCTACAATTTTGGAAGTTGAAATCTTATATATGTTCTTGATGATTCGAGGTTATTTGCTAATGTTTTTTTAATTCAAACATGTTTGTTTATGATAATGTGGTTTGTTTGCGTTAAGAGAGCTTGGTTTAAAGGTTTAAAATGTATTTTCTGGGTTTGATAGTGTATGATGATTTTTCCGGGTAATCTGGGTTTATATTCTTTATGTTCATTCGAAGAACATTGTCTTGAGTGCTAGTTTTAGGTTTTATTTTGATTTGATTTTGGTTTCTACAAGTTCATATATCATAATTAGTAAATCATCTAGGGTTTTCATGCATCAATAACATGTTTTTGTGGGTTTTAATCTTAGGGTTTCAGTTTTGAATTGAAACCTACTTTTGACAAAAATCATGATGTTTGAGCAATAATTGAAACAAATGGATAATTGTTTACATTGCAGGGTTTGAGTTTGAATGTTCTTCATTGTTCTTCGTGTTTTTTATTTTGCCTTGATATTTGATTTGTTTTTGTTAGAAAATTTAATTTTTTTATTTTTAATTTTGATTTTGTTTCGATTTAAATCTCTATTTTGGTTTAGTTTTGGGTTAAATCTTGGTTTTTGGTTCAATTTATGGTTGAACCAGTTTTTTTAGGTCAACCTAATTAGGTCAAAACCGGGTCAAATACTTAAGACTTTGTTTGGTTTGCTACTGTTTTGATAAAAATGAATTTTAGCTTAAGGGTGTGTTTACCAAATACATCCTTAGGCATGTTTTGTTTTGAATAAAATTATGATTTTGCCAAACATGGCCTTAAACAAAATCTTTTAAAAATAAAAAAAGAAGATTTTTACTTGTATACGACCTGATTCTTATAAAAAATTGCATTTTTATTTATGAAAAGGGAGAGAATTTTTTTTTAACCATGGTTTTAGAAAAATACATGTGTTGATTTTTCTTTATATCTTTTGGAATTTACCCCATGTTTGTAAAATTCCTTAAGGACTTGGCCAAGAACCCTTTTGCTTTCCGGGATAGGTGAATACTGTCAAGGCACCTACATGGATCCTTCCTATAAGAATTTATTTGAACATATGAGCCCATAATAAATTTGAAATGAAAGATTTATTAATGGGAGTAAATATTTATTCCAAGCTATAGACAGACCATGGGTTATGAATCAATCAAAACCTTTAAACCATATCTAGACCACACAATGCATCTTATCTCAGGTAATATGCGTTGGGGGTGCCAATACCTTTCCTCATCACAATCAGTCTCTTACTCTTGGAATTTCTGATAAGACCAATACACCTGGGTCTCATGGTGACTCTTAACCAAACAATTAGGTCACGATTCCTTGATCCAAATGTCCCACCATGCCACGCGCCCACATGCGACATTAATTAAGGAAGTTTGAGCTTAAATTGATACAATATAGACCAAATTAAAATTAAAATCTCGAATTTGAAAAACCAAGAAGATGCACTACTACTCTTAATATTCAACGTAACGGCCCGTATCGAGTCAATTTACTCTAAATACCAAAACACTACAAGATTTCACAGTTTCACCGACGGAATTATTCCGTCGGTATGTGATTAAGATTTTGTTGGTAATTTATTTACTGACATCATCATCAACGGAATACGCCCGTCGGCTTTTCTTTCATCGGTAATACCATAGTCCGTTGTTATATCGGTCGGAAAAAGAAAAAACAATTAACGATGGTTTTACAGATGGAAATTGCGCGTAAAAAAAAGTTTCCTACTTGAAATATACCGATGGATTTTAGCCCGTCGGTGATAGTGTGACATACCGACGGATTAAAACCGTTGGTAAAATTGTCGGTGAATGTTTGGAATACGGACCGAAGATTTCCGTCTGTAAATTCATTGATCGTTGTGGCAGGCACTGTAAAATACCAACGGATTAAGTCCGTCGGTAAAGTTGTCAATGAGTCTGTAATACCGACCGAATATATCCATCTGTAAATTCATCGGTGACTGTGGCAGCTACTGTCAAATGCCGACGGATATATTCCGTCGGTAAAACCCTCTGTGATTATTTTTAAATATGTTTTTAAAAAATCATTTAGAATACATAATATAAAATTTTATAAATTAATGGTAATAAAAACCAATTATGCAAATAATTTTTTTATTAAACATAAAAAAATAAATAAAATTAAATAATAATCATTACAAACTGAATGTGTTTTTTTAAAAAATGTTAAATTAACTATTAAAGTTAAATAATATTCCTTACAAATTAATATAATGGTGGAGCTGGAGGAGGACGAGGAGACTGGTTGTTATATGGCCAAAAAGGAGTAGGCGCACATGTATCACCACTCTGTGATGCCATGTTCATGACAAATTCGCGAAGCTGGTTATGCTCCGCTTTTTGTTGTGCATGCTCCGCTTTGAGTTGTGCATACCGTTGTGCATCCTCCACGTTTTGTTGTGCATGGTCCGCTTTGAGTTGTGCATGCTCCGCTGATAGGTGGTCGTATTTTTCGGTGAGCTGAGTCGTATGTTGCTGCAAGGCCACAAACTCCTTAGATTGGGTGCTCGATACTGATTGGGAGTTCCCAATGGTTGAAACACTACGAGCCGCTCACAAGTTCCTGGCCGTAGTGTTGGAGAGCCCGTAAACCCGATTTTTTTTTTCCACCAGACGATCCAACCTCTATCCACAAATCCGGATCAAATTCTGGAAGGGTCAAAGGATCGTCCCAATATCTCTCCCTTAACCGGCTATTATAGGTCTCCTGAAAATAAAAAAGTAATCATCATATTCAATTCAATAAAAATAATAACTTACAAAATAAAATAATTGAACAAACATACCACGAAGTGTTGGGCACGATTGTCAACGAACTGTTGCTCCCCCTTTTAGCGGTCTAGACTCCGCACGTGCGTCTCCACAAACAGCTCCATTGGGCTCAGCTCACGTCCAAGAGACGTAGCCTATAATGAAAAAAGATTAATTAACAACAAATTAATCTAACGATATATTTTTTTAAAATTAATCTTACCATCCGTTTCGCATGTGTAACAAATAGAACGGAGTTGCTGGTGTGCGTTGTCACCAAGCCATGAATTGGCCGATTCTGGTTGCCAGCATTGGACTGTGAGCGTCGTGTGAACCGCTTAGACGTCACGTGCTCTAGATAGTGCATCCATATATCTTCCGGGATGTATATCGGTTTGAAATCTCTCCAAACCACCATGTCGTTCCAGCCTTGAAGACCCCTATCTCTCGCAGTTTTTTTTGCCTTTTTTTGTGATTCATACCAAAAATCACACAACCTATTTCCATAGTGAGAAATTAGAAGTTGAAACATAAATTTTTTTTCTAAAAAAATCTTATATTATTTTCGATGTTATCTAGTTGCCGCGTGATTTTCCCACACCCTCCTCACAACTTTGTCATGTGCCTTGTCTCAGGCGAATTTGTGCTGTGTATAAATAATTAGATAAATTAAAATAATAATTTAGTAACAATTATATTAATAAATTATTAGATATAAGCTGGAAATTAGAAATTAACACCAACCTCAAATCTGTTAAACCATGCATCGATTTGAGTTATCTATTCAGGATGTTTGGATACCTGACTCCATTGAAATAATGGAATCTCCATCGACGATTTAAACGTCGATAATATTACTCGGACGGCCTCAATGTTTGTGAACCTGAAAATAAATTAAATTTATGAAATATCGATTAGTTGTTCATAAATTATTTTATAATTTAAACCTTAACAAACTTACATTGAAAGGTCGTCCTTCCACTGTGCCTCGTACTTGCGGGTGAACTGATTCCGCTGTGAAGGCACGCCACTTCTGCGCTGTGAACCCACGTTGGAAGAGGCAGCATTAGTAGACGGTGCAGGTGGCGTAGGTGTCTCTTCTTGAGAGGCACCTAAGGATACGTCATCCTCGCTGCTAGAAGAACTAGCTGCGACCATATGTGAGCGACCAGCTCTGGTTTTCGTTCTATGCATCTACACAATTGTATACGAATAATTATATAATTAACTTCGAATGTTAAAAAAATTCGACAGCACCTCCCTTATACTAGATACTACCAAAATCCACAAACCAACAAATATTGACAACAGCCATAACCAATTGACTCCATCTATACTAATATTGTATATCACAGAACATCTATACATATAACATTCATACTACTTACAAGGTAAATTCAACATTAACAACATATTCAATCATTATATAAATACAAACAATAAAAAAAATTCAATAAATTAAAAAAATCTCTAGACTAACAATTAAAATTAATGTAAATAATTAAACATAAATCATGCAATAATGTAGTAAAATTACTAATTATTCCAACATATTCAATTACTTATTCTAAGGTAAATTCAACATTAACAATTACAATTCAACAAATTATTCAATCATTATATAAATACAAATAATAAAAAATATTCAATAAATTCTACAAAAACTCTAGACTAACAATTAAAATTAATGCAAATAATTAAACACAAATCATGCAATAATGTAGTAAAATTACTAATTATTCCAACATATTCAATTATTTATTCTAAGATAAATTCAATATTAACAATTACAAGTCAACAAATTATTCAATAATTATGCCAATACAACAATAAAATATATTCAATAAATTCAAAAAACAAATATAGAATATAGGAATAAAACATGCATAGCTTAATAATGTATTGATTTCAAGACTTTATCTACATTATAAAAATACACTAAAACAAAAAACATAAAAAAAATAAAAATAGCTAAAACAAAAAAAAACCCTTAAAGTAAAATGAAATAGAGGAAACACATATCTTTTAATCTGATGAAGATTCACAAGAACACTTGCTAGAGATTGTAGGTGAAAGCCTTGGAGAAATGAGAGGAAAAAAAATCAAAATTGAAGGTGAAGAACGAAAGAGATGAAAAAATAAACTGAAGGGGCGAAAGCTGTGATTGATAAGGCAGTTTTACCAACGGATTCACTGATGGATATAAAAAAATATTATTTAAATTTAGTCCGTCGGTGATGTTTCAAAAATCCGTCGGTAAGTTTTGAATTTCACACTAACATTTTTAATTACCCTCCATATTTTTTGCTGTTCGTCGGTAATTCCGTCGGTAAACTCATGCGGTCATGGATGCATTTAATGCACCGCCCTTTGGAATTTGCACAATCCGTCGGTGATTTGGTCGGTAATATTATCCGCTGACAAATTACTGACGGTCTTTATTCCATCGGTACATTCGTCAGTGATTGTGGCATTTTAAGTGATTATTTTTGAACTTTCTATTAAATGCTGACGGACCTTATTCCATTGATATGGACGTCGGTAAGTGTACAAGAAAAATTATATTTTTATTGCCTATTTACGTTCTTGCAAACACTTAAATGATAAACTATCCATCGCACAAAACAATAATAACAGTGCTTAAACAATACATATTTCGTGTTACAAAATATATCATCCATAATCTATATTACATGAAAAAAAGGTTTTACACAGGGCTTCATTTTGATAGTTAGTCAGAGTTTTCTTTTTCTTCGTCATCAATTAAATAGTCATCACCTTCATCGCAATCTTCAATATGATCATCATCTTCATCGATATTTGCTTGTCCGCTAGAGTTCAAAACAACATTCAACTCCTCTGCGTCAACATTAACAAGACTGTCATCGAAAACATGAAAATTTGAATTTTCTTCCAAGTCAACCGAAGGAGCAACTCGATATGATTCAACCAACTCGCTAACTTGAAAGACTTCATCTTGCACACTTGTGTCTTCGTTCTCATCCTGAACAAGCTCGACACGACCCTTGGGTTTCATTTTTAAAAGGACACCCAATCCACTCTTAATCGATCCTTTCTAAAAGAAGGGGTGTATGTGTAATAAACTTGTTGACATTGCTTTGCGAAAACAAAGACATCGTTTATGTTGCGGAGTCTAGCTTTTGAGTTGATTTTGACCAGACCATAATGCGGATCAACTCTGATTTCTCTGTCAGTCGTGTCATACCAATAGGATTTGAATAAAAACACTCTATTCTGCTCGCTATGATATTACAGTTCGACGATCTCTTCTAATCTACCTAGTAGTCAACTTTTAACTCACTACTAGTCGATCCCTTAACACAAACACTATTGTTGTATGTCTTTCTACCATGCCCGTGTTTTTCAGTATGGAAAACATATCCATTGACAAAATACCCATTGTAGCACTTAACTTTTCTTTCAGGGCCCAGGCTTAGTGAAGACAATGACTTAGCAGCACCCCTTTCCATTTGATAAACCTTATATATAATGTACATCAATGAACAGTAAACGAGAATCACGTAATGACATGCATTTAATAATTTTGCAAGTGAGAATGAGTTTGTGATAGTGCTTACATGTGTTCTGAACCATGTGGCAAATTGTTCATCTTGTAATTGAAAGATTTGGGATTCGGTCAACTATGAGTCTTTGGATAACAATTATTATCGATGTTCCCTGCAAGTGGTAATGAGTGTATTATATTACAATATCTAATTAATAGTATATTATTGACAAAGTTTAATTAGTATTACACATATATACACTTACTGAATAAAAGGTCTCAGCTCATCACAAATAGAACATAATTGTGTGCTTGTTTGAACTCTATTTCTCATAAATATCTTCCTCTTACTGCATTTTTAGGTGTGGGTCGTCCAGGATTGGAGAATATTGACAAGTTCTCACTGGAAGACACTTCACCGCCAACATCATGCTGTGGAACGCGATTGATTCTCATTCTCAGATGAGGTTCGAAATAGTACGAGATAAATGTTGAGATCTCCTCAACAATATAGGCCTCACATATTGAAGCCTCAACATGTGCCTTGTTCTTAAACTTTTTCTTAAGATTGAACAAGTACATGCATTGAATTAATCAAGTATTTTCAATGAAGAAAAACAAAGAAAATACTTTTATATATGAATTACATTGCAACTGTAATATCTAACTGTTCGAATGGGTACATCCATCTATACTAGACCGGTCCTTCAACTTTTGCCTTAAACGATAAATGTATGGGGAGATGCTCCATTGAGTCAAAAAATGATGGAGAGAATATCATCTCAAGTTTGCATAGTGTCTCGACGATATTTGTTTCAAGCCTCTCAATATGATCAACATTCAACTTGCTGGAGCATAAATCTCTAAAGAAATGACTGATCTCCATGAGTGCATTTCATATCCCCTTTGGCAACAAATCACGAAAAGCTAATGGGATAAGTGTTTGCATAAACACGTGGCAGTCATGATTCTTCATTCCATACAATTTGCATTCCTCCATATTAACTAGCCTTGATATGTTCGAGGCTTGTCCATCCAGAAAACATAGACTCTTAAGCCATTTGCAGACTAGTAGTTGTGTGTTTTTCTCTAACACGAAGCTTGCTTTTGGTTTTGCGACCCGTGACTCATCACAAACCAACTCCATATCTTGATGGTTACAAAACAAAGCTACATCCAATCTAGCCTTGATGTTGTCCTTTGTCTTCCCCTTGACATCCATGACAGTGTTGAAAATGTTCTCAAACACGTTCTTTTTAATGTGCATGACATCAAGGTTATGACAGAGAAGATTGGTCTTCCAATAAGAAAGCTCCCAAAAGATACTTCGCTTTACCCAATTATAGGTCAAACCAAAACTAGGAAACTTCTGCTTACCTGATTGGAGACCAAAGACAATGTCACCGTACAAGTTTACAACATCATGCAATTCTTCACCAGAAAGACGTGGGGGTGCAACATCCTTTTTAACTTTGCCAACAAAGAAATCTTTTCTGTTCTTTCTGTACCTATGATTATGTGGCAAGAAATGACGATGACAGTAAAAAAAAGAAGCTTTACCTTCATTTCTTAGCGTGAATGTCGTTTTGTTTTTCATGCAGTATGGACATGCTAGTTTCCCATGCATGCTCCAACCAGAAAGCATTCTATAAGCTGGAAAATCATTGATAGTCCACATCAAAGCCGCTCTCATAACAAAATTCTGTTTCCTCGAGATGTCATAAGTCAAAGCTCCAGAGGACCACAACTACGTCAACTCATCAATCAACGGATGAAGACAAACATCTATATTCCGCCCCGGATTGCTCGAACCTGGTATGATCATAAATAAAAACATGAACTTTAGTCTCATACACATCCCCGATGGCAAGTTATAAACCGTCAGTATGACCGGCCAACAAGAATAAGGAGCATCAAATGACCCGAATGGGTTGAATCCATCTATACACAACCCAAGACGCACGTTCCTTGATTCAGCTGAAAAGTGAGGATGCACACTATTAAAGTGTTTCCACGCTTCGCTGTTAGAAGGATGCACCATCACTCCATCAACCACATCATGTGATTGGTGCCATGTCATGTGCTTAGCAGTCCTTGATGACATGAAGAACCTCTACAGTCTAGATGTGATTGGGAAGTATCTAAGTTTTTTATATGCCACTACAGTCTTTCCCCTTCCAGTTCTGGGTTTGTAACGGGAATGCCCGCATGTCATGTACTCGGTCATCTCAGCATTTTCAAGGTAGTATAACATGCAGAAGTTAGGGCACATATCAATTTTCTGGTATCCTAAACCGAGGGGTTTCATCATGGACTTCGCAGCATAAAAGTTCTCTTTCAGCCTGTTCCCTTCAGGTAAAATGCTTCTCGCCCATTCAATAATCTTGTCATACCCAGCCTCACTCAACCCGTGATCTGACTTGATGTTGAACACCTGTGCTACGGCCAATAATTTACTGTGGTTCGAGCAGCCATCCCATAATGGTTCGTCAGAATCTTTCAACAAAGAAAAAAACCTAACTGCATCTGTATTAGGTTCTTCTTCTACAATTGGACATTGACTGACATTACCTTGATTCATTCTCATTGCATCCATAACCATATTCCAGTAAGGATTAGTGTTGTCATTTGCTGCTTCATGCACACTAGAAATTGACCCAACCACTATTTCTTCCATTCTCCTTTTACTAACAAATACTTCTCCGTGTGCATACCAACACTGGTAATTCTCTATAAACCCTTTGTGTAGAAGATGCATCGTTACAACATCTGGATGCATATACTTTTTATTTTGACAATTCCTGCATTGACACCTAATACCGCCTCCAATAAAATTTCTGGGAATAGATGTTGTGAAATTAATAAAACCTTGAACCCCGTTACAATAATCCATCCTCCGCAATCCTTGGGGTGAGTCTCGATACATCCATGAACGATCATCCATGACTTCTATTGAATCTTTATAAAATTATGATGATAACATGTATTAATTTACTATGTTAGGTAAATAAATTTGTAAAAAAATTAGTTTACCTCGATATTATCCAACAAACCAATTACAACTTCTCATAAATATTAAATATTCATTATCAATTATCATTAACGTCCATACAAATTAATACATATATATCAATTTACAAAAATTACAACTCCGCAATACCATTGACGATAAAAATTAAAACGGACCCATTAAACAAGCTATTAATTATTTCAAAACAACACATGTAATTCGGTAATTCAATAAAGTTTCAACAATTTACAAACAAAACAATCTTACAAAATCTAAAACAAACTATAACAAGTATAAAATTATACATTCATATACTACAAGTTTGTTTGAGAAATAACAATAAAACATGTACATCTACTAACAAAATACATATGCTAAAAAAACAATAAAAACCATGATATTTAAATGTTAAAATTTAAAAAGATAGAATTACTTATAAAAACTGATAAAAATTCGTAGGTAAATAAGAACACGGATGCTGTGACAAGAAGACTTTAAGATATATGACTTGTTGTGCTGAGAAGAGGGAGATTTTTTTTGGAAGGGGGGCTGGTTGTTTGCAGTTAGGGAAAGTTAAGACGAGGAAGAAGAAGGAGAAGAAGAAGGAGAAATAGGGGAGGATAGGGTCGAGTAAGAGGGGATATATTAACTTTTGCCGACGGATTCACCGGTGGACTATTCTGTCCGTGATTCCGTCGGCTATTCTGACGGTAAATAGGACATGTCACAGTACGGAGCTGCCATTTTGCATCCCTCGGTGATTTCGTCGGCATTTTTCATCGGTGGACCGGTCTCGTCACCGTACAGAACTGCCGTTTTGAATCCCTCGGTGATTCCGTTAGCATTTTCATCAGTGAACCGGTCTCATTACCATACGGAGCTGATGTTTTGAATCCCTCGGTGATTCTGTCGGTAACAAATACCTGCAATAACCTCCATGTCAGCGAACCACCCTCTTTTTTTTTTTTTAATTCTCAACATTCCGTCGGTAAGTCCGTCGGTATTTACCGACGGATGTTTTCCATCGGTATATGCTGATGGCCGTACCGACGGATAAAATTCTGTCGGTAATGGCGACCTCAAATTGCCGACAGAATTATTCCGTCGGGAATTCCGTTGATATTAAACGAATTTCTAGTAGTGAAAGTGAGTAGCAAAACATTTTTTAACGTGAATTGTGAGAAAATAAGGAAGATTTTCTTGAAGGTTTGGAATTTCAATCCAACTAGCCTTCTAATGTACTGGGATAAATTTCAATGAGTTTTATAAACTTGTTATAAAACCCTAAAATATGCATGACAAATATTTTTGTTTGTTTGTTTTTTTTTTTTTTCATTTGGAAAGCTTGGCCATATACGAAAAGATAAATTTTAGTGTGGGATTTTCGTTGAGATGGAATAAAAATATATTTTTTAAGAAAATAAAACTTAAAAACCATAAAACAAAACTTAGTAGGAATATTAGACTACCATGTACAAAACAACACCCATCATCCAAACATGCCACAGTTAATATTGATAATTTTCAAAGTGAAACTGCCTAACAATATATCCCATGGTGTCATGTCATCTTAAGTTAATACTAGACTAAACCCAGGACCTAAGCTTATTCTTGGGATAATAAACATGGAAAAACTGGGTTCGAGAGAAGCAAACCTCTCTTCTCATCAGAGCACTAAAGAGAAAAACTCTCAAGTACTGCTATATACACCCTATCAAACACCAATCTCTCAAGTCACTTACCTTCCTCCCGCAGCAAAAAAAAGAAAGAAATCACAACCAAGATTTCTCAGATATTTAAACAAAACACAGTACCTTTCTAAAGCCAAAATGCTCATATAGTTTTCTTCTCATTCTCAGTAAGGTTATGAACAAATTAATAAAAGAAGCAAAAATAGTTTAAGGCCATGTCTTAATACATATGCATTGCTTGAGCATGTGGTTAATGCAAACAAAGACATGGGAAAGGTTCAAACTAAAACCATTAAAAGCACAAAACAGGAGATAACTTTATCAAACCCTAGCAAGGCACAACACAATGAAGGAACCCGCAAATATTTATAACCAGATAAGCTACAAAGGCAAAAGTTTTTACCTGAGGGTCTTTAACATATTGGCTGAGAACCAATTGCTATTATGCCACTTTAAGGGTTGTTTTTTAGGCTTTAAGGGTGTGTTTTTTATGATGACTTCCCAAACTAAACTGTTGCTCCTCACTCTCTTTCCTTTCCTTCTTTCTCCTTTCTTACTATGTTCTTTCTCTAGTTTCTCCTCTTACTCTCTTCTCTATTTCCACTTTTTCACTCTTTTTTCTTGTAGTATTACTTGCTTTCCCCTTGTTCCCTCTTATCTCCCTTTTGTTTCTCTCTTCTCCCCCTTCTCCTTTTCTTTTCTTTTCTAGTGGTATGTTATTATAGAGACCTACGAACATTCTAGACTATCTTTATTTGGAAAGATGACAACCCTTAAAACCCCATAGATGATCTTCAACCCTTCACCATAAGTAAAAATTTGTACTAGGTTAGGGCTATAAGGAGGCTGGATGGGCAGCAGGTTTAGGCATGTTTTGGTTGTCTTGTGGCAGCGGGTTCAGGGCTGGTTGTGGCAAGATTTTTAGCTGATGTTGCAGGTGGTATAACAGAGTATAAGAGGATGTTTTTTTTTTTTTCTTTGGTCTTGATGGGAGGCAAAATCACAAGAATTCGATAAAAGTTTCCTTTCGCGCTGCCCAGAGAACAAAGTCTTAGTTGAGAAAAGTGGCCAGTGACTCGTCAATCCGTTTTTATCCAATTACGGGTCTTAGTTATCTCTTTCATTTTAGAAAGAGTTTATTTTTACGTTTTAAAAATATTGTTTAAAAATATAATTTTCTTTTATTTTTTTTATCTTAAATTAAATTTTTATATTTTCATATTATTTTGATATAATAAAAGTAAAAATAAATTTAAAAAATAAAAAAATAATATTTCAATATAATTAAGTATTTTAAAAGAACAACTCCTACTACAATATTTATAGCTAGAGTCTTAGGTTCTGTCAATTTAAGACCAACGATGTTGGCTTTGGAAAAATCAGCTTGGTCATGTTACTTTGACATTTTGTTTTTTTATATCAATCATCGGTTTGTGAAAATTTTAATTTAACCTTTAATTAGGCTGATTTTTCATAATTTCTTTTAATTTAGCCCTTGATGACTTGCAAAATTGTCTTCAATATTGGCTTTTATTACACTTCAGTCCATGAACCTTTAATTCTGGTTAAATTAACTTCAAATATATATATATTTTTTAATTGAGCCCCTTATTGAATCAATTAAGGCCTTCCAAAGTTCTTTCACTTTTATCTAGATACTTGGCTTTCCAATTACTGTAATTTCACCATAAACTTCAAATCTTCTCTTCAATTAAGCCTTTGTTTGATCAAATTAGACTTCCAAACTTTTTCAACCTTTTCATTTTGGTCCTTAATCATCTAATTTATACTATCTCATCCAATTGTAGTCTATTTTCTATTTTTTCTTCTACAAGACCCCATAATATGAGAGATATGTGTTTTCTAGATGTTGTGTTTTCTATATAATATGAGAGATGATTATGATGATCTCATGGTTTATAAAGGCAAGGAAAATTTTGAAAAACCCATTGATTAAAGATTTTGTATATATGTTATTTTTATATTTTATTAAAAAAAGAATGGTTTCATAGTTTTAAAGAATATAATAAAGATCATGTAGTGTTGATAGATGATAAATGAAAGGAAGTTACTGAAATTGATGGGTTTTTTTTTTTTTAAAGCATGGTGACATAATAAAGGCTGGTGATGTTAGGCACATGCTAAAACTTGAAAGGAATTTAACACCAATTATGAATAATGGTAATGTTAGGCACATGCTAAAACTTGAAAGGAATTTGTTACGTTATTTTGGTCCTTTTAGTTTTAGTGTGTGTGTATTTTGTCTAAAAATTTAATTTATTTATATTTTAATAACCAAGTTTGAGAGAAAAGAGAGAAAATCGCTAGAAAAATAGAAAGGAGAGAGAAAGTGATCGATTGGCTATATTCTGACAATAAAAATACTGATCTTAGTGTAAATAAGTTCTAATGTAAGAGAGGAGTGTTACTAAGGTGTTTTTTTTTTTTTTACCATTTATCTTGCCATAAAAATATAGATCAGGTCTTTGTAGTTTTTTTAATTTGTTTTGAGAGATTAAAGTGTGGTTTGAGGCTGAGATAGATTTATTGAGTCTCTATGGTGTTTCATTGATATTTTCAAGTGAAAAAAGGGTTGAAAATGAGTTTTTTTTTTAACCAAAGAAATAGGAATTGAACTTTTCATTTGCTTATGGTGGTCAAAATCTATTTAGGTAAATGACGCGTTATCTATTTTTTTTTTAAAGAGTTAGTGACGTGTTGACTATCTTTTATATATATATACAAGAAGTTCAAGCCCTAGCATGATGTGATCTAAGTAACACTGATAGATTTGTTAGAGCTTCTAATTGGTCGAGTGACAAGACTTAGAGCTAAGAGTTTTAAAGAGGCTTTCAATGGACTTCTTCAAGACACGTGAGATAAGGTAGACTTCAAAAAGATATTAAATAATGAAATAAAAGCCTTGATTAATTTAATTCATATTTAAGAAGGGCTTGTAGATGGACATTTAGACATTGTAAAAATATTAGAATAAAAAGATTTAAATATGTCATTTTTTGACCTTTAACTATAATTTTGGTCATAATTAAAGCTAAAGAAAGAATTGTAATTCGATTCTAATTGCATTGAAAAGTATACATTCATATATTTCTAATGATATATTGTACACCTTCTAATTCATTAAGAAGAGATGAAACTATGCGTTTGAAGTTGGACTTCGATTATACTAGCAGATTACAAACACGACTTTAATCTTTTTTAAATTAGTTGTGCTATTGTTTTATTTATATTTTAGTTATTATTACGTGTTTTAGTTTAGAGCTTTTATTTAAATTTAGGTTCATTGGATTATTATTATTTATTAGGTTTATCCATATTTATTAGGGATATCCTATTAGACTTATGATTTTTTTATATATAGTATAAACTCTTTTATAGAGATTTTTTGAAAAAAAAAGACTATTTTTAATAAATAAATCAGAATTCTTGCTATCTCTTGTATGGTTAAGTGATTCATATACTAAGTTCTTAATTAGACTTATAAACTCTTCGAAGAATTGATCAACTTTATCGTGATTTTATATTATTCGTTTACATCTCTTTATCGACATAAGGCAAGAGTGATCATTATATATAACTTTGATTCTCAAAGGTAAATTCTTATTAGGTCAAGTTGCAAACCATTTAAATATAATTTTAACGTTTCTTGGAAAATGTCTGCATCATTTCATATTAGAGGTTGTGTTATTTTTAGGTCATATCCCTTTAATCTCTAGTCTTTGTTATTTCTTGATTTTTTTTCTTCCTAGTTTCAGCTAGGATCATGTTTTTTTTTTTTTTAAAAAAAAAGAGTCTATTCTTCTCTTATTATTTCAAAGATTGCGTCAAACCTTATATATAAAAAAATCATGTAGCTTAGCTTTTTTATTTTGCCGAACACAATAAAGAAAAATTATGTTCGTTATCTTTATCTTCTATATTTCTTGATTTCGACATAGAATAGAAAAAGAAAAGGAAATCTTGTTCTTGCTGAATTGTGTGGATACAAAAAGGAAAAATTATAAGAATTGATTGAACTAACAAGTTAAGGCATAACCGAATACAAAACCTTAAATTTTATGGTTGGCCAAAAGTTTCTTGAATATTTTCTTGATTTTGCTGAATAGGTACATACTAAGTTCTGGTATTGCTGACTTGGATTCTTATTTTTCTTGGATTATCTTGCCTTGTTTTATTTAAATTTGGGTAGTATAGATCTTTCTTGTTTTATTTTAATTGTTTTCTTGAAATTCTTGAAGTTGAATCTTGATTTCTTGAATTATTGTTTAAATGTTATTTAAATCACTACCAGAAAATCAAAAAATACAAATGGAAATACCGAGGAAATATTTCGTTGGTAAATTGCCCACAGATTTTACCGATGAAAATATTCCCTCGTATTTACCGAGGGAATTATAGTGAGAAAAAAAAATTAAAACAAAGGAAAAAAACGATGACGTGCCATTTTTACCAACGAAATTACTGACGGAATTTATTCTGTTGGTAAAATCCGTTGATAAACTGTGAACACTGTTCATCATGTCAATTACAAAGGGAATAACCAATGGAAAATTCCGTCAGTACTTTTCAGAGAGCTTTGGAACTATTCACTTCCCAATTGTACTTTTATTATTGTTCTTTACAGACAAAATCATTGACGGATTGAAAGTCGTCAGTGTTATTTGGCGGTTTTCTAAAAATTTTTGATTAAACTAAAATTTTAAATTAAATATTATAGATGGAATCACCGACATATTGATAAGTCGTCGATGATATTTGACGGTTTTTGAAAGTTTTTGATTAAATTAAAATTTTAAATTAAATAATATAGACAAAATCACCGATGAAATGGTTAAAAATATTAATATTTAATTATCCGTCAGTAAAACCGTTGGTAAAACGTCTCAATAAAAAGCCTAGAATCCATAATTTCACAATAGACAGGCTCCTTTCTTCTTCTTTTTCTTCCCTATATGTAAAAAACATCAATATCCATTTCTTTCTCTTCTCTTCTCTCCTCAACTCCTTCTCTTCTTCTCCATGCTCAGGTATGTATTCTTCTCCTCCATACTCAGGTATGTATTTTTCTTCTTTCATCTTTTTTCTTCTCAGTTTTTTTTTTAATTAATATTATACTTTACAATTTTTTTTTTCTCTTTTTAGCTTGAATAATAAGAGTCATGACTTTTCCTTCCACCCTTTCAATTTATGGCGAACCCAGTTCCTCACTAAAGAATGGCCACGTCAACAACATAGAAAATAAAAAAAAATAAAAAAAATCCTTCCCTGCAACTGAGAGTCATGACTTTTCCTTCCACCCTTTCAATTTATGGCAAGCCCAGTTCCTCACTGAAGAAAATAAACAAACATTGGGCATGCAGATGAAGATAGCAAATCTGGAGTGGTTGCCATAATCTTCGATCATGGATATGGAAGGTGCAGGAGGTCTGTGAAACTATCATGTTTTCTTTCTTTCCTTTGGCTTTCACAACCACTATATAACATGTTGCCTCGGCCTTTTTTGAGATGTTTTCGTAGTCTTCCTAGATGTAAAATAAGAGAAGAGAAGAGTGAGTGCTTCACTAACCCTCCCTTCTTGGCATTGATAGTGATTATTTTTCGTCTGGTTTGATTTTTATGTATAAAAATAATCAAATTAATTTTTTAAAAAACTAAAATTAATTCAAACCGACCGGTTTTGGTTCGGTTTGATTATTTTAGAATAAAAACCAAAATCCAACCAACCGGTTTCGGTTCGGTTCGGTTATTTTATATTAAAAACAAAAAACTATATTGTTTTTTGGGGTTTTTTTTTTGTAATTTCCAATGAATTTGGTTTTGGGCTAGCTCGATTTTTTCGGTTTTCGATTCGATTTGGTTTTTTAAATATTCTAATCGGTTTAATCGGTTTTTATTCACGGTTTGGTTTTTTCGGTTATTTTTTTCGGTTTTCTCAGTCTAATCGGTTTTTTTGGTTTTTTTTGTTCACCCCTAATTAATATTTTTTTGGATTCGAGGAAACCCGACCTCTTGGAAAACGCACTTTGTGGACTCAGGTGAGCGAGTAAAATTCCGGCTGTCCCAAGATCTTATAAGAGGTGTACGCTTTGACTCGAACTCGAGACCTGCTGTGCAGATCTCAAGCCCTTTGCCATCACGCTACACTCTTTGGCGATCCTAATTAATATTATTGTTCAATTAAAGATCACATATTAGGTCTGTTTATGCAGCCAGATTCAAGGTTATTTTAGGTTTGATATTATTACCAGACCCAAAACATTTAAGATATTTTCTATATTCTTTATATTTTTTTACATTTAAAAAAAATTAATATTAATCTCCTGCTGCATAGCGCTAAAAGGCGTCTGGGTTCACATGTCCTCTAATATTGGTTTGATAAAATTTTTATATGTTTGTGCTTGCCAGGTTTGACATTGAAGCCACACGAAAAGCTATATATATTTCAAATTAATATGGTCTCTCTCTTCCCACATGTTTTCAACCATATGATATGACTCATTGTTCACATCCAAAGCAACAAACCCATGTAGTATCTTTTCTTCTCTCCCTCATTTGCGAGTAAACTTCAGTCTCATCATTGACAGAGGCACAAATATGTCAGCCATTTCTCCTGTAAACATGGCCAACCTAGCTTTTGTATTAGACTACACGAAAACCAAAGTACTAGAACTAACTGGATTCTAGCTAATTTCTGCCATAGTAACTGTTCAAACACTAGATAGGTTGTTTTAGTTAGTCAATTAAAGGAAAATTCAAGAGAAAAGAAGAGGCAGAAGAATGATTTCATCACCTGTTGTGAACCTTCGTTAACTTATTGAATAGAAAATGATAACAATATAACAGAAGTCGCCTAGTAAAACTAAAATATACAAACCAATACCAGCTGCCTAACCAGCAAGAGAACAGCATAAAAGGAAAGGGAAAAGGGAAAAAGGGAAAACCCAACATGCAAAATCCTTAACTGAGCACTAAGATTTCAAATAGGAGAATCTTACCATCATCGATAGAAGCCAATATCAGAATCATTCATGTCCATGCAGAGATGCAATTGCTACCACTGCCAGTTTTTGAAGATTCAACTTCACAACAGTGTCCACGAACATCTTTGTATCCTCACCTGTATTGCCCCCTGGTATGTCCACAATATATGACTCCAAAACAATAGCGTAAACCTTGCCTTCCTTGTTGAACTCATTGACTGATGTAACAGACTTATAATTATTTAGCCTATGCTCACCCCCAACAACCCTAAAGCTCAATATATGATTCTCATCATCCAAAATCTCTAGCCTTTCAGTGCTTGTAGAAGCTGGTAGGCCAGAAACAACCGCTACCTCTCTCACGCTGCCTACACCACCATCGCCAGCACTCATGTTGCAACTCTTGATAAAGTGCTTGTATTTCTGTGGGTTATCAAACCTACGAACAAAAGGCCACACAACATGAGCTGGTGCATCAATGCGCTGGGTTATTAGGGATGTGCATGTGTTGGGTGCTGGCTCCAATTTATGGTATGTGTCAATCAAGGGCTTGAGCTCCATATATTCTTCTTGGGTTAGGCCTTGTGGTGGCGGGGCTTGATTCGTATCCATGTGGGGAAGAGCTGGTACAGCATGCAAGGGGAAGAAATGGGGATATAGCTAATGAAGAAGGAAGAAGAGAGGTTGATTGCAAGAAACAAGACACAGCAAATAATGTGAAAACATGGATGGATGGGGATATAATATATATGATATTGTTTTCATTTCTTTTGTGCTTTTGGCAGATGTGTCCTTGGCTTAACAAACTTGTCAGGAAATTAACCATGCTTTTGTCCTTGCATTGAAAATGTGTCTACCTCTAAAATAAGAGAATTTAAGGGTGGCCCGAGCGTAACCAAATCAGGAAATTGTCTGTGTTTAGCATGATAAGATTGTTGATTATATATCAATTCACTAGAATACTGTTTTGCTTATCTTTTGGGAACATGACAAATGACAATACTCGAAGATGGAGCGGATCTTTAAATAAGAAGCGAGATGGGCGCTCTGTAAAAGGGTTTATCAATACTTTAATGACTCAAACAACACATAGTAACGGGTGGTATTTGGAACTTGCATGATTCTGCCAGCCCTATTTCAGCCCTTTTAGTTTTCTTTATTTTGTGCCTTTGTTTGATATGTCGAGCGAATCAAACTTTGACCAACCCTACCACTTTTACAAATTAACCTACATTTACTCAGATTTTTCTTGATTAATTATATATTAATATTCTCAAACAACCCTCAAACCGAGAATCCAAAATATTTTTATCTTGATTAGCTCATTGTTAGCAATGGTAATTGTTGCATATTTGGCATCCAAAGAATTAAGAGAATGGAAGAGGAGGAGAGAAGAGTAAAAGAGGGGGGGAGGGCAAAGACAAAATCAAGGGAGTTGTCGCAGTAGCTGAAAAGGCAAGCTGGAGATTCGTGGATCATGTGAGGAGTCTAACAAACTCCTGCGTGATCTATAACTCCACTTTGAAGCAGGATTCCCCTTAACTCACATCAATTAACATCAATTATTATGATTATCAATTCCATGCATTACCACATCACAAATGTATTTGCTAAATTCCATGCGATCATTTTTTTTTTCACTATTTATTCATGAGAAGAAACAATAGGTCTTGCCCTCATTGGTGTACATATATACATATTAATTTCTTAAATCCTCTGGTCTTTGATATATGTAGGTTGGATTTGATTTAAATCATTTTGAATGATTATTGTGATATCACGGTCACATAAATTAATTACTCTAACTTAAACAAATAAGATAATATAAAGCAAGTAAGGAGTCGATTTCACAAGGAAGATCTAGTTTAGGTCTTTATACTAAATGATTCAAAGTCAAGGGGTTTTGAGGTTATTTAGACTATGCTATGGTAAATAAAATAAAATAATCAAACTAAATTAAATAAACTGAAACATATTAAGAGAAAAACATTGGTCTCAAGTAAATGTCCACCTATGAAAATCAAAACTGATCATTGAAACGATACATTAATTTATATTATGAATATCTATCTTTCCTTAACATTAATCAGTTAACCGATTCGTAGTGTAACTAACCATACCCATTAAACAACCACAGTGCTCACAGTAGTAATTTAATTCAACGACAGCCTTAAGAACTAGATAGGATGATAATTTAAACAATATAATTGCCTGCAGTATATGTTTGATTTAATTGAAGGTTTTCTTTAAGATTAACAACATAGATCCGCTATAATTATTAATCTAAGTCATTTCACAAGTTTAAATATCACAACTTCGGTTTTGATAGCAAACTTAGCAATAGATTGGTTAGAATAATAACGTAGAGTCCACTCTAACAATCAAACTAAGCAATCATAGAAAATAAGCATAGGAAAATATTCATACTCATCATATAAACTAAAAAGAAAAGAAAAAATAGATCTCATATTTTTTGAAATCCAAAGGTTTTTGTATCCTTTCAACCAAGAAAAATAACTTAACCTTACATGTCTATCAAAAAAAGAAAGAGAAAAGATGAAACATAATTCCGGGTATAGAAGAAAAGGGTAAGAGTTTTCTTTTTCTTTCTAGCCACCCTCTTTCTTTTCTTTCTCTCCTTCTTTTTATTTGATAGGAAACCCTAATCCCCACATCTCTCTAATCCATTTTATTTTGGCTGAATGTCAAAACCGGTAGAATGTGAGACTTGTCTTTGAAGACTGTGATTTCCATGCTCTTTCTTTTTTATTTTTCTTGCCATATATGTATAGAAATGTATGGATATTAGCTTTCTCATGCCACTAGAATCACTTCATTTTGACCTCTACAGCTTAAGTTCTACATAAAACATCAATCAAAAATCAAATCATCAATATTCGACATGTGTTGGAATATGGTCTGAATTTTATCTCCAATTCATTTCTTTTTTAATCTTACATCCAAAATTTCCTTCAAAACATAAAACAAAGATTATCAAGGCCTAATTTGAGAGGAAAGAAACAAGAGGATATTTGAATCCTCTTGAATCTCCATGGAATCTCTCTTCTGGAAATTCAAAGTGATGTTCTTCATAGTTTTTCACTTTCATGAGAAGGATCACAATAGTCTTAATCTTGGCTGATGTGCGGTTGCTGCCTGGCCTATGTTCGATAATTTTTGATGAGTTGAATCATGTTTGTATGGTTGATAATTATTATGTCCTGGTGTTTGCTCTCCTAGCTAGCTTTTGCTTGATCTTAGGATGCAGTGTTAAATCTGCGATTTTTGTTTTTGTTGGCGGTTGGGTTCAGAATGGCCTGACTTCTCTTTTCTTCTTGATATACTATTATGGCTAGATTTTTTAGCGCTGCATGGCTTTTTTGTTGGTTAACTTCAACACCTGTTCTAGTTATAGGTTCCTTAATTAACCAATTTTGTTTATATTTTTATGTTAAGGGATCCTGTTTCCCTCTCCAGCTTTGCATTGTAATTTGTATATGTTAGCTTAATTTGCTTTTCTTGGGAAGATGTTCCCTTAGGTTTTACATGTTTGTATATGTGACTTGCTGGCTTCTCGACTCTGTTTCTTTTTTATCTTTATTTATACTTACATTTGATAAAAAAAATTATCAAGGCCTTTTATATATATATAAAAAAAACATGGGCAAAATATTAGGTAAATATGGGTAAAACTATCAAATAATATGGATGCATCAAATACCCCCACATTTAGCTCTTGCTCGTCCTCGAGAAAGGAGAGATAACATCAAACTTAAGGAAGTTTAAAGTGTAAATAAATAAAAAAATAAAATAACTATGACTAATCTTTTAATCTCTCATCAATGTCCAAGAGTACATGAATTATAAACAAGAATACAGTCAAAAAGGGTAAAAATACATAAATTTTCATCAATTTATTTACATGCGAACTTCAAAACTCAATTAATCATTGGGATTTAAATGAAATCTATGTCATGCCAAAGTGATAGGTCCTCTCATTGATATACATTCCAACACTCACGTGTTTAGGGCTCATGTGTTTAAATCTCTCTAATTCAATCAATGAATATGTTCTACCATAAGCTTACTCTTCAATCTCATTTTCATTACTAAAATATTACAAGCAATACATTAATTAAAAGGTCTTAGTTTTCAGTTGTAATGGGGCTAAGGTTAAGGTGAGGTAAAAGAAAAGAAAAGAAAAGAAAGGTTAAAACCAAAGGAAGTAGAGCATTCTATAAAAATTGAATTTTAAAATAAGGTATCTCATTAAAGCACACAAACTCACCATCTTTAAAAATCAATACTTAACTTCTTTTGATTTCAAGCTCCATAAACATAAAACTTTTATAACACAATGGAACAACTTTTCTTCTTTTTTTTTTTTCGAATGGTTTACCTTTGGCAACTTTGCCTATTCTTGTCAACAAGTATCACTTTTTTCATATAATTTCCAACCATAATCTCATGAAATATCAACAAGTATATGCTCTACTAATCCTTGGCTAGGAGAAAAGAAAAACATATAAAAAGTTAAGGCTTACAACATGGGTAAAGCAAAGAAAAGATAAACAAGCTCAAAAGGGCTCACTAAGGATAATATGTTTTGGGTTGACTTATTGACGTAATTGATTAAAATTCTCAGTGTCTTTATCATCTTCATGTACACATGTAATGTGAATGTAATCTCAACAAGATATGAAACAAGTTCTAAAGATACATTATCATTAAAAGAATGCACAATCAAAAAATATAATGTTGAAAGCTCAAAAACTTATATTACTACAACACTATTAAGTCAACATGACATATTTTCAAAGTTAATCCCTAAACTAATTAAAATTTAAAACTTGCATGTACACCTAATCATTCGATTTATATTTTCATCTATCTCAACTAATTCCCATACATAATACTCATATTCTCATAAATCAATAGGAGTTCAATAGATAAAACTTAATACTTAAGGTTGGAAAACATAATTTTTTTTCAAATGTTTATGGGTTCTTCTAATTCTAATAAAACACATAAAAACAACAAACAAAACTAAAATTCTTTCTCCCTTCCCACACTTTAAACACTAAATTATTCTCAATATTAAAATAAAAGAAATGGAAAAGAAAAGAATTGCAAACATAAAGTAAAATATGAAAAATAAAATATAAGGGGAAAAGAAAGCAAATCTAAATTTTTGTTTTGGGTTGCCTCCTAGTAAGCGTCTTTGTTTTATGTCATTGACTTGACACACCACATGTTCATACCTCATAGATTAGTTCAGCTACCTTCATAAAAGTGTCGAGTTCTATTGCATAACCTTCATAAAAAAGTTTAAATCGATGCCATTGACCTTGAGCACTTTGTTTGTTTTTACACTTATAATCTTAACTGCACCATAAAAAAAAACATCATAAACAACAAAGGGTCCAATCCAACAATAGCACAACTTTCCAAGAAAAAGTTTCAAACGTGAATGATAAAGAAAGACTTTGTCTCCAACATGAAACTTTTTTTTTTATCATTTGGTCATGAAAACTTTTGGTCTTTTCTTTGTAAATCCTTGCATTCTCGTAGGCATCATTTTGTATCTCTTCCAACTCTTGTAATTGCAACTTCCTTGCAATCCCAGCACATCATAATCCAAGTTACATTGCTTAATGACCCAAAAAGCTGTATGTTCAAGCTACACTAGTAGATGATATATTTTCTCATAAATCATCCTATAAGGTAACATTCTTATCTCGTTGGTTAGGGTGCACTGTCTTCTCCAAAATGAACTTGATTTCTTGATTTAAAATTTCAGCTTGGTCATTAGTTTGAGGATGGTAGGCTATGGAAGTCTGATGAGTCATATAGTACTTGCGTAGCAATGCTTCCTTTGAATGGGTGCAAAAATAAGTGTTACAATCACTAATGATAGCTTTGGGGATTCCAAACCTGTTAAAATATATGAGTTCTGACAAAATCTAAAACAACCTTAGCTTTGTTAGTTAGTGTAGGTTTTGCATCAATCCATCCATTTGGACATATAATCAATAACAAGAAGGATATAAAGATTACAAAAAAAAAGGAAATGGACCTATAAAATCATTACCCTAAATATAAAAAATTTCACTTACAAGAATATTATTTAAAGGCATTTAATTCTTACGAGTGATATTGCTTATTTTTTAGTATTTTTCATATTATTTGCAAAAGTGATATGCATCATTAAAAATAAAAGGCCAATAAAGACTACTTTCAAGTACTTTGTGGGCTATTCTTTTCACTTTAAAATGCCTACCACAAGAATGAGAATAACAAAAAGTGAAAATGAAATGAAATTCATTATGTGGTACACATCTTTTGACTATTTAATCTGCATCAAATTTTCACAGATAAGGAGTGTCCCAAAAATAATATTTAGCATTAGTTTGTAACTTGTCTTTTTGAGATTTAGACAAACCTGAAGGGAATTATTTAGTGACTAAGTAGTTCACCAAATTCGCATATCATGGTCTTGTAGAGGAATGTAACACATGCAACTACTTGTTGGGGAATGGCTCTCTTACTGTTTCGGTTTGTATATCTTTGGTCTACAGTCGGCTCAAGTGATCAGCTACATAATTTTTAGCACTTTTTTTTTGTCTTTGATCTTAAGATCAAATTCTTGTAAAAGCAAGATCCACCTGATAAATATTGGTTTGGATTCCTTTTTTAAAAAAAGATACCTCAAAGCTGCATGGTCAATAAAAACAACTTTGGTTCCAAGTTAATAGGACCTAAATTTTTTTAGAACAAACACCACTGCAAAAAAGTTCCTTTTTAGTTTTATGGTAATTGTATTATGCTTTATCCAATATATGGTAAACATATATGATAACATGCAAATTCTTCCCTATTTTTTGCTCAAGTATAGCCCTTATTGTGTAATCAATCGCAACATATATTATCTCGAAAGGTTCATCCAATTTGGTGGTTACATAATGGGGGCAGATGTAACATGCTTCTTAAGCTAATTATAAGCATCTATACACACTTGATCAAACACAAAATCCATTTCTTTAGCTAACAATTTACACAAGGGTGATGTAATCTTTGAGAAATCTTTGATAAAACATCGATAGAAACGCATGGCCAAGAAAAGAACAAATCTCTCTCACGCACGAGGGGTAAGACAATGATGGAATAACATTTATTTTAGCTTTATCAACCTCTAAACCATGTGAAGACACAACATGCCCAAGAATTATTCCTTGTTCTACCATAAAATAATATTTTTCATAGTTCAAGACAAGGTTAGTTTCAATGCATATTTTCAAGACTAAAGATAAATTTTCTAAACACTTATCAAAAGAATCACCATACACCGTGAAATCACCCATGAAAACCTTAATTATTCTTTCAACATAGTAAGAAAAAAATACTCATCATGCATCTTTAAGAAGTTATGAGTACATTACACAGACCAAAGAGCATTCTCCTATATGAATATATACCAAATGGACATGTAAAGGTAGTCTTTTCTTAATCTCCAGGATTAATAACAATTTGATTATATCCATTGTATTCATCTAGAAAGTAATAAAAAGACTTACCTACTAGGCATTCAAGCATTTAGTTCATGAATGGTAATGGGAAGTGATCTTTACATGTAGAAAGATTAAGTTTTCTATAATTAACATACATCCTTCAACCACTCGAGATGCGAGTAAGGATAAGTTTATCATCTTTGTTCTTTACCAACATGATCCTAGCCTTTTTGGGCACCATATGGATTGGCGTCACCCAGTTACTATTCGTGATGGGGTAAATGACTCTTACATCCAATAGTTTTAAAATTTAAGTTTTCAGTACCTCCATCATAAGCAGATTCAAGCGCCTTTGTATTTCCCTTGTTGGTTTCACATTGTCCTCCAATAATATATGATGCATATACATTGAGGGACTAATGCCCTTAATGTCGGCTAAATTCCAACCAATAGTTGTTTTATGATCACGCAACAATTCCATAAGATTTTCCTCTTGCGCACTTATCAAACATTTTGCTATGATAACGTTGAGTGTATTGTTATCACCAATGAATATATAAAATTATCAAGCAAATATTTCAATTCTAACTCAGGTGCCTGTAAAATAGATGACAAAAGCTTTTTATGTGAAAATATTAAATCAATAAAAACCTTACCATAGAGGGCGGTTTGCAAAGCCAATGTTGATTTTTGCACGTTTTGGGAAACATATATATTCATATCTATCTTTTCTATCTCGGTAAAATCAACATTATGGCTCAATACCACGCTTTATTCATCATCACAATCAAAATCAAGAACTTACTGCCCACACTCATCAATTTGGTCATAACATATGATAAAATAAACATTGTTGTATGAATATTTCATTACATCATGAAAGTTAAATTCAAAATTCAATTACTTCATCTCCTATTTTCATAGACAAAATATCTTTACCACAATCAATTTTAGTGTTGACAGTTTTCAAGAATAGTCTTCCAAAGAAGATAGGAGTTTTGGTGTTTAAGGAATCACGTTCCATATCAAAAATATAAAAGTCGCATGGAATAATCAAACTATCAATCTTGACTAGAACATCTTCTATCACACTAGATGGATAAACAAAACTATGATCTACAAGTTATATTACAATACTAGTTTTAATCAAAGGCTCAAGACTAAAAGAATCATAAACATGTTTACGCATAACACTAATGGATGAACTAAAATCATATAAAGCCCTTTAAAAGCTAACATTACCAATAACATATGGGATAATAAATGCACTTAGATCTTTTTCCGTTAAAGACATTCTTTTGAACAATAGCATATACAATTAACCCATACTTACTGTTTCATAGCCTTTTAGCTTGTAAGCTCCTTTTGTAATACACAGCTCCTTCAAGAATTTAACATATTTAGGAATTTGCATGATAGCATCAATCAAATGAATATTGAGTTTCACTTTCTTGAAAACCTATAAAATTTCTTTTTTTATATCCTCTTTCTTATACTTAGAAGAACTTAAATGAAAGGGAGGGATTTTCTTGAAATTAGAATTCATTGAGTTAGAGCTTACCTTTAAAGTATTGGTGGTTGTTTCAGTTTGTGGTGGAGTCAGATGTTTCTTCTTTATGCTCAACTTGGTTTCTATCTCCTCTTCTTCCTTCATCTCAATTTGTTTTGACCTTTGCTCTTTACGTTCTTTCCCACTTCATAACATGATCGCACTAACATTTTACTTTATATTCAATCCTTAGGAGGGCAACTTTTCGTTGATTTGTGCTTTTAATTTCCCTACACTTAAAGCTACTTGCCCCATTTACTTCTCTAAGTTATGAATACTTGACCATGTTTCCTATTGAAAAGACATGATATTTTATTGTAAAGTCATTGTGTTAGAAGCTAAGGTTTTCATTATCTCACGAAGATCATCACTCGATGACCCCATATCAATGGAGTTTGTAAATGCATGAGGTTGTCTTGCTTGATCATCATTCAATGATAATAGCTACCAACGAACCAAACCACCAAAAACCTCCTCTCCTCTATCACAACACAGCGCCACTATAACATTAGGAGCGGTAACCAGCAATCCATAACATTGAACCACTGAACCCGCCATTGTCACTAGCCATCTTTCACCAATCTAATAGCCATACAAACATTCAAACCCATCTATTCCTCTATCTCAGCACATACCTAAACAACCACAAACCTCCCACCTCATGGATCTTTAACTCCTTATCGACAACCTAAACTCAGTAACCCTGGCCTCTCAGTTAAACCCGAACCACCACAAACTTAGAATTTACCAAATCCATGACCGAAATACCATCAACCTCTCTAGCCTTTCCTTTTCTCCACTTTGATAACCATGACCAACTACGCATAATAGCAATGACCTCCTTAAAGACACCACCACAAAAAACCCCCATATAAATCAATTGAACCCGATCTTTTCCCAAACCTAAACAAGAACATTCATTGTCCTTTTCTTTTCTCCTCATCAACCTACGCTTACATCTTGACTCCCTCAAAGCCATAGACTTGAATTTGTGTCTCTAATTCCAGTCATTAAATAAAGAAATAAAAAAAACAATTTAGGCTTAGAGAAAGTAAAGTCTAGTTGTATGTTTGCAGGTGTTTGTTTGAGTGGAGGTCACATGATCTCTAGTTACAGCAATAATAGTAGGAAGAGCAACGGTAGCGGTAATAATAGTAGAAGCAGTAGCAGTTGCAGCAGTCGCAGTAGCGGTAGTAGTAGTAACAACAGTGGTGGTAGCAGTGATAGTGGTGGTGGTGGTAGTAGTGATAGTGATGGTGGTGGTGATATATTGCTTTTATTATTCTTTTTTATTAATTAAATAATTTTGAATTATTTGATTGGGAAAAAATGACTACACTTGTTGCATGTGTTATCTATGATTTTAATTATTTTAAAATCATTTACTGGTTATATATTATTATAAAATTATACAATATGATTTTTATTATTTTATTTTAATCAAATGATTAAAATTTTATGGCATGTTATTTTCTCATATGAAAAGAAATGAAAGAAAATATTATTTTTTATGGTTAACATAAGACTAGTCAATAAGGAATAAGCGTTATTGGCTTCTATTTTAGGAATATTACTTTAGTAATATTAAATGTTGTTGTTGTAAGCATTGCTTCTATAGAAAGTATTATACCATCATCTTTTGTGATGTATGGGGAGAAACTTGAAAATTCCAATGGTTTGAACTTTAAAAATTAGCAATAAAAGATGTTTTATTTGACTACCTTGAACTGGAGAAATTCTTAATTGGATATACATCAAAGTTGTTAGATGATGAATTTGGTGCTTCTATTGTGGTAGTTGTGGGTGTTTGGAAGCATAACAATTTCATGTGCAAAAACTATATCTTGAATGGATTGGACAATACACTCTATTATGTTTATAGTTCAGTTAATAGTATGAAGGTATTATAGGAAGCCTTGGATTAAAGCATAAGGATGCTAGGGGTGAGCAAAAAAACCAAGAAACTGATTAAACCGAGAAAAAAATAACCAAAAAAACCAAATCGTAAAAACAACCGATCAAACTGATTAAAATTTTTGAAAAACTTTTCGGTTCAGTTTCGGTTTCAGAAACCTAAAACCTGCAAAACCCCAACTGAACCGAACCGATTTAGTTGGGGGGTACTATAAATACAAAAACAAATGTGTGCTTATTCTTAACCCTAGCGTCCACTGGACTCCAGCCGTCCTTCTCCTTGCTTCTAAGTAGCTCCCTCACAATTCACATTTCACATTTTCACCTTCACACATAGATCTGTAACTGTAACTAAAGGTATAGCAAGTGGGAGGTTCTCTGCTGCTTATAAGAAGGACAATGATAAGAAGGAGACAAGATCAGAGTCCTACCTGTAGGATTTCTTCGACTCCATAGGCTCTTTCACTTCCTAATTCAGGCCTTGTCTTTAGGCACTGAATAGTTATTATAAAGAGAAGGAGATGAGTGCCCATGGCTCGAGCAAATGCAAGTTTCTGCATATTGACGTGTTCTGCTAGATGTAACTATAGCCTGAATTCCCCTGCTTTTGGTTGTGATTGTAACTTTTTTATTGTTGATTTCTTTTTTAAATACTTTATGTTCATAATTCGATTATATTGAAAATTAATATAATGCTTTGAGATGTTTCTGTTTATTTTCGTTGATAAACTCTTGCTTGAATGATAGCTTACAGTGAAGTGAAACTTGAAGGAAAAAACAAGTTTTCCTGTTTTTATGTGAAAAAACCGAACTGAAACCGGTCGGTTTGAACTGGTTCCGGTTTGGTTCCAGTTTGAATTTTTCAGCTTTTCAAAATTTTATTTTTGTTAGTTTTTTAGATAAAAACCGAACCGAACTGAAAATGTTCACCCCTAAAGGATGCCAACATAAAAAAAAATTCACAGTTGTAATTTTTTTAACTTTAAGATGATCAATTCATTAATCGTAATAAGCTAAGTTTAAGAGTTTCAACCCTAAACTCTTTGTAAAGAGCAAAGGCATTGTAAAGAACTTTAATAGTAAATGTTTTATCTAGAACAAGGTTAAACATTAGGTCAAGGATTGTAAAAGTAGATTTTAGTAAGGCAATCCTAAAAAAAGAAGGGTTACACAAGCTAATACTACTGAAATTGATGATCTCTTTGGAGATGTGTCAAAAATAAACTTGTATATAGTTGTCTTTGTCGCGGGGGTCGTGATGTCTTCTGGCGACGATGGAGGCTTTTGTCGTGCCTTCTGTGTGAGGTGTGGTGTGTTAGGAAGGTTTTTTTGGATTTAATCATAAAATTATTATTAAGATTCAGGAGTCGCTACCTAGTATTATGGTCACTAGGAACCTATGGTTTGCGAGAGTTTGAGTAAGGAACTGGTTGTGCAAGGGGAAGACGCATCACCCCCAGTGCACCCTATCTAAGGTAAGCTGCATTGTTGTTTGATTGTTTTTTTAGGTCGGGTTTCTATTTGTTGGTCTTTTCTAAGTTTCAAGGCAGATCTCTCTTCATGAGAGATTCTCTACCTTCTCGGGTTAAATCCTAACCGTTCTAAAGTCTGAAGTTTAGCATCGTATTTTTACACCTTGTATTTTTAATACTTGAGGATGTACTTTATCATGTAATTTTGCACCTCATATATATTAAAGTCTACATTTGGACCTTAGAAAAAAAAGTTCGAAAAACATTTTTGATATTTTGGTCAAATCTTAATGGATAATCATAAACTGGTTATGATATCCATTTTGCATTTTAAAACGTGAAAAAAATGCAATTTTTTTTTTTGAAGATATGCTTGGAAAATTTTAGGATTTGGTCATATGCATAAATACAAAATATTTTTTTTTTGTTTGTTTTAGAAAAGAGAAATTAATTTAAAATATTTTGAAATTTTTTTGGAAATATTTTGAATTTGTTTTGAAATATTTTGGAGAAAACCGAGTATTTTAATACCGAATTTGTATTTTACAGTGTAAATATACAACCCGATATTATGCAAAATGGGTAGAAAAATATTTGAGAAAATCACAATTTTTTTCAAATGTTTTTTTGAATTTTTTTGGATTTTTTTAAAATGAGAGCTGGGCCCAGAATTGGCCTGGCCCAAAGCCAAAATGAATTATTCTGCCGCGGCTTCGATGAAGAAGAAGGAGGTGAAGTAGAGAGGAGAAAGTTACTTGGCTTGGGGGTCTCAGACGTGAGGAGGATGTTTGGCCGGTGGCTCAAGAGGCATTGGCTGAGGTGGTGGTGGCCGGAGTCGGTTGTGGGAGGAAGAAGAAAAGGTTGTAGAGAAGAGAGAAAGGCTGAAAGGAGAAGAGAGAGAGTTGTGGCGGCAGCTTAGTGATCGGTTGGTGGTTGTGTTGGCTTCCTGTGGTGGAGCTGGTGGTGGTTGGAACGGCGGGGAGAAAGAGGGAGAGAAAAAAACTGCAGAAATAGGGGCAGAGGGTCTGGTTTTTAGCCAACTTTGAACCCGATTTTGTCCTCCCTCGGTCCATGAAATCCACCTCTATTTATAGGCGGTAGAAGAGAGAAATCTTGTCTACACTGGGTAAAAATTTCATCCCTTGATTCAGTTGAGAAGGATCTCAACCGTTGGTTCAAAGTAGGCATCCTGAGTTGTCAAATTGCAGGAAAAGGCTGACTGAGTTGGCCTCTTTAGGCCGGCACCGGCGCCAATGGGTTATCATTCAGCCTGAACGGGCCATATAGGGTTGTAGAAAAAGTGCAGAGGATCATTTACGTGTAAGATTTATCAATTTGTTTGGATGTTAGATGCATTAAATGCACCTACAAAGTAGCCTCCCTGAGTTTTCATTTCAGAGATTTAAATAAGAAGATGAACAGTACTAAAGTTTTAATTTTGGCCAAAGCTCATTTCAGTCCTCCCTCTTTAAATTTGATTTAATTGCACTCATAATTGACCCTAAAACTTCAATTTTCTTACAATTTTGCCCTTGATTTCAATCAATTAACTTGGTAAAAATTAAATTTGATCTCTTAAAATTTCAATCTTCTCAATTAAGCCCCAATTAAACTTAATTTTTCACCAATTAAGCCCCAAATAAAATTAATTTGACCCATTTAAAGTATAATTAAGTCCTTGCACTTAAATAAATCCTTCAATTGGACCCAAATTAATTCTTAAAAATAGTTAAAATATAATTTGGCCAATGATTAAATCAAATTGGCCTATTAAAAATTTAATTATGTCCTTGAACTTAATTTTTATGCAAATTCGTTCAATAATCATTCAATTTGATCCTCAATTTGCATTGTTCTTCATTTTGGGCATAATAAGGTGCCTTAAAATTTCCTCCAAAATTGTTGCTTAATTTCCCGGCCTGCTTTCTCCACGTTGTCAGTCTTTATTTTATTTTTTATTTTTATTTTGAAAGAAAGAGTGAATTTTAAGGAATAACCCAGAATTGAGTTATGACAGTCTCAAAGGTCAATATTGTGAGCAATCCTGAATAATGGTGGATTGACACTAGAGCAACAAGGGATGTTTGTTCTAATAAGAGGATATTCTTTACTTACCAAGAAGTGATATTCTCTATTACCAAGAAGTACGTGATGAATAGTTGTACATGTGGAACTTTTCAACCTCAAAAGCATAAGGTATTGGGAAAGTCCCATTGAAAATGACTTCTAAGAAGTTTATCTCTCTCAAGAATATGCTAATTGTTATTGCATGTAGAAAGAAGTTTCTCTCTCTCACTCCCCCCCCTTCTTTATAGTGGAATTGAGCATATGACATAGTCTTTCTATAAGTAATAGATCCATTTTATATAATTCAAATCCTTTTCTCATCTTTTTGCATTATTCAGGTCCACATTTCCTCAACCCCATACATAATAACAGGTCAACATCTACTTCCACACCTTACCTACTAGCAGGCTAGCATTAACCTCCATCTCAATGGCAGGCTAGCATCAGCCTCCATACCTAATGGCAGATTGGTGTCAACTTCCATCTCAATGGTAGTTGGCATTAACTTCCATATATAATGGCAAGTTGGCATCAACCTCCATCTCAATAGTAGGCTTGGATCAACCTTCGTACCTAATAGCAAGTTGGCATCAATTAACTTCCATACATAATGACAATTTGGCATTTCCCAAAACTCATCACCTCTGCATTTAAAGATCATTTCTTATAATCTTATTCCATGTCCATAATCCCTTTTTGTATTTTTTTTTTTTTATCATACCACTCAACATTACAATTCATGAAGACTAAGAAAATAATTACATGTATGAAAATTTCAAACTTCAAAGGTAGGGTTTAAAGGCTCTTTACCTACTCCTCTCATAGGTCCAGCTCCTCTTGTTGGGAGTCCCACTCTTAAGCTTCTTTTGCATCAATAAGATACCATTTATTAACAAACCACTTCATTTATTGATTTTAGGAACCCATATTTTAGTTTTGTCTAAGTTTTCTTCATTGATTAAAAATCTTTAATTCCTTACACATAATCCTAGATATAATTTTATCTCTCATGCTTTACATTTGTATTCATGATTCACATTCAAAATACACTAAATTTCTCTAACATTAAGTCATATTTGCTTATATTTAATACTCATCGGAATTTCAAAGCTTCCAAGAATCCTCATCTCTTTAATTTAAAACATCCTTAAAGTTTACTTCATTTATTTACTTGTTACTTTTATACCTTAGTTCTAACCACATTTTAATTTGGTCATTCAAACCACTTTTATAAATTAATTTCAACACCATTTAAATCAAAGCTTTCAAACTAAGTCTCCTCCTCTGTTAATACAAATTTCAGCTAAGGTTTTTTACTCATTTAATTTTTTCCTCATTTACATGTTTATTACATACAAGTCATGTCAATTCCAAATCAATTAAATCAACTACATAAACATAAATCATTTATATAATCAGTCCTTCTCAATATAATCATTCAAAGTGCACTAACATTCAACTACAAGTAAACAAGTTCATTTAAATTCTCTTAAAATCCATCATCAATACTTCAAACATACTATGCACATACAATTATACAAGCATTTATTTGGTCCTTCCTAGACTATCTTCCTCTAAAGCGGCTGGCCCTAGTCCCTCAAATAACACTAAACTTTTTCTTCAATTATTCATTATTTTGTATCATTTATAACATATTTCATCATAATTATATCAAACTGCAACAATTTCACACTTTCTCCAAATTGTCTCCTAAGAATCCTAATTCAAAAACTCAAGAATTATGCATTAAATTCATTTCTTTTCATTCAAACTTGTTTAAATGAGTATAAAACTCCTTACTAGACAATAAAATGAACTTTGAATACTAACCAATCTAAGTTTTCCCCGATCCAACTATTTTCCTCTCTTGGCCTTGACTTCCTCCTCTAGTTCCTCCTTTCTTTCACTTGATTTTCCTCTTGACTCCTTTCTTAAATGGTTTGGATGGTTTGAAACACTCTTTAATTCCTTTATCTTGCTCCAATTCTTGTTTCTCTCTCTAAATTCTCTAAGTATAAAAGCTCACAAGGTTTTTCGCTCTTTTCATTTCTTTATTTTTATGTTTTGTCGTAAGTTAAAAGAAGGAGAAGAAGCTGCAAGAATTTTCCAACTCACCCAAATATTTACAAAAATACCATCAATGATTTATATGTTATCTTTTTGTTTGACTGTTGACATTTTTGTATGACCTTCTCGAACTCCAATTGTTCTAAATTTTAACCTAAGATAGGAGCATATTTTAGGAGATTCCTAGTAAAATTTCAGCTTGATCTGATTGTTGAACATTATGTTTGATAGTGTAAAATTGGTCAATGGGTGCTTTTTAACCAAATTTTAAATTTTCTTTGGCCCTCTTTACATAAACCATATTAGTTATCTCATTAAGTCCTTGGGACCATTTTCTTTTGCTTAAAACTATTTATTTTACCTTTCTATCATTTTAGTTATTTTACAAACTTATTACCGTTTTATAATAATATTATAAATTATTAATCAGGATTTCCCCAACGCTCTTTCATGCCATTCTTAACTTTTTTACTTAATTTAAATTATTTTCTATTCATTTATAAGTGTACATTTTTCCAGGGGTTTACATGATAGGTTAGGATATATGTAAATTATAATTTCATGCAAAGATTAGTAAAACTTGAGATATTACAAACTATAGTCTAAAAAACCCATAATTGTGAGATTTACATAGAATCAAAAATTTACCAAGACTTTATTTCAAATAGTTGAAAGAAATAGTGAACCTCTAGATTTAATTCAATATGATTTTCGAGATTTAGAATTTATGTAAACTAGAGGTGAAAAAAAGTATTACATTTATTTTATAGATTGTTGCATACGGTATTGTTATAGCTATTTGTTAAGAAGCAAAGATGAGGCTCTTGAAATGTTCAAGCATTATAAGGATAGAGTTGAAAATCAACATAACAAAAAGATAAAGGTAATAAGAAGTTATAGAGGTGGAGAATATGAGGTATATTTTGGTGAATCTTGTTATTATTATGGTATTATCCACCAAACTACTAGTCTTTATTCACCTCAATAAAATAACATTACTAAACATAAATATCAAAATCTAGAATAATGATGAATTTCATATTAATAACTTTAATAGCATCTTAGCACTTGTGATGGAAGATAATTTTGACTACTAATTATATATTTATACCTCATGAGAATTAAAAAAAGAACATCATATAAGTTTTAGAAAAAAGAAAGACCATCCTACAAAGAACTCAAAGTGTAGGAGTATCTTTAAAAGTGGTAGTACTTAATCCTAAAAAAGTCAAGATAGGACCTAAAAATGAGTATCTCATAAGAATTTGAAAAAAAAAACCATATGTGATGCGAACCTCGTGATCACGTGGTCACGCAACCCACACGCAAAGACATCAATTCCCGGAAAGCCAAGTAAATCATGTTTGATAGGAGTGTGACACAAAGATAACTTGTACCTAGGCACTAGCACTATTGGAAACGGAGACCCCCAC
>Ga0325405_1000248_pt1 | contig 51129 bp, 16 predicted proteins | sample PopdelMetagenome_21_FD_205663 | JGI IMG/M metagenome (GOLD analysis project Ga0325405, IMG submission 205663) | Populus deltoides microbial communities from Bellville, Georgia, United States - Xylem-Control-R2 | ecosystem: Host-associated > Plants > Phyllosphere > Stem > Wood/Secondary xylem...
TGGGATGAGTGTTTGCATAAACACGTGGCAGTCATGACTCTTCATTCCATACAATCTGCAGTCCTCTATATTAACCAGCCTTGATATGTTCGATGCATGTCCATCCAGAAAACGCAGACTCTTAAGCTATTTGTAAACTAGCAGTTGTGCGTTTTTCTCTAACACGATGCTTGCTCTTGGTTTTACGACCCGTGACTCATCATAAACCAACTCCATATTTTTACGGTTACAGTATAAAGTTATATCCAATCTAGCCTTGATGTTGTCCTTTGTCTTCCCCTTCACATCCATGACAGTGTTGAAAATGTTCTCAAACATGTTCTTTTCGATGTGCATGACGTCAAGGTTATGGCAGAGCAGATTGGTCTTCCAATAAGGAAGCTCCCAAAAGATACTTCGCTTTATGCAATTATGGGTCAAACCAAAACCAGAAAACTTTTGCTTACTTGATTGAAGGTCAAACACAATGTCACCGTACTCTGAGACAACATCATCCAATTCTTCACCAAAAAGACGCGGGGATGCAACATCTTTTTCAACTCTACCAACAAAGAAATCTTTTTTGTTCTTTCTGTATCTGTGATTAAGTGGCAAGAAGCGACGATGACAGTCAAAAAAAAAAGCTTTACCCTGTTTGCTAGCGTGAATGCCTTGTTGTTTTCCATACAGTATGGACATGCGAGTTTCCCATGCGTGCTCCAACCAGAAAGCATTCCATAAGCTGGAAAATCATTGATAGTCCACATCAAAACCGCCCTTATAAGAAAATTTTGTTTCCTCGATATATCATAAGTCAGAGCTCCGAAGGACCACAACTGCACCAACTCATCAATCAACGGTCGAAGACAAACATCTATATTCCACCCCGAGCTGCTTGGACCGGCTATGACAGTAGATAAAAACATGAACTCCAGCCTCATACACATTCTCGGTGGCAAGTCATAAACTGTGAGTATGACCGGCCAACAAGAATAAGGAGCAACAAATGACCTAAATGGGTTGAATCCGTCTGTACACAACCCAAGACGCACATTCCTTGATTCAACTGAAAAGTGAGGATGCACACTGTTAAAGAGTTTCCACGCTTCGCCGTCAGAATGATGCACCATCACTCCATCAACCACATCATGTGCTTGGTGCCATGTCATGTGCTCAGCAGTCCTTAGTGACATGAATAACCTCTGCAGTCTATGTGTGATCAGGAAGTATCTAAGTTTTTTATATGCCACTAGAGTCTTTCCCCTGCCAGTTCTAGATTTGTAACGGGAATGCCCGCATGTCATGCACTCGGTTATCTCAGCATTTTCAAGGTAGTATAACTTGCAGAAGTTATGGCACATGTCAATTTTCTGGTATCCTAAACCGAGGGGTTTCATCATGGACTTCGCAGCATAGAAGTTCTCTTTCAGCCTGTTCCCTTCAAGTAAAATGCTTCTTGCCCATTCAATAATCTTGTCATACCTGGCCTCACTCAACCCGTGATCTGACTTGATGGTGAACACCTGTGCTACAGCTGATAATTTACTGTGGTTCATGCAGTCATCCCATTATAGTTCGTCAGAATCTTTCAACAAATCAAAAAACCTAGCTGCATCTTCATTAGATTCTTCTTTTACGATTGGACATTGACTGACATTACCTTGATTCATTCTCATTGCATCCATAACCATATTTCTGTAAGGATTAGTGTTGTCATTTGCCGCTTCATGCACGTTGCTAGCACTAGAAGTAGACCCAACCACCGTTTCTTCCATTCTCCTCTTACTAACAAATACTTCTCCATGTGCATACCAACACTGGTAATTCTCCATAAACCCTTTGTGTAGAAAATGCATCATTACAAAATCTGGATGCAGATACTTTTTATTTTGACACTTCCTGCATGGACACCTAATACCGCCTCCAGTAAAATTTCTGGGAATAGATGTTGTGAAATTAATAAAACCCTGAACCCTGTTACAATAATTCATCCTCTGCAATCCTTGGGGTGAATCTCGATACATCCATGAACGATCATCCATGACTTATATCAAACCTCTATAAAATTATGATGACATCATGTATTAATTAACTAAGTTAGGTAAATAAACTTGCAAAAATATTACTTTACCTCGAGATTATCCAACAAACCAATCACAACTTCTCATAAATATTAAATATTCATTAGCATTTATCAACGTCCATACAAATTAAAATATATAAATTTACGGAAATTACCACTCCGCAATACCATTGATAAAACTTCAAACGGACCCATTAAGCAAGCTATTAATTATTTCAAAACAGCACATGTACTTCGGCAGTTCCATAAAGTTTAACAATTTACAAACAAATACAATCTTACAAAATCTAAAACAAACCATAACAGGTATAGAATTATACATTTATATACTACAAGTTTGTTTGAGAAATAACAATAAAACATGTACATCTACTAACAAAATACATATACTAAAAAAACAATAAAATTGACATTTAATTAAATGTTAAAATTTAAAAAGATAGAATTACTTACAAAAATTGATAAAATTCATCGGTAAATCAAAACACAGATGTTGTGATCACAAAACTTCAAGAAATATAACTTGTTGTGCTGATATGAGGGAGATTTTTGTTTGGGGGGAGGCGGGGCTGGTTGTTTGCAGATGGGGAGAGTTGGGATTAGGAAGAAGAAGGAGAAATAGGGGAGGAGAGGATCGACAGAGCTGACATATATTAACTTTTTCCGACGGTTTCCCCGACAGATTTTCCGTTGGTGATGCCGTCGGTGAGTCTGACGGAAAAATCGACACGTCATTGTATGGATCTGCCATTTTCAAATCCCTTGGTGATTCCGTCAGCAATTTAAACGGCGAACCGGTCACATCATTGTACGGGCTGTCGTTTTGAATCCGTCGGTCATTCCATCAGAACAAATAACCCACCAAAACCTCCACGTCAGCGACCCGCCTTTTTTTTTAATTCGGGAACTTTTCCATCCATAATTCAGTCGATAACTACCGACGAAAAGTTTTCGTCGGTAGTTACCGACTAAATTACGGACAGAAAAGTGTCCGTCGGTAATTTCAACCTCAAATTACCGACAGACATATTCCGTCAGTAAATCCGTTGCTATTTAGTGAATTTCTGGTAGTGAAAATGATTTGAAAACATCAAAAACATATTAATTTAAAGAAAAAAATTAAATTTTTTCAAAAACCCTTTTGAAACGCAGTGCCAAATGCACTAGCCGAGAACTAGACACTTCTCCGGGAAGTCTTCCACTTTTAAATACAATGAAGAATAAAAACTTGGTACTAAGGTCTTGAAAAAGAACTTTCATATGAATTTACATTTCCATTTGGTTTTTAGCGCATGATTCTCCTTTAAAAAGAGTTATTTTATGTTTGTGTGAAACAAATTAATATAGTTGCCTTCATTATCCTAATCAAATTAAATCCTATTGATAGTAGTTATAAGGAGTTAATGGTAGTAATAACAAGAGGTGGGGGTGGTAGCAATGAAGAGATAAAATATGATGATGATTTATCAATAAAAAAAAATGCTCGATAATAAAAAAGAAAAAGGTTGGCTTTATTTATTAGTTTTTAGCATACAAAAACAATAAAATATTCAATTAAAATTATTTGGAGAATATTATTGAAATTTACCATCCATGAAATATGATTTAATTTTTTACATGCGTGATGATATTGACTCTGAAACAAGCATTACTTTCTATATTTACATAGTTAAATTTTAGAAAACATGAATCGTATATATGATAAAAAAATTTATATATATATATATAATACGATGATCACGTATAACCATTGCAATGCATATGTGAAGTGGGAGGACTAATGGTTTTTTTAACTTTATTTTAATTAAAAAGTGACATTAGAGTCCTCCCTTTTTTAAAAATTCAAACCTCTCCCTCTCCTTTATAATAAACAAAAAGAGACTAGTATGTTTCTAATGCTTATATGTTTATTTAATGATAATCGTTAATTTTTAATATTGGATTTTTTTATTTATTAAAAGGATCGAACACTGTTGGATGTGGGAAGAAACTTTTTACCGAGTGTTCAACATGGGAGTCAATACTGGTGGTTTTTAATTTTTATCCTTGGATCTTGAAAGAAAGATTAAATGTTATAATCAGTATTTCATTAATGGATATTTCTTTCATAGCAAATAATATGATGAGGGTAGAAAGACCTATAATAATGGCGATTGAGTAAATGGTTCAATATTCAATGAATTTAAAGTTGATTGTTATGGAAAATAATGGTGAAATTAAGTTATATCTTAAAATCTTTTATTTATACAAATATTGTCCTATTACAACTGAAATATGGTAATAAGTTATTTTATAAAAATTTCCCAAAATAATTAATGGGGAATTTTTTTGCATTGCCAAAGTCACATGATTTGTAGCAAGGATATTGAACATTTAAGATAAGCTTTGGTAAATGGTCGATTGTCAGAACCTCCAAAATATAATTTTGTTTTAACTATCACAAACAAAATAAATTTGTAGTATGATCGTAAAAACCAGGTCGAACCCAAAGAAAATTTCGTTTAATCTTCCTACAATATACTGAAATGAAAAAGAATGGGGGATTTGAATGAAAAATTAAAGAAACAATAATTCGGAAAATAATAAATTGATATGTTATTAAATCAATTCAAGGATCCACACATCAATTCCTATAAATCCGTTGATCATCAAAGTAAAATAAATATTCTTTCACGTCAAGCAAATAAATTCGATATCCCTTAAAGCTAAGGGAAATCAATGAGATTACAAGTAAATTAATTAGACAAAGCTCTCTAATCAATTTCTTACCATCAAGTGAATTTAACATTGAAAGCAATTCTCATTCACTCAACAATACTCTTAGGAGTAAAGTCTGTGCATTTATTTTAAGCAAGCGTTCAAAAGCTTGACAATTTAACTTAGTTTATTCTTCCCTAGTAAATCAAGATGAGAGTTGCAGCAATCAAATTAATTCTTTTGCTTCTTACTCTAAGCCCTAACAATAATTATGAATTGAAAGAAACTAGAAAGCATACAAGCCATCTCAAAACAATTTAATAAGCTTGAATAACAATCAATAACAAAATTCTGAACAAGGAAAAATAAATACTTCAATCTAAAAGAATTATAATGATAACGTTACTTCTCACAACTTGCCAATGGAAATGGTGTGTATTCCTCTTGAATTTAAATTAGGAATTTGTTCATAGTTGCTAGAAAATTGATAAAAGCAGAGAAGAAAAGAATGTTGCAAAGCCTTTGTTTCAGATGTGTTCTGCTCTATTTATTCTTTTCCTTGGCTGCCAAATTTCTTTAGAATTCTTACGCTAATTAGAAGTCCTTATGCTACTTAACTCCTTCCTTCTGTATCTGGTCCTTAAGGTTTGTTAAATCCCTAAGAATTTGTGTTGAAAATGGACTCTGTTGCTTTCATAACTCTGTTGTAATTCCAACTCTGCTGCAACTTAGACTTTGTTTCTAACTTGGTTTCTTGCAATATCTGACCATCCCACCTATATTATTTCATTCATGGAATGTTAGAGGCTTGATCGTCACCTTTCTTGAGTCCTAAGGCCCACCATTTCTATGTCAAACTCTTAGTCGTGGTGGTATGCTCGGCACCATTAGTTTCCTCATCAGATCAGGAGACCAATCTTGTCCTGTAAATTGCGTTTGTATTTTCACCTTCAAAATGATTTTATCTGACCTAGAATCCTTCATAAAATTAGTATTCCTGGATGTATAAATGATGTTAGGCTTTTGACTCACATGATTTCAATGTTTGAGGCTCAAGATATGTCCATTTGAATATGTAGTGTGAAATAAAGAATCTTGTTGTAAGGAGGATTTGGGCTTGATTTTGCAGGCCTGATTAGAGGTCCAAACAAACTTGGATTTCTACCCCTAATACCTTCCTGAAAAGCTTAATATGTGTACTTTAACTTTGATTCAACCCACATTCACATTCTGAAGTTACAACTCGGCGAAACACCTATCACAATAAGCAAAGTCTGAAACATAAAATGCAGATATTTTTATCTTTTAGCAATTAATTCATAAAGTCTCCCAAGTATACCACACTCATAAAAATAACTTCCAATAAGCTTAGATAAGCTTAAAATATGTTAAAAATCATAGTGTAAAAGGAATAAAAAGATATGTATATTTTGCACTTATCAAATTCCCCCACACTTAGCTTGTGCACATCCTCGGGCAAAATTTCAATTTTAATTTTCCTATGTCAAAAATGTAATGTCATTAATGAACAATAATTAAACTATCAAATCATCATAACATATCATGAATAACACTCTAAACAATTTAAAAATGCTCAATAAGTTTTTTCACTTGAAAATAAAGTAACTAAATGTGTAGAACTCGCAAAAATAGTCACTCATTTCTCATGTGTTTGAAAGGTTAGTGTTTCACTCAATTTTGTTCCACTTGAAATGATCTACCATAAGCTTGCAAATATTCTCATTCTTCACCACTTGAATTCCATGCATGAAACAAATCATAAGGTCTTTATAAGGGTTGTAATGGGACTCGGTTCAAGGTAGAAAATCTTTGGTAGGGTAGCTTAGAGCTGTAGAAACTAATGGAGCAAAATTACCCAAAACCAAACATAGAATATCAAACACTCCATCTAGACATTTTAAACGTGAAAATATTACAGCCACATTAACCTCCTTCATTGATCGTTCAAAAGAACAATTTTTATTAAAACCAAGGAATGATCTTTCACCTTTTAAATCTCCAACTCTTCACTAAATTTAGAACAAGTTGTTCTTTTTTTTCTTACATAAATTTATAAAAACTCAAACAATTCAACATAACAACTTGTTCTACTACCTCAACTCCATAAATTAAGACACCCCGAAACTTATTCCATGTATTCATATGCTTTGATAATCATGAATGATGTCCCATTAACACTACAGCTTAGGTAAGACACTTTTGGTTTAAGGCTTGTAGTGCAGGTTCATAATTCAAAGAAACAATTCATCAACTCTGTCATAACCTATTTCTGGATTATTCCTTAAATTCAGCTTTGTCATCCTAAAATAAAAATAAAAAGAAATAAAATAAAGACTGGCAATTTAGCAAAAGCAAGCTTTCTAGGATTACACATGTAGAAAAAAATCAAGCTGTAATTTTGGATAGAATCAATAGTGTAATTGTACCCCATTTTACCTAAAACTGAAGTGACAATGTAAATTCAAGGTAAAGTTATATGATTATTGGACGAATCTGCATTTAAATTAAACTTAAGGACGTAATTAGATTTTAATATGCAAATTTGATTTAATCATGGACCAATTTAAATTTTAATTATGTTTAAGAACTAATTTAGGTTCAATTGAAGGATTTAATTAGGTGCAAGGACTTAATTATACTTTAAATTGGTCAAATTAATTGTATTAGGGGCTTAATTGGTGAAAAATTAAGTTTGGGAGCCCAATTTGAGCTTAATTAAGAAGTTTGAAATTTTAGAAGATCAAATTTAATTTTTACCAAGTCAATTGATTGAAATCAATGGTAAAATCGCAAGAAAATTAAAGTTTTGGGGTCAATTAAGGGTTAAATTGAAGAAATTCACAGTCAATGACCATTTTGTAAAAGGCGTCGAACTCTAGGGATCCAATCGGCTAAAATCAGGGGTGAAATTGAAGAGATTTGAAAATTTAATGGTCAATTAGGGGTTAAATTGCAAAAATTTGAGACTAGGGACCAAAATAAAAAAGGCGCTAAAATCTGAGGCTGAAATTGAAGTTCCTCAAGGGCAAAATTAAACATTTGAAGCCAATCAGGGGTGTAATTGAAAGAAATTAAAAATCAAAGGACTAAACAAAAAAGGACCAAAATAGCGTCGTTTTAAGCTTGATTGTTCATCTTCTTCTTTAGAGAGGCTGCTCGAGTGACCTCCTTCTTGAAGCGTTTTATATTTCATCTCTCCATCCAATTAGACAAAACTTACACCATCATTTGACACCTGACTACACACCAAATGATCCATTCTGGTAGATCGAGGCCACAGTGGTTGTGGCACCACCCCAAAGTGGTCAACCCGACCAGCCAACAGTTGGGATCCTTCCATGTCGAATCAAGGGCCAAGATTTGGTACCAGTGGAGACCAAACATCCCTGTTCCACCCTCTATAGATAAATATGGATTTCATGGCCTGAGGGAGGAGAAATAGAGGCCAAAGTCAACAAATTAGCTCCCCCCCTAATTTTTTCTTTTTCTACCATTGTTTCTCTTTTCCTTCTCTCTCCACTATGGCCTTTGTCCACCACCACTCTCACCACAAGCTTTACCACCACCATCTACACCACAATTCATTAGCATAACCACCAGCCTACCGCCTCACGTAAAGAGGAGTCATTGCAAGCTTCTGTCTCTCCTCTGCCTTATTCTCCTTCTTCCTCCCAACCTAAGGTTTCTCCTTCTTCCCACAATCAACGCCAACCACCAATTTCTCTATCAGTGCCACCACACTTCTCCCTTTTAATTGACTGTATCTTCTTCTTCCTCTATAGCGACAAGATCTCCTCTACCGTAAGCTTCCCCTTCTCTTTCTTCTCTTACTCTCTCATTTAGCAACTAATGATGGTGTCTCCTCCCACAACTCCACTATCGGTCAACAGCCAGACCAGTCGACCTCTCCTTACGCCAGGTAGTCCCCTCCTTTCTTCTCCTCCATCTTCTTCACCCCCCTGCCATTGTCATCTTGCATGCAGAATGATAATTCATTCTGCATGTAGGGGGGAATAATTAAACTCTCAAGTTTGGAATGGACCCTTGTCATCCCAGCCAAAACCCAAGAAACAAAACAGTTTGAATCAATTGGGTCGATTTCGGCTCAACCAGACCCGGCTAGGTTAGGCCAGTTAATTGGGTTAGGCCAAACCCAATATAATAATAATATAATAATATAATAATAATATATTATAATATTATATATATTAAAAATAAAAAATTCCAAAAACAATTTCAAGGGTCATTTCAAAATATTTCTGATTTTCTCGCATGTTTTTCTACTAATTTTACGTAATATTGGGTTGTATGTTTACATTGTAAGATGCAGATCCGATATTAAAATACCTGATTTTCTCCAAAATATTTCTTAAAAAAATTAAAAATTGAAAAAAACCTCAAAACTTTTAAATTAATTTTCCCTTTCAAAAAAACAAAAAATATTTTATTTTCGTGCATACAGTCAGATCCTAAAAAGTTTTCTAGGCATATTTTCATATAAAAAAAATTGTATCTTTCTCATGTTTTAAAACAAAAGGGCAAAAAATAGATATTGTAACCAATTTATGATTATCCGTTAGGATTTGACTAAAATATCAAGAACCCTTTACCAATCATTTTGTTCATTTTATATTAGGGTTTAGATGTAGAATTTAATATTTAGGAATGTAAAACTATACAATAAAATAGACCCTCTGATATTAAAGATACAAAATGCAAAATAAATGCGATGCTAAAATTTGGACTTTAAAATGACTAGGATTTCCCCAAATAAGGTAGAGACTCTCTCACGAAAAGAGATCTTTCTTAGACCTTAGAATAAGATCAACGGATAGAAACTTGACTTAGAAAAATAATCAAACAACAATACAGTTACTTTAAGTAAGGTGTACTGGGGGTAATGCGCCTTCCCTTGGCACAACCAGTCTCTTACTCAGACTCTCGCAAACCATAGGTTTCCTAATAACCTTAATATTAGGTGATGACTTCTGAACCTCAATTATAATTTTATGATTAAACCAAAACGTTTTCCTTTCCCAATAACATACCTCTAAGGAGGCTCACATCTTAAAACACACAAATCCCGAGGTGACACCTCACGACAAGCTGATAAGGGTTTTCAATGGAAAATTAATCCAAAGATGGGCTACTAGGCTATATATGGCACTTTCAATATAAGGCCTTAATCATATTCATACATGCATGTATACGTGTGGTTTCGAAAAGAATCAAAGCAAGTTATAGAAAAATATAACAATGGAAGAAAATCACACATGCAAGGAAAATAAAGACCAATATGAATGTTTCGGGTTTAAGGCTTAAAGTCTCACATGTTTGTGTTTACCAAATCTAGTTACTTAATTCTCATTAACATTTCAATCATTCAAAAGCATCTCAAAAACAAAAAATTTGGTCCAAAAACACTGAAATTTTAAAGCACATTAATTCCCCACACTTAATATGAACATCATCCTCAATGTTTGCAGTTACACAATTTAAAAAGAGTAGGGAAAACTACCTAATTTTTATTTTTGCACAATGTTGTCTATCTTTAACATTGGGTATGTCATTCGGTGTGCTCCATATTTTTGCCTGAGGAAATAGAGTCTGGCAAAGAAAATATGATTGAGAAAATATCAAATAAACAATACTAAATTGTTTAGGTAAAATTTCTTTTACTTACTGGTTTGCTAACACTGTTTGGGTGAAGATGGTACCTAATTAATAAGTTGTTGAAGGGATGGCTAGGCAGGAGTATCTATTGTGGAAAGGAGATCTATTACATGTCATACTTCAGGAGTGCCTTGATTATCTACCATAGATGATGAGTAAGGTTGTCTATAAACTAGTTTTGGAAGAACTATCAATGGCTTTTTGATCAGTTTCTGCCAGACAATACTAACTGATGATGTCCTAAAATCCAATATGTTTAGGAATGAGGTTATTTAGTATTTGGATATTATTTACTCAAATGTTCATATCAGTATTTCCTTTTTCTTAGCTCAGAAAGTACAAAATTGATGGAAAAAGTCCTAGTACATGATGGGATTTGAAACCCTCTGATGATAAAGTTAATAACTTTAAATGAGAATGATAATAAATAAAAGAGAGAGCTTTAAATTCCAAGAATAATGGTGTTTTCTCTTGTTGTTGTGTGGTTAATGCTCTAAGGATTAAAATATATAAGCTTAGATAGTAAGAAAAAGTGAACCTTTTACCTAGGTGGTTCAGAGGTATTTATACTCTCTAAACCTTGTCATTTTAGTAAAGGGACCAGGGAGTCATTTTTCCTTGATGGCATTAATTATGGATAAAGATCTCTTGCATATCATTAATGAGGGATAAATATTCTTTATAGATCATTAATGAGCATTATTGAGATGGAAATATGGTAAGTCTTTGGGAGACCTTTTATACAACTACAGGTGTAGGGAAATGATTATTCCTGACATGAATAAGTCATGTCAATATTATTAATGATCTATAAGGTGGGGGAGACATTTTATACAACTACAGGTGTAGGGAAATAAGTATTCCTGACGTGAATAAGTCATGTCAATATTATTAAGATAGAATCCTATGATCATAACATAGATCTCTAAGACTAATTAGGTCTGACGCGCAGCCAAACCTAGGGAAGATGGGTCTGGTAGTTTAACAGACCCATGGTGCCTTAGGCGCAGCTCATAGTTGAACCCAAGTATATTGGGTCTGATATTTTTCTATACTCACGGTGCCTTGGGCTCAACTCATAGATAAACCCAAGTATATTGGGTATGGAAACTTGTAAGATCCATGTGACTTGGGTTCAGCTTAAGGCTGAACTCAAATATATTGGGTCTTGCAACTCGCCAGACCCATAAAGACTTGGGTTCAACTCATGGCTGAACCCAGGTATATTAGGTATTTTCTAGAGAGCTTTAGAACTGTTCACTTCTCAATTGCATTGTTAATTATTTTTCTTTACAGACAAAATCACCGACGGATTGAAAAGTCGTCGATGATATTTGGGGGGTTTCTGAATTTTTTTATTAAATTGAAAATTTAAATTATTATATATGGAATCATCGATGGAATGGTTAAAAATATTAATATTTAATTATTCGTCGGTAAAATGCCTTGATAAAAAAACTAGAATCCCTCATTTCATAACAGATGCGCCTCTTCTTCTTCTTCTTCTTCTTTTTCTTCTTCTTCTTGTGTAAAAAATATCAACGTCCCTTTCTTTCTTTCTCTTCTCTCCTCAACTACTTTCTTTTTTTTCTCCACGCGCAAGTATGTCTTTTCTTCTTTTCTTCTTTTTTTCTCCACGCGTAATTATGTCTTTTCTTCTTTTCTCTTTTCAATTTTTTTTAATTAACATACTTTATGAATTTGTTTTTTCTTCTCTTCTCAGCTTCACTCACAATTACATTAAGGTAAGATTTTTCTTTTCTCTTCTCTTTTTTTGTGTTTTTTTTCATTATATTTGTTTTTTATTTATTTTTAATTTTTTTTCTTAATAATTGTATGAATGTTGTTGTAGGATTATTTTTTCATATGAGATCAATTTTGTTGGATTTTAGTTGGATTGTTTTTTCAATTTTATTGTTCAATTTTAATTAAATTATTTTATTTGTTGCTAGATTATGGGTTTGAAATAGGTTTTCTAGGTTAGGTGAAAATTATTTTTAGTTGATTTATTTATTTGTTTTTTTTTGTTATTTATTTGTTGCAAATTTGTTTGAGTTGATTTTCTTCTTTTTTTTTCCAAGAAACCCAGTTCCTGAGTATTATGGAGTGTTGATTTATATTAATTTAATTATTTTCTACTTCTGTTAAATAGATTTTTAAAAAATATTTTTAAGTAATTATATACTGACGGTATTACCGACAGAGTAAGACCGATGTTGGTATATTCCAGAGAGTTGAAAAAATTACTGCAAATACCATTGTGCCACTGTTTTATTATTGACAGAATTGCATATGGTATTTTTGTTGGTTATATGGCAAAATTCCCGAGGGAAATACCAACAAAATAAAGCAAGCAATTTTTTACGCGCTTTTCCCATCAATAAATCTATCTGTAATTTTATAACTAACAATGTATTTCTATTTGTAAGTTAGACGATAAATTTATTATTGATAAAATAAAATTATAAATACTGACAAAAAATTCTATCAGTATTTCTAAGAATTCTGGTAGTGAATTAAATATCACTCTCGTGTATATAAATTTTGTAAAGTTTGCCATCCAGCAGGATAAGGAATTTACTAAGTAAATTATATTGCTAGCTAATTAACAAGATCCTTTACTTTCACTATGGATTGCGAGGTGATATACCGTGAATTGCAACAAGGTTTTACTCTTCTTTTTTGTCTTTTTTACTGTTATTGATTTTCTTTTCTTTCCAATGCAATTTTTTAATGTTGCATTTATTAGGATTTAGGGTTGGTAATTTATTTTAATTTGTTTTTTATGTTATTATCGTGATTTCAGAAAAATATTTTAATATTGGGTTGTTGTTTAATTTCATGAAAGTAAATTCAATTTTGTTGTTTACAAAAAAAAAATAAAACAAAGAAAAAATGGCAGACCTTTGATTTTAAAACAAATGTGGTGTCAACTATAGTCTTTTCTCTTTTTTTTCCCTTCGTTTATTGATTTTTTTTTTTTTCAATTTGATCCTTTGATATTATGTTGGTTGAGATTTTGGATTGATAATTTGTTTTAATTTATTTTTTATGTAGTTTTTATCGATTTCAAAAAAGTGTCCAAACATTGAATTGTTGCTTGATTTCACAAGAAAGAATATGAATTTATTGTTTTGAGAAAGAATGAAAATAAAGAGATCGAAATTGAAAAGGAGGCCTTTTTAATATATAAAAATGTGTTAGTGCCTTTTGGGTTGTTTTTTTGCCTTGGGATTTTGTCAAAAAAATCATTTTTGTTCCGTTTAGGTTTTCAATTAAACAGTTTGGTCCAAAGTTTTATTTTTCTTACATTTAGTTCCCAAGTTTAGGATATGAGAGAGGAGAAAAAAATCATTTTTCTTTTTCAAAAAAAATAATAAAAGAAAGAGAAAGTTGGCAAATGACTACTTTTAAATGATGAAGTTTATCATTCTTGGCGTCAACACATTTTATTTGATGAGAGGAGTTATATTTAGGTTTTTTTTTATTTATCTTGTCGAAAAAGATAGATAGGACTCGATAATATTTTTTTTATTCGGGTTGATTTTATATTTTTAAACTTATTAAATTCTATGTTTAAACCAAATCAGGTTTATTGAGGTTCGAATGGTGTTTTTTAAGTGTTTTCAACTACAATAATTGTTGAAAGATGGGTTTTTTGTCCCTTAAAATCAGTTGTTTGACTTTCCTATCACTTGTGATAGCTAGAATATGGAAAAGTAGATTACGCATCACCTGCTGTATTTTATCTTTTTAAGAGCGAACGATATTTTATCCACCCCCTGAAAATATTAAAGAATAAACAAGAGGCCTGGACATAGAGACATGCCATTAGCCTGCTCTCCTAGATTTTTTTTAGAGTTGTGAGAGGGTTTTTTTTAATTGATTTTTTTTCTATTTTATTCTTCAATATTGGATATTTATTAATTTTTTTTATTAATTTTTTTTTCAATTTCATCTTACAATATTTTGTTGATTTTGAATTAGGTTATATAATTTGTTATGGTTTACTTTTTTATAGGTTTATTATTATCTCAAATAAACGTTCTGATATTTTTTAGTGCTCAATTTTACGAGAAGAATTTTTTATCAATAATTAAACAAAAAAATAAAGTTGTTAAACTTAGTAAAATCCATGACTTGGTGGAGTTCATTACCTAGATCGCATATTTGATGGATTAACTTTGATTAATTAAGAATTGGGTTTCATAATTTTTTTCAGTTTTTTTTTATATGTTATTTCCCAAACAAACATAACGACATTGGGTTGGTTGCTTAATTTTATGAGTGTCTATTTTTATTTTATTAAACCCAGTGGAATCCAAGACCTTGGTTATAGGTTTGGCAAGTTAAATTGAGTTACATAATTTATTTCAATTTGCTTTCTACTAAGCTATCACGATGTTGAACAAACTCTCTGACATTAAATTGATACTTAATTTTACAAGCGATTATTTATGTTATCATATAATTAAATAAAAAATAATTTAAAAATATATAAAAACCAATGAATCAATTATCCAAATCACAAGTTGGGCAGGTTAGGATATGAAACTCGTATAAATCCAATATATTATTGTCTCAATATATATATATATATATATATATATATATATATATATATATATATAATCTTAAAATTTTTATTTAAACACAAACCATATTTTCATTAGCCATTCAAATTATTTTTTAACCCACAGAATCTATTAAGTCATGTTAGAACAATTCTCGTGTAATATGAATCATAAGCTGGACAAAATGTTTCAAGGTGTCAAGGTGTTGCTGACTGTCAAAAATTCCCCCAAACCTAGATATGTTTTTTTAACAGCGTTCAATTATACAGTTAACTACTGTAACAATTATCGCCGGCACCGATAGCCGGCCATGGGGCAAAGCCAAAAATTATTGTAGTCATAATTGATTATACAGTTAATACTTCACAACGCCAACCCAAAGGAACTGCTATGAAAGGTGGCAATTTTCAAGAATGCACTGGTTGCAAGTGATTAGAATCAGTCATCCATGAAAGCTGCAAAAACCAAAAACCACCACCGTCCATGGTGGCTATAGAAATCAAAATTGTCTAATAAGAAAAACATGACAAAGATGGTCCTTGACCTCAATTTTGACATTAGAAAATGAAATCAATCACCTTCTTTCAACAGCCATTGACATTCCGTTAATAACAAAATGGCTTCCGATTCAGAAGTGACGTAATTTTACTAGTGGTTGTTTTTTATTTAAAATACTATTTAAATGTATTAAAATAGTATTTTTTATTTTAAAAAAATTGTTTTTATCATTAATATATCAATACAATCTGAAAATATTAAAAAAAATTAAATTAAAATAATTTAAAATTTTATAAAACATGGGTTACACCGCATTTCTAAACAAGACCTAAATGATGAGCGTGTAAAAATTAAAGTCCATAATTGCAATAAATGATAGTCCAATGAGTGCAAATTACAACCTAACCAGTTGGCTTCTAACCACATGATCCAGGCGGGTCATCAACGAACTCCTTGTTGGTAAAACTTAATGCAAGGCAACACTACTGTTCAGTTTGAAGACTTGAAATGAACATGAATTTTAGGAATTTGAATGCTTTGGTTGAGAAAGTTGGAAGCCCCAAGACACGAGAGATCACAAACATCATCACGATATCACAAATTCAGTTAATGTTCACGCTCTAGAGCATCCTACAAAAAAGCCTAACCAGGGAGTCCCATGTCTGTTAAGAAATCTCTGGTGGCTAGAAGGAGGAACAAGGAACACACATTGAACCAATAATACAAGAGTAATTATTCAGCTCCACTAAACTATGAAATTATCCATGGTAACAGTCACAAGATACTCATCCAGATAAGTTAATAAGAAAAGATAAACCTTTTGCATTGCCTTACCCTCTCATTTCATTTTTGCCTCTGTAAAAAGAACATGGCGATTTACTCGAGGGTCGTATTTGCGAAACTCGAGCTTCTCCAAGGCTTTCTTGGCACTCTTCCTCTTGACATAGAAGAATCCAGTTCCAGCAGCAGAAACAAGGCGGATGAACATGAAAGTCTTCTTCTTTTTGTCACCCATTGCTTAACTATATATATGTGTGTACATCAGAAAGTCACCAAAGAGTATGAAAACATATTCTTCTAAAGAAACTGACAGACATGTTGCTTTAAAAACAATAAGCAATGAATATTATTCATATATGCACGGATATACATCTGCAGGTCATCACTAAAAGCAAAAGGCAAACTTTCAGTTCCAACCACAGCTATGCGCATTCATGTCCTTCAGAGCAGTCACTTCAATAAAAGTGTTCAACGATAGGAACTTCTTCAAATTATCTTTCCTAGAATCCTACATGATCAAAATACAACTAGTTAATGACTCCTAATTCTTATAATTTATTTTTTATTATGGGTGTATGCATATCTAATAACTTGAATTCAAAATCCATCTCAATTAGCATTACCTAATGAACTATAAAAACTATACAGCATAGCACCAGTAAACTAGAAGAAGATGGAATCATTGCACTCTAACAGCATACCACATTTACAATAGGGAAGTCTCCCTTAGACATTTTATCAAACACCTTTTAAACAAACTTGATGTCATGAACCGAACAAAAAAAACACGAAACTTCAAACTCATTAAAGCACCTTTCTTTAATTTCCATTCCTTCCGACTCAAAACCATGATTGATTCTCTCATTATTCTTTCCCTTTCCGTAAAAAAAAAAAAAAAAAACCCTAACTCATGGTTGCCAAACTAAGCAAATCCCACTATAAATAAATATTTTACAGAAACCCCATGAAAAGAACTGCAGATTAATACATCATAATGAAGCAAAGAAGAAGAAGAAGAAGCTCACTTGGTACTCTTCTTTGCAGCCGTCAACAAATTGTCGGTCGACGAAAAGCAGAAGCTGAAAAAACAAAACCCTTCGAAAATTGAAATAAACCATACATGGTTTGATTCAATTACATAAATGCCCTCCACTATTAATGTGTATTACCTAAAATGACCTTGCCAGTCATGTTAGCCATTAGCGTTACATTACCTTCACAATCCCCTCTCTCTCTCCTGTTTCCCAGTAGCAACGAAGTGGTAAAGGAAACAAAAGTACAAAAAAAATTCTTGTTAATTCCTTAATGTTATATTTGGTTACTGAGAAAATGTGGGAATTGATAGAAAAGTTTTGAACTTTGCTACTTTTGTAGATTATTGTTGAAGATGGCAGCGAGTGCTGTGGATGCGACGGGGAACCCGATCCCGACATCAGCGGTGTTAACGGCTTCATCGAAGCATATAGCGACAAGATGCTTTCCGGAGAACGTGGAATTTCTTAAGTGCAAGAAGAAGGATCCAAACCCGGAGAAATGCCTCGATAAAGGCCAGCAAGTCACTCGCTGTGTCCTTGGATTGTAAGTGCAAATCTTTACAATTTTGTCTTGAACCTTTTTTATCTAGTATTTTTCTTGTGATACTGTTGCTGATGATTGTTAATTCATTATTTTGTTGTGTTAATTAATGATGTTTAATTGTAATTTATGTACGGGTATTAAGGGTTTTGGGGTGTTTGGGAAGTTTGTTTGGGATATGAAGGTGAATGAAATATTGGGTTTTGGTTATTTTATTTTGGGTCTGTTTGGCTGTTGAAATGTGGTGGGATTGAGCTGGAAAGCAAGGTCTGGTCTCTGATTTTTCGTGTTTTTTGCATTGAGGAACTTACATTTTGTGTTTCAAAGTTGAGGAATCAATTTATCTAACCTTATGGGGATGATTGGTTTTGCTAGATATGAAGTTCTTAGAGTTGCTGATATGGTTTAGGCATCAAGCTAGAATGATTAGTTGATGTAGTGTTTATTGTTTCTGAATTCTTTGTGGAGCAAAAATTGGATTATTTTTTACGCCTGTATTTATCTTTGGTATTGAAAGTTAGGCAAAAGCAGCTGATTGATGCATGTAGTTAGCTTTTTGATGCATTGAGTGGCTGCAACTAGATGCATGGTATTGCTACTACCCCACTATCGTTATTAATTCATGTTTGCTTGAGAAAGAGATTTGAAACAATGTGTTATTTGTCCACCTTAGGGACGTAGATAGTCAAGAATCTAAACCTTGTTAACATTGATTACATTTCTGGGTCACAATCCAAGCAATTATTCATAAGAGTATAGAGTCTTGATTATAAAAAAAAAGTAGTTCAAAGCTCATGCTTTAAATGGTTTCATGCAACAGAGATCCAGTCACCTTTAACAATCCTTTAATGCAATCAGGGACTGAGTGAATCCATTGCATTCATTTTTCCATCCATTGACTCTTATTTTGTTTCTGTTATCTTAGCAATCGGGGTATTGCAGATATTATAGATTCAGACAAATTGATTGTAATGTAGAAGGATTAAAAATTGCATGCATTGGCATTTCCACACTTGGATTTATAGCATGCATGTACAAAATTAGGTGAGTTCTGCTTGTTGAATAAATTATCATACCTGAATGTCTCATCGACGATTGAACTTGATCTATTTGTAACCTGGTAGATGGTCAGAATGTCATTTTCTGATAGGCTGTATGACTTCTTTATATCCCACAGGTAAAATTGCCTAATTTATTATAAAATGATATTTAATGAACAGTATATCAGTTACTTATAAAGGACTCTATCCAGCATCAAACCAACCCACCAGCACATGCTCACCATTTCACACTTTGGCATGCTTGGTTGCATAATCTAAATTTTGAGATGTTTGCCACTGCAGATTGAAAGATCTTCACCAGAAGTGCACAAACGAGATGGATGCTTACGTTGGTTGCATGTATTACTATACAAATGAATTTGATTTGTGTCGCAAAGAGCAACAAGCATTTGAGAAAGCTTGCCCTTTGGAATGATTGGCAAACGGAACTAGTAATCAGCTCACAATAATTGAGGTCACAAAACAGTTTGTGATGAGCAAATACTGCTGGTGCTAAAAATTTTCTTTTTCTTGTGCCAATATTGTCTCACTTCTGGTACGCTCGGATTGTACTTTCAGATTGCATTCAAAAGAAAGGATAGGATGTTTTCCCGTGCTTAAGCATGTTTGCCGATGACAATATTTGCTTTTGGATTCTGATAGATCTGCAGCCTGCTTGAAATATTGTGTTTCATAAATATTCATGAAGAAACTAGGTTTGGTGCGGCATAACATTAGGCCTTGTTTGTCATTGCGGTCCAACGGTGCTTTTGAAACAAAAAAAAGACCTGAAATTAGGGATGGGATTTTGAAAGGCTCCCCTGATGCATATTGTTGCCAGGTTTGCTGGCCTCTGAAGGAATGCAGGCATTGATACATTCATAGCAAGTACAAAAATTCCTTAGTTACTTGTAAAGATTTTGAACCTAAGCCACAAATCCCACATATTTTGAAAGGCGCGTTCCTATTTCCTGGAAAGAGCGCTGTTGAGTAAAGGCCATCACCTTTTATTTCGCAAGTTCCCAGAATGCTTTCTGTTCCGTCTCTCCAGTTTTGTTATTGATGGGGACAAAAGAGAGATTTAAGAGAGGTGGAAGGGGAGAAGTGAAGAGCACAAAATTAGGAGCTAAAGAAGAGAAAGAAAAGAAAGGAAAATTGGGGGTTGGAAAATTGAAAGTCTCAAACTTTTTATCAAATTATTATAATTTAACTACAGTTTAAAAAAAATATAAAGGGTAAATCCAGTTAAAAATTCACAAAACTAAACTGAAGCTCAAAATAAAATAATAACAAAATTCAATTAAAAGTTCTAATTTGAAATCCAAAAACATAAGCCAAAACTTTATTTCTTAACCATTGAACAACGATCGAGCTATCTTCCATCATCAAAGATCATATATGTATGTAAACCATGTTTTAGGTCCAGTGTCTACCAATTCTTGGGAAAACTTGACCTCATCAAGTATATCTCAATATGGCTCCAATAACACTTCTAAAAATCAAAATTAAATTGTTTCAATGTCTATCATGTAATCCAAGTACAATCTCAATCTAGTCAGCTATCTCATAAACTAAAATTTCTTGAACTTCACCATCCCTGGTAAAAACATGTGAATTCAAAGTAATATTAAGGCCCCGTTTGTTTGCTGGAAAGTAGTTTCTTTTTGGAAAGTGAATTCCAGGAAAGTTAATTATTTTCTGATGTTTGGTAGTGTAATGAAAAATAAGTTGGAAAACAATTTCCAGTGTTTGGTTATGTCATGGAAAATGAGCTGGAAAATAACTTATTAATGTTTTATTTTTCTCAATTTTATTAAAATAATGAGGAACAAATCTTACAAATTAAAACGTTGAATAGGAATGAAATTGAAAAAAAAATTCATAAATTATCTCAAATAAAATAAATAATAATCAAAATAATAGAGATGAAATCTAAAAAAAAGATGAAGAAATTAAAATAATAATAATTAACATTTCATAAATTATTTCAAATAAAATAAGTAACAATCAAAAGAATAAGGATCAAATTTGATAGATAAAAAATTTCAATAAAAAAATGATAAGGGAAAGGTAAATAACAATTATAAAAATGAGGACCAAAGTTAATATAAAAATTAAATTTTAAGAGATAAAATTGAAAAATAAATATTCAAAACAATATATATATATATATATATATATATATATATATAGCAATCAAAAGTTTAAGGACCAAATTTGATATAATCAGCAAATAATATGACATTTCTAATTTTTTCACAACTTCCGGAAAGTGTTTTCCGCCCAAATTTTTCAGGAAAACACTTTCTTGAAAACCAAGCTAAATTTTTCATTGACTGAAAAGTGTTTTCCGTTGATATAAACACATGAAAGTTTGGAAAGTGGTTTCCCGGAAACCACTTTCCGAGAAACAAACATAGCCTAATATGTTCCTTTTCTACCAATAATAAGAATAAGCATCGTGGATAAGATGTTGTCTTTTATATAAATCAAGGCTCTTCAAATCAAAGGTGAAGCTAATATCAAAGTTTAATAGCAGTTTAATGACATAATTATTTTATTCAAATATTTGTAACACTTTCAATGATCTAGTACTTCTCACTTGCAATTTATGATTGCTTTTCAAATGACACCATTCAGGTATAATCTATATCATGAAATATTTCTCAACATTAAATGCATCATGATATTTATATAAATTAACATTAAACTCTTGAACTTATTTTTATTGACAATTCATTTTCTCTTATCTTCTCTATAAACTTGGGCACTCCTAGGATTTTGTTTGTGGGGTGTAGCACCTAACAAAGAACTACTACTATTATTCTTAAATTGAGACCTAACAATGGTGTTATGGTGGTCTTAATATTTTATCCATTGACTTTTTATAACTAGCTTCTAATCTTGCACTACATTATAGGCTTGGTCAATGGTGGAAATGACTTTAGGTACAACATTTATTCTAAGATCATCATTCAAACCTCCACGAAACCTATTAAAAATTATGGCCTCGTTCTCTCTAATGGCATATTTTCCATTATACGCATTAAATTGTGCTACATATTTGCTATTAGACTTATTTCATTGCCTAATATTATGAGAGGTAAATTAGCGATAGAAAATTTACCTCTCCTCTCTAAATAGTCCTTATTGTTTTTCTTAATAAAATCAGGCAGTATTAATGAGTTTCATCTCAGCAAATCTAACTTCTCTATTTTTTTAACAAGTTGGACCAATTAAAAAAATGATGAAGGTCATGATGACCGCCAAAAGTCAAGGTCTCTATTATATTAGGTCTCATGACCTGCTCATTAGGGTTAACATAATTAGAATAACCTAGATGATAGTTATATTGGTGGTGTCCTTGGTGAACTTGCCTACAATGATTATTGATGTGATTTTTACTAGGCTTTTGGGTACTTTATTTGAGAACTCTTTAGGAATTCAACTCTTTAAAACAGGTTGGTCAGTTGCGTTTGCATAAGTTGTAGTTCCCTTTGAATAGCCCTAAGGGTATCACTAATGATGCAGTCCATGGTAAGTGTAGACTTGAAGGTAAACATTGGATGACCATGACGCAAATGTATTTTACATTTACTTAGAGATGAAATTAAAATCATAAACAATTCTTACAAGTGGAATTACAAAACAAAAATAAATCTAATTCTATCTTTTTTATTTTTAACTTAGAGATTAATCAAGATCATAATACATTAGGAAAATTATAAGCATGAAATGCTAGACCTTTTAAATGTAAATGATTAATCAAACACAATATTACAACTTTCCATAAGTCTAACAAAAACTCACAATTAACAAAGAGAACTAGATGTTAGATATCAATAACGAAAGAGGTTGTTGCGCAAAAATAACTTACATAAATGCAAGATGGGATTATTATTTTTTTAGACAAAAAAAGATTATTAATGATAATGAATCACTAGTATAAAACTAGAAAAGTAAAACTCAACAATTGAAGGTTGAGTGATTTATCCACTAGATTATTTGATGGTGGATACGTATGTGTGTGTGTGGCGCTGGGGGCGGGGGTTGCTGAATTTTGACTTTTGACTTAAAAAAAAGTAAAGTTTTATCTCATTATTTTTGATCTATTTGGGATCTAAAAATACATTAAAATAAAGTTTTTTTTATTTTTAAAAAATTTATTTTGACATCAACATATCAAAACAATCTAAAACCATAAAAATAAATTTTATTTTAAATAAAAAAATTAAAATTTTTAAAAATATAATTTACACAAACTTCTCACTCCACCTAATTGAACTTATCACTTGGCTTGTCATGGGCGCTGGAACCCTCCTGCGAGAGCTCTTTGTTTTAAGCTCTCTACCAAAGCTTGCCGAGGGAGAATTGGAGAAACAAGAAAAGATTGATATACGGGAATCTGGTGGTTGTTCTCTGGGAATTTGACTTCTATTCTTTTTGGTCACGTGACTGTCGACTATGCCAAGTGTGTTGTATTGATAATACGGTAACTTTTTTTTTTTTTTTTGTTAGATCACGGGTTGATCAAAGATGCACGAGTTCTAGGGTTTGTGAACTGTTATTGAATTTTGCAGAATTTGAATAGGCCTTTTGACGGGTCATTTAACGGTAAAATAAAAGCCTTGCTCTTCGATATCTAAGCTGAGATAAGAGAAAGAAATGAGCTGAAGAATATAGGAAATTTGAGGGTTGAAAAATTAAAAATTTCAAACTTCTTATCTAATCATCGTAATTTGACTACAATATCAAAGTAAAAATACGTAAAAAATATATATATAAGAAGTAAAACCATAAAAAAAAAACCAATTATTATTAAAGTTTGTATTAACCATTTAATTGTTTTACACAAAAATAATAATTTTATAAAATATTTCTTTCAAATATGTTTTGGGACAAAATTATATTTGTCCAACTTGTAAATTCAAAAATAAACTCCAATTAAAATCTTAAAAAGTTATCATTCACACAATAATAAATGATTCTAAGCAATCAGGTATAAGATCTATTATAACTAAATAAAAATTTGTTCTAAATAAATTATGTGAATAGCCTAACAAATGAATTTATAAACTAGTAAGACAAGTCTGATCATGTCAGGCTAAAATAACAACTTAAAAAACCATAATTTTTTATTCGATTATTGAATCGAGCTTAATTTTTTACAGAAGTTTTTGTAAAATGTTTTCTTTATAATATAAGTTGTTTTCTTTATAATAGTCATAGCATCACTAAACAAACAGACCACCAGATCTTAGATATTAAAAATTTCATTAAAATCCTTTAATTTTGATAGTTTTGAAATTTTTCATTACAAATCAATTAACTGGTTGAATCAGAAATATTTTATGATTTTTAATGCAATTTGAGAAAAATAATATTCAAATAGTATATTCAAATTTTTTATATATGATTGAAAGCTAAAAATATTATAAATATAATAAAATCATATTAAAAGTATATTTAAAAGTTTTAAGAATAAAAAAAATGAATTGAATTTTCATTACCTATTATTTTTAAATCAAATACATAATAATTGCCAAAAGAAATTATAATAATATTTCAAAATCATGTCAAAAATTGAAAAACAAGTATTTTTTATATAAAAACAATTGAGTGCCAAACAAAAAACTCAAAAAAAAAAATAAAACACAAAAAATAAAAATAACATAAAAAAATAACACCCAACTTCTAGCCCACTGTAGCGTGCCCTGCATGGTGGCTAAGGGAAAATTACATTTCATCTAAATTCCTATTTTTTTAAAAAAAAAATAGTTTTTTCTTAAAAAATAAACTTCTGAAAATAAACTCCTGAAAAGTAAATTATTTTTTAATATTTAATAGTATCATAAAAAATAAATTAAAAATATTTTTCAATGTTTGATTATATCATAAAAAAATAAATTAAAAAATATCTTATTAATATTTATTTTTTCTAGTTTATTAAAATAATAAAAAATAAATCTTACAAATTAAAAAGCTGAATAAAAATAAAATTTTAAAAAAATTTAATTTCTTAAATTATCTCAAATAAAATAAATAACAAATAAAATAATAAAAATCAAATCTAACCGATAAAAAATTTAAAAGATAATGAAATTAAAATAATTATAATTATAATTTCATAAATTATTTCAAATTAAATAAATACCAATCAAAAGATTATGAACCAAATTTGATAGATAAAAAAATTTAATTAAAAAAATTAAAATTAAAATATATAAAAATTAAAATTAAAATTAATATAAAAATCAAATCAAATCAAATTTTAAGAGATGAAATTAAAAAAAAATATTAAAAAAAATATATATAACATTCAAAAATTTAAGAACCAAGTTTAATATAATCAGAAAAAAAATATGACATTTCTAATTTTTTTCACAACTTTTAAAAAGTGATTTCATCCAAAATAAAAATAAAATTCCTTATTTTCATTGATAAAGTTTTCTAAAAAAAAATAAACACTAATTTAAAAGGTAATTTACAGAAAGTCACTTTCCCGAACATGGCCTAAATTTTTGGAAAGAAAAATTGCGGGCGCAGGGATTCAAACCTGCAACCTTCCACATTGCCGCGCGCTTCAGCCGTCTGAGCTGTCATAGAATTGATGTAAAACAATTAAAAAGATACATCAAGATGTTTAACTGTTCATATTGTATATATAAACAGTAAGGCTCTATAAGATACCCAATTCTTTTAGAGTATTTAGGTAACGAGCTTTGGAAATTACAAACACCAATTTATGGAATACTAAAATACGATGGGACTAAATTCACTTGGCATGAACATAGGTAGCCAAGTAGGGTTATCAGCCAAGTCATCTAGACAGTACGATTTCCAACAGGAACCACATGAGCAGCACAAAATATTGACATGCACGAGAATGCATCTTAGTCACTGAGATAACAAGTACTCTAAACCAAAAGAAATCCACATATCATAGCCATATTAACATTCTTCATATAGCTTATAGTTTACTCCCTCGCGGGATGATCTCCAACAGAACCGCATCCAGCATAAAATGGCAGCGTAAATAAGAACAGACATTAGCGAGAACTGCACAGAAAAAACAAAGGATCAGTACTCCAGTATTTCAAGTAATACAAAGAAAAAGATGAAGGCAAGCTAGCATACTCTACATGTAGACATCTAAGAATAACCAACGCAGAAACCATGACAAATCATTTGAACTTCATAGAAAAAGTAGGAATCACAAAAAACCTTCTCGCTATACTACTTAAAAAACAACACTCAATGCATACTTTATAAGTTCCCTCAATGGCTCCTTTTTTTTTTTTGGTATAAAGAAGTCGTTTTAAGCAAAAGTGGATCAAGGAGAAATTACAAATAGGTGGATGAGCCATTCTCCTCATAATAAAGACAAAAACACAAAAACAAAACTAGGACAGAGCTCTATAACATCTCTGTATGCTCACTACAGACACCCCTAAAAGCATCATAAAAAAAGGCTGAAAACTACATGTAACAAAGGAATGCTGTTCGCTTGAAAACTTTCAGTCTTTTTATCTCAAATGGCTCAAATCAGAGCAAACACTGCACTTCCATGTTCTGTAAAGGAAGAGCTGTTTCTATCACTGCATTATGCATTAGACTTTGACACTCAGTTGGCTTACATCCAGCATTGTGGTTTACATCCATGTTCTGAAAACTACATGTAACAGAGCAATATCCTCAATAGTTATAGAAAAATACAATTTTGGAAATTTGAGCACTAGATGCTTTGCCAGATTTCCTATTACATTCTGGTAAGACCTAAGACATACATTCACCTCACAATGGTTTTTTCAGAACTAAAGAATAGATATCAAATGACTTTATTTGATAAAAAAGGAAAAAAAGAAGGCAGAAGGTACTTACCCATAGGATTGTGAATGCGACCTTGATGGACTACGGCTATTGGCCCTCAGAGTCCTTGACCCACGAGATGCATGGTTCCTTTCCTTGGGGTTTCGGCCCTTCTCCGATGGACTTAGCGAGCGCTGGTCTACCTGGAAGTCCCTCTCATCTCGTGGAGAACGAGAGCGTGAAATGGATCTTGATCTCCGTGGAGAGCAATAATCCTCCTTCACACCACGATCCCTGTCTCAATGAAAATAAAGATGCATAAAAGAACTTCCCAAAATAAGTGACTAGATCAATGATGAAGCTAGACAAAGAAAACAGAAATTTGAAGCATATCTACTCCAGTTACAATAGATCTGTCTGAATTTGTGGTCTCCATGAATAAAGCAATTTCAGTATGCATTCTTCCATTTATAAATGACAGATGACTTGTTTCTAGAGAAATGATATTTTTGCCTGCAGCTTCGTTGAAAATCTAATTGATTAAAATATGGCTGTTACCTGCACCTTTTCAGGGTTTCTGAACAAAATTATGATACTTGCATCCAAACAATTGACAGTTCGGCTCTATTGATCAGCATCCGATAACTTCATGGCTCTCTTTGCCCCAACATTCTAAAATCTCATATTATCTTTTTCTTGAACATTGCCATCATATCTCTACCAGTAAAACTTTGAATAGCTTTCCTTCTTTGAAGATGATTTCTTTCTTGGACCAAATATAAGCTTTATATTCTTTCTTAACTGGATAGTATATGCAAAACAAGATATCAAACTTAAAAAAAATCCTTATTAAAAAGTTGCTCTAAAGTTTTTTATGAAAAATAAAAGAATGAATACCCTGTGATTCTAGTCATCTCTCACATCAAGTTTGGCTATAGTCCAATTCAACTGTAGTAAACCTCACCAACCCAAATGTCAAAGAATGGGAAAGCCAAATGCAGTTTGTAGAGAATAGCTGGTGAAGGTGAGATTATGGTCAAAACTTATTGAAAGGCTTTCATTGAAAGATAAGCATGTCGACCATCACTATGAATTCTTTTTGGAATTAATCTTTATTTATCATCTCCTTTTTCACTTTAACATCTGCAGAAACAAGGTCACCGGCAGATAACATTCAAATTCATTGAAACACATGAAATGTCAAGTCTAGGCGCGTCGGAAATAAAGAAAACAAATGAACAAGTAATGCATCACTATATCATCATTGACAGTGATAACCATGTTGTTTGTTAGGTGGGAGCGCATCCCACATGAACTTACCAGTCACATGGGTATGTGAAGTTAATACTATTAATAACAAAATAATGTTACAAACTCATACTGTTCACGGAACGATAAAATGCTCCATCTACTTCATGGTATATGGAAAGACATACAGCAGTCCTCTATGATTTCATGCCACTATTCCTAAGGTTGAAACTCTAATATCTCCTAAAAGAAAGTGAAAAGTGTAGAAGTGATAAAAGAAATCAGCAGCTTAATCTCGTGAAAAAACTGCTGGCATGCAGAAGCTTACGGTTGTAAGATACAATTCACTAGCATTCAAATGTAAACAAATTTTCATGCATGTTGCAAAAAGATAAGAGAAAGGAAATGCCATGACAAGAACATGTAACAGCATCACAAAGAAAGCAAAACAGATACTGAACAGATAAAATCAAACCTCGAATCATGCCTGGCAGGTGAAGGTGAGCGTGAGTAGGCTGTCAATGAAAAAATTCAACAGTTCATCGAAATTATTCAAGGAAAACTCATTGATTTCAAAAACACATCACTTGCATAATAAGGTTTAGATAAAACCACAAAATTTTGAAGAATATTTTGATAAAGAAGTCAGATAAATTTACAAGGGAAAATTTGAACTAACAACGATATCGATGTCTTGAGGACCTTGGCGGTGTTCTCCCTCCATGGCTGCCTCCATGTCGGTCACTAGAAATAAAATTTAAAAAGAATTAGTAAGCTAATGAATTAAAAGTGCTGTTTCAGTTGAACAGAAAAATTGATACAATAAGAACTGAATAAAGATGAATCACTGGAGTCAAGTAAGTTATTGACACACCTTGTACGAGGAGTTCTGCGCATTTCTTGAGGTGTTTTTCTGTTCTCCTCAGCAAAGACAATTCTTATCTCACGTCCACCAATGATTTTATGGTCCATCCGTTTTTTTGCTTCAGCTGCATCTTCACCGTAACGATACTTCACAAATCCAAACCCTCGTGGTTCCCTATAATCACAGCAACACAAAAATCATAAAAAACTAACCAACAACAAAAATAATCAATATTGTGATTAAGAAATAAAGCATAGAAACACCAACATTAACATGTCAGGCACAAAACAACTGAAAACCAAACACCACTTATACAATAAAAACAAGCAATTACCCAGTGTGGTAATTCTTGGGCAGATAAATATCTTTCAAAGGACCAAATTTCTCAAATGGCCCCCTAAGATCTTCAGGCCTGCAGAACATCACATGACCAGTAAGCCGAAGATTCCATCGTTAGTTAATAAACTTGAACGGTAGCATAAAAACTGTCCTCAAGCCGAATTGATTAGTAAAAATTGCAAAAACAATTAAACAATAGAGAGGGAAAGAGCAAAGGACCTGGCGTCGAGAGGGAGATTGCGAATGAGCAAGCCAGATGGAGCAGGAGAGCGACGGTCACGGTAAGAACGGGTGTCACGGTGGCGATCTTCGTCATCGTATCGCTTACGGCCCCGAGGAGGGGTTCGGCTACGGCGACCAGGACTGTAGCTTCTGCTCCGGCTTCTGTGCCTTGGCATTGTTGTTTAAATTGGCGAGACTATTATTATTGGAATGAAGAGGAGTGGTTTTTTTATATATATAGATAAGGCAAAACCCTAACCCTAACCCTTGAGAGGGGTTTGTGTGTTTCGAAAGTTTTGGAGGGAGGGAGATTGCGAATGAGATAAGCTAGGTTAAGTAGGTGATGCATTGTCAGACAAAAACAAGGGAAAATCACCGATACCCCTCTAGTTTAAATTTATTAGATACTTGATTTGTGAGTTAAATATTTATTTTAAATAAAATAAATTATATATGTATATAAAAAAAATTAATATATTTTTATATTTAAAAAAGTTTTAAATAAAAATTAAAAAATTTATACATACATATAATCAAATAAATTAAGAACTATGAGTATTTATAAACAAAAAAATTAAAACAGATATAGATAAAAATATTTAATCTTAAAAAAAGATTAAAATTGAAATTTACTTAGTTGTATTTGCTAAACTTATTTATTAAAATAATATTTTTATTCAATAAACGATAATAGAAATAGAGACACAAATTAAATAATTGAATAAAATAAAATGAAAAAAACATTATGCAAGGCTGCACATATTATAAATATTATTTGAAAATATCAAAAATAAAGTTCATCTATACAAAAAAATTATAAAAATATAAATGAATTATAAAAACTTTTCAAAATTTAAATGCATAACCAAAAAAATAATTGTCATTTAAAATGTGATTTCTAAACAAATAAAAGAGAGAAGGGATATTAATCTAAATATGAATAAAAAAAATTAGAGAGAAAACAACATAAAAAATCATTAATTTTAAAAAAATAATTAGAAAAAAATATTTTATAAAAAAAAAAAAAACAAAAGTTAAATGTTGTTGGGTCTAGCCCATTTTGTTAGGGCCCACACGGGGGCTGCATGATTGAGCCTTATTTTTTTGTTCCAACTGTGGTGGATGACAACTTTTTTGGATAAAAAATTGGACAATGTGTCGTTTAATTTGCCCAGATTCTGACCATTGTGGTGGTCGAGAAATAGAGGCTTAAGTTTTTTTACCCAAAAACAAGTTTTTCAACCCTATTTTGACCTAAAACATCTTTGGAACTGTTATACACCTAATTATAACCTCAAAAAAATAAAAAATTCACCTCAAAAACTAAAATCAACCTGAAACTAAAAATAAAACTGAGTTCATATCTGTTTTTTCATGAACTTTGAAGGTAAAAAAACACTTAATATGAACTTCCCTCATCAAATGGAATCATTTGACACAAAACATCAACCATTTTAGTGGGGCATAAAGTAGTGCCAATGATATTTCTCTCTCTCTATCACTGAAATCTAGCGACCTCCTCTCTCCTTTCAAAAATAGGAACTAACAAATAACCAAAATAAACTTTTATACCAAAATTAAATTTTAAGAAGAAAAAAATTAAGGCATCAAAATCATATAATTTGTGTTATTTTGAAAGTTAGGGGATCAAAATGTATCTTTCCTGAAACTTTTGGAATGTCACCAATGTTTGGCATCTTCTTTTCATTTTAGTCCCTATTCTTCCAATCTAACCTTTGACTAAAAAATCAGAAGTAATTGACCTTAAATTATAATCAAATCACCTAAAATAAAACTTTAGGACCAAGATGAATTGTCAAAAATGAACGAGGCCATCTAAAGAGATTTGTGTGTGCATGAACTGTATTGGTGTCTATAATAAATATCCCACGCATTTTAATATTTAGTATAATTTGACTCGGCCTCATCACGAATTAGATGAAAAAACCTTTTGAGCAAAAACAATATATTTAGTTGAATAAGAAAAACCAAAGTTGAATTATGAAAATCAAAAGGATAATAAGCTAAAAAAAAATGATGCCAACTTGTATTAACTCAATAAGCTTGTGACCCGAGTCGTTTGATTAAAAGTAATAAATTTGAAAAAACTTTGAAGCCCAATATTCAATTAATTAAGTGTTAAATGATAAATTTTTTTAAAAAAAATCAAACACACAAAACGATAAAAAAATAGTAATTATAAGCCAAAAAAGGCTTGAGCGTCTAGGTCAACCCGCCAAACCCACAGGTCAGGTTATGAGATCGTGATAACTTAGAAAAAAAACCAAAGAAAATCATGAAACTTAATTTTTTTTAAAAAAAAAACAAATTTGAATCATGAGATGGAAAAAAAATAAGTCCCAAAAAAATTGATGTCAACCATTGTCCCGGGCCATTTGATCGGAAGAACCAAATATGAAAAAAACACGAGGATCAATTCTTAACAAATCAAATATTAAATGATGAATTTTTTTTAACAGAATCAATCACACAAAATGATCCAAAAGAAAATAATAATTAAAAGCAAAAAAAAAAGCTAGCCTACCTAGGTTAACCCGCCAAACTCACGAGCTAAGTAATGAGATCAGGATAACCTTATAAAAAGAAAACAAAGAAAAAAATGAATCCTATTTTTTTTATATAAAAAAAATCAACACCAAGTAATGAGATCGAAAAAGAAAATAAGTGAAAAAACAATGTGAGCCCATGTTAGCTTATTCTCGTGTCCCAGACCATTTGATCAGAAGCACCAAACCTAGAAAAACCAAAAACTCAATTCTCATCAAATCAAATGTCAAATGGTAAAATTAAAAAAAAAATCAATCACAGAAAAAAATCCAAAAGAAAAGGGATAGAAAATTTAAAAAAATAAGGATTAAATTTGAAGAAAAAAAATAAGAGAAAGGATAATTTTGGATTGAAGGGCTAAATTGAAAAAAAAATCAACTCCATAAAAAGAATTAAAAAAATAAACCACTAAAATAACAAGGATCAAATTTAAAAAAAATGATTAAATGATGAAATTGAAAACAATTAAAAGTTTACAAATTTGAATAAATAAAAAATTTAGAATGGAAGATGAAATTTAAAACAAATAAAAAAACTTACAAGAGGGTTAATGAAAAGAAATTTAAATTAAAAGAATAAGAACTAATACTTAAATATCCCTGGGGAGTAGAGATAAAAAAAAAAAAAAAGTGTTAGCGACAATCCAAATAAAATTTAGCCACATGTGTTGCCACTCTAAGAAGGAGAAGCCAAGACGATTGAAACCTCGTTGTGGTAAGCGACATTTGACCATCAGACAGCCCCTCATGAGCTGCCCAAAGGGTGCGAGAGTCAGCACGTGTAATTTTTTTAATAATATTTATATATATTAAATTACACAATTGGCCCCAACCCAACTTAATAATTACACAAAAGCATTAGTGCAAATACAAAAATACCCCTGAATATAAGCTATAGAAAATTCACTTCCAATGGCATGTGAGTCATCTGACTATTCATTAAAAATGAAAAAGATGAAAATGCCCCTGAATGTAAACTTTTAAAAAATATTGAATCTAGTGATATAGAGGTCTTTTCACTATATATTATAAAACTAAAAGATGCAATTGTGCCCTTTAAATTTTAAAATGTAAAATGGGGGTACTGTGAAATTATTAAATTATCCCAAATATAATGGTTTCTTGTTTTTTTAAGGGGAAAATAGGTATTTTACCCTATAGTAGAAATGTTATTTGTTTCCTTTGTTTTTTTTTTTTTTAACTTTGGTCTATTATTTTTCAATCTCACCCTCCCCTAAAAATTTAGCCTAAATTGGCCTACAATTCGGAAAAGAACATAGATAAAAAAAATGACACCATGAACAATCCGCACATGATCTCTTATGAAGAGATCCACAATGCATTTTACATATTAAATTACCCACACCTTTTAGATTTACTTATAATTTTTTGTTGTATTGACCTTTTTATATGATTTTCATCTATGGCAACCCTTTTGTTAAAAAGTTAGTATTGATTGATCCTTTCATCGAAGTCCAACTCCATTGCATAGTTTCATTGGTTGACCAAAGTAAAAGGTCTAAATCATAAATGCCATTCTAGTTTCAACTTTAATCATGTTGACTTTTTATATGGATTTGATATCTTATAACCTTTATACTATACAATACAATTGATTCTTGTTCATCTATCCATTCAACTTTTATATGCAATTCTATCAGTTGACTCAAAGAAAAGGTAGATGTTTATAATAGATGTAAATAAACTAGATTGGTGGCCCAAAAAAAAAGCTTTAAAAAAATTTCAAGACATTGCAAACATGTTTTGAAAAAGTAAGACAAAAACCCGGCTTTGGTCATAGACTCAACTTGTCAAGTAAGCTAGTATTATTTAGTTAGATCATAAAAAAAGATAGTGATAGTAAATGAACTGAATTAAACAAAAAAATTATGATAATCTACATGGAAAGAACGTTTGTCAAACGAGGGAAAATGGTGAAGCTCAATTCCTAGCTAACCAAATGTGGAAGGAAAAAATTCAAAAAACAAAGCAAAAAAAAAAAAAAACAATTGGAGCCCAACCAAGAAAATCACTGAGTCCAATTTCAAAAGAACCTAATGTTGAAGGGTGAAGTTAAAAAAGAAAATCAATGTAAAAAAATAGATGCTAAAAAAATATTATAAAAAAAACAATGCAACTCAATTCTCAACCAACCTAATGTAAAACGATGAAATAGAAAAAAAAAATTTGACAAAAAGGACAAAAAAAACACCAACAAACCCAGTGACTCGAATCATGCGAATGAGATAACCTAATGGAAGGAAAAATGAGAAAACTTATGAACCTCGATTATAAAATTAACAAAGTATTGAAGGACAAAATTAAAAAAAATTAATTTTTTTAAAAATTGCAAGACAATACCCGAGTTAACATAGGTTAACACATTAAACTTATGACTTAATTCATGAGATTGAGATAACTTCGTAAAAAAATCGAAGAAAATCATGAAACCTAACTTTCAAAAGACCAAAAGTTTAAGGATGAAGTTGAAAAATAAAATCATAGTAAAAAATTAAACCCTAAAAAAAAATTGATATCAACTCAGATTAATTTTTTAAACCTGTGACCCGGGTCTTAAGACTAGAATCACCTCATCGAGAAAAATAACAAAGCTCAATTTCCAACCAACGTGATGTTAAAGAGTGAAATTGAAAAAAAATATATAATTTTACCAAAGAACCTAAACAAAAATTAGTGATAAAAAGAATGTGGATCAAATCTGAATTAAAAGAGATTGAGAGGACAACTTACAATTTTGTATTAAATGGTGAAATTGAAAAAAAATCATTTTTACAAAAGGACCCAGAATAAAAATAGAAATAAAAAAAATGAGGGATAAATTATAAAAAACAAAATGAGATGACAACTTCAGATTTTTAAACCTGTGACCCGGGTCTTAAGACTAGAATCACCTCATCGAGAAAAACAACAAAACTCAATTTCCAACCAACGTGATGTTAAAGAGTGAAATTGAAAAGAAAAATTAATTTTTACAAAAGGCCCCAAAATACTTAAATTAAAATGACAATAAAATAAGAGGACAACTTCAAATTTTAGATGGAGTGGCATGAATTCTCAAAAAAGAGAGAAAATAAGGAAAGAATAAATGAATGGTCGTTGTTGATAAACCATCACAATTTAAATGTCACGCACCACCTCAGATGGAAGACCACGATGCGTCGCTTTTAAAATCGTCGTAGAAGGTGTTTTTTGTCATTGTAGGAAGTCACATGCACTGCAACTTTTTTCATTTGGTGGTGTGTGTATTGCAGGCGCCATCCATTGTTCACTTGACCGTTAACTTTAGTACCCCATATTTCTTTTAGTACCAAATTTAGTCCTTGAATCCCTAGTTGCTCTAAATAAATAGAATTTAGTTTTGTTTTGATGAACTGAGCATCAAAAGAGTAATGATATTTTTCCTCAATTTGCAAGATCCGTATATATTGGCAACGAAAATAAAAATTAAATCAATTTTCAAAAAAGCCAAATTCAAAAGGACAATTTTATTTTTAAAAAGTTGTGCAACTAAAAAAACTACCTGGATTTTTTCCACGCCCGTGCAACCTAGTCCATGATGGGAGAAAATTAAAAGGGCATGATACTTACCAAAACTTCACATTCAATCTTTAAAGTTTTGATTACTCTAAACTAATATAATTAAATTTTATTTTTCTAAACCGAGCATCAACCAATCAATGAAATATATTTTTGACACCTTATCTCTCTATTTGTAGGCATACAAAACAACATGCGAATATCAATCCCATATTATTGCAATGTCAAAGTACCTAAAAAAAACAAGAGGGATCAAAACATTAAGAATAAACTAAAACTGCTCAGTATTTTATTGTGCCAGTTTATAGTGAAACGCTGAGCAGTCTTCTCCTTCTTTTTTTTTTGTTCTTTTTGTTTTTTTTATTTATTTTTATTTATTTTTATTTTTTTCTTTTTCTATGCCTTTATGGTTTTTTTTTTTGCTTTTTTCTTTGTGTTTTTTTCTTTTAATGAATTTTTTTGTTTAATTTAGTTTGTTAATGTTAATTTTTTTATTTAGTCATCAGATTTTCATGACACGGATCTCGGGTTTGACGGTTAACCTGGTTTGACGGGTTAACTCGAATTTATTTTTTTATTTTTTTTCTTTTTAATTAATAACATATACTAAAATTGTTCAGTGTTTCACTGTGCAGTCCACGTGAAACGCTAAGCTTTTTTTTTTTAATTTTTTTTTTTGCTTTTTATGCCTTTATGGGTTTTTTTTTGCTTTTTTTCTTTGTGTTTTTTTAATGAATATTTTTTTGTTTAATTTAGTTTGTTAATGTTAATTTTTTTTTAGTTATCAAACTTTCATGACACGGATCCTGGGTTTGACGGGTTAACCTGGTTTGACGAGTTAACTCGGAATTTTTTTTTTGCTTTTTTATTTTTAATTAATTTGTTTTTCATTTAGTTTAGTTTTTTAATGTTAAATTTCTTTCTATTTAATTATCAGACTTTCATGACACGTATCCCGAGTTTGACGAGTTAACCCGTCAATTTATTTTTATATTTAATTATCAAACTTTCATGACACGAATCCCAGATTTGACAGGTTAATCTAGTTTTAAGGGTTAACCCAGTTAATTCAGATTTTTTTCTTTTTCTTCATTAGTTTTTCTATTCCTGTTGGTTTTTTTTCTTTGTTCTTTTTAACTAATCTATTTAATTATCATACTTTTATGACACGACCTTGCAGCCAGACTCACATTCAAGGCTCTTGGGTCCGATGTTGCAGCCAGACTAACTTAAACTTGAGTCATGCAAGTTTAATATTATTATTAATATTATAAATATTACTCTTGAGTCAAGCGTTACAACTAAACTAAAGGCTTTTGGGCATATCTTTGTAGAAAGACCTAACACTCTTAGATCTTAGCATTTTTTGATATTTTTTATGCAAGAAAAAAAATTAACCCGTGGTGCATGCCTTTGTTTTTTTTCTCCTTTTCTTTTTAAGTCTTTTACTGTGGATTGCATAGTACAGTCCACAGTGAAAAAGCTGATGCCTTTAGTTTTTTTTTTTGTCTTTTTTTAATTTAGTTTCTTAATATTAAATTTTTTCTATTTAATTATCAGACTTTCATGACATGGATCCCAGGTTTGACGGGTTGACCCAGTTTATTCAGATTTTTTTCTTTTTCTTGATTAGTTTTTTTTTCTTCCTATAGGTTTCTTTTTTTCTTTGCTTTTTCTTTTTTAATTAATCTTTTTTTAATTTATTTCATTAATAATAAATCTTTTTTCTATTTAGTTATCACACTTTCATGATAAGAATTCCAGGTTTGACAGGTTAACCTAATTTGGCGGATTAACCCGGTTGATTCAGATTTTTTTTCTTTTTTCTCATTAGTTTTGTTCTTACGATTTCATCTTTTAATATTATATGCAGTCCATAGTGAAAAGGCTGAAGCCTTTAGTTTTTGTTTTTTTTTTGCTTTTTTTATGCCCTTCACTGTGGACTGCACAGTGCAGTTCACGGTGAAAAGGCTGATGTCTTTTTTTTTAATTTTTTTTATTTAGTTTGTTGATATTAAAATTTTTTCTATTTAGTTATCAAACTTTCATGACACGGATCTCAGGTTTGATGGGTTAACCCAGTTAATTTAGATTTTTTTTCTTTTTCTTCATTAGTTTTTTTTTCTTATAAGTTTTTTTTCTTTTATTTTTTCTTTTTATTTAATATTTTTTTATTTAATTTAATTCATTAATATTAAATTTTTTTCTATTTAGTTATCTACTGATGCTTTTAGTTTTTTTTTCTTTTTGCTTTTTTGCTGTTTTTATGTCTTTAACTGTAGACTGCATACTGAGTCCACAGTGAAAGGGCTGAAGCCTTTTTGTTTGTTTTTTTCCTTTTTAATTAATTTTTTCGTTTAATTTAGTTATCAAACTTTCATGACACGGATCCCGGGTTTAACGGGTTAACCTGGTTTGACGGGTTAGCCCAGTTAATTTTGTGGTAACCTGTCAATTTTTTTTTCTATTTAGTTATCAAACTTTCACGACACAAATCCAAGGTTTGACGGGTTAACTTAGTTAATTCAAATTTTTTTTCTTTTTCTTCATTAATTTTTTTCTTCCTTTTGGTTTTTTTCTTTGTTTTTTTCTTTTTAATCAATCTATTTAATTAACACACTTTTATTACACGACGTTGCAGCCAGACCCACATCCAAAACTATTGGGTCTGGTATTGCAGTCAGACCCACTTAAATTTGGGTCATGCAAGTTTAATGTTATTATTAATATTATAAATATTATTCTTGGGTCAGGCGTTGCAATCACACCCAAGACTCTTGGGTATAACTTTGCAAAAAAACCTAATACTTTTAAATCTTAACTTTTTATATATATATTTTTTATGCAAAAACCATTGACCCGCGGCATCACGCGGGTCATGTAACTAGTAAAATACTAAAAGATAATAATAATAAAAAAAGAAATAACTGTTATCTCTCTTTGTGTACATTAATTCCAGGAGATCTAGTTTTTTTTTTTATAATAATGTAATATAATAATACATTAAATTCTTAAAATTAAGGGGAAAAAAAAACAGTTAGTTAGCTGCATTTTAGTCTTTTAGAGCCATCAAAACATTGTTTTGGTTGCAGTTACAAGTGTGGATGATGCATGGATGAAGATACAAGATTGTTTGTTTTTATGGTTAAAATTGTATTTTTTAAAAAATTATTTTTTAAAATTATTTTTATTATATTATTTTGATGTGTTAATATTAAAAATATTTTTTTAAAAATAAAAAAATATTATTTCCATACATTTTAACCATAATTGGAGTATTATCATTATCTACCTCTTGAAAAGAGGGGTGCAAAATATTTTAAACTCATATACATTACCATATTCTTTAAATCTTAATAACCATCACAGGATCTTACTGGTAAATATCAATATATTGTCTTACTTTATTCTTTTTATATAACATTACAAGATATTTTTATCTTTTTCTTATACAACAATATTCAAGATATAAGAAATAATAAAAATTTATTAAATTAAATCCTTTATTTTTTTTATATGAGATATTTGATTATTATATTTTTCTTTAAATCATTTAAACAAGAAGATTCATAGAAATTCTGTTAGTTTTTACCATCGCTACTGATATTAAAAACAAATACTCATTGAAATAAAATAATTTATAAAATTTATTTTCATGTGTGTATTTTTAATTTCTATTCATACCGCATAAAATTAAAATAATAAATAATAAAATTATATCAAAGTTCAACAAGTTATTAAATCAAACTTTTTTTTGTTATTTTTTAATTGGGGATCCTTAGTTATTTTCTAGTATTGTCTTCCACTACTTTAGAGAAAAATATTTATATTTTTAACGGACCTATTTATATGAAAAACAGCCCGGTCAAAAAGTAGAATTATTCAAATTTATATCCTTAATATTTACCTCACATAATTTTATTAGAAAGAAGTCTTTAAAATAAAGAGATTTGCAATAACTATAATGTTAATATAATTATATTAATTTTCAGTGGAACCTTGCATTAGGCTATTGTTCACATTTGTAGCATATATATATATATATATATATATATATATTCAAATAATATATTGTTTATGTTTAATTTTAAAAAATAACAGCTACCATAAAAATTTTTTATTTTTTTTAGTTTTAAATTAATATTTTTTTTATATTTTTGAATTGTTTTGATGTGTTATCATTAAAAATAAATTTAAAATAATAATAATAAAAATATTATTTTAGTATATTTCAAAACAAAAAATATTTTTAAAAAATAATATTTAAAACACTCCCAAATATATCTTTTATTAAACAACACGTTGTGAGGATTGAATTTAAAAGATGGCTACACCACGTTACATTGATATTTTCATGAGGACCATTATTAGCTCGACTTCACGGATAACTCCAATATTTAATTTACCCGCTCCTAACCTAGGCTAGGTATAAGGATAACAATTTAATACAAACTTAATGGATTCTGACCCCAACCACTTGAATGAGTATTATATATATATATATATATATATATATATATATATATATTATCTTATCCAATAAATAATAGATATATTATGAATATTATCAAACCTGATCCGAAAGCTGATTACGATCTAATATGAGATGTATATTAAAATTAAAAGAGAGAGTTTTCAATGAGATAAATATTTTTAAAATTTGGTAACCTCTATTGACACATTGCATGAGATTGTGGTTGGACCACGTTTCTAAAAATTTTAATTTTTTTAATTTTAAATTATTATTTTATATTTTTTTTTTATTTTGATAAACTAGTGATAGAAAATAAAAAATATTTTAATGAATTTTTAAATAAAAAATATTTCAACTCTTACTACTTTCCTAAACAATAACTTAATACTTCCACAATTTTTTTTTTTAATATGGTCTTAGAGCATCTTGAAAAGAAGAGCTAAAAGAAAAATATAATTTTTTTTTGGCTTTCATCCCCTTTTGTTATAGCATGGTCAAAATAGTATTTTTAAGTTGAAGAGCTATAAATATTGGTAAAAAAAACTAAAAGATTGTTTAATATATTCTTATGTAAAAAAAAAGAGTTTTGATTAGAGTTGTATAAATAGTTATATCAATATTAAATATAATTAAATTTTTCATTAAAGTACACATATAAAAATTATTATATTTATTATGTAAAAAAACTATATTACTAATCTGAGTCTTCTACATAACTTGTCCCTTGAAAATGATCCGAGACAAGGTGAAATAGACGGCAGTGCCAGATGCGCTCCTAAATGTGTTTTTACTTTTTACAGCCTGTAAGTTTACACCTCGAAAGTGAGATCTGAGCCATCTCGTTAGGGTGAGAAAAATAATTAAAAAATTAATTAAATTAAAAAAATTGAAAATAAATAAAAAAATTAAACCATAAAAAATAATAATTAAATCAATTAAAATTTTAAAAAAACTGATCAGTTTAGATTAGTTTTATAAATTTAAAACAGAAAAAATCAAAATAAACCGAACCCAAACTTAAAAACCAAGCCAAATCAGAAAAAACCAAGTTAAAGAAAAAAACCGAACCAAACCGGTTTGAATCAGGTTTTATCTAAAAAAACCAAACCAAATCAAAATCAATCCATTTAAATCAATTTTAATTCTTTTTTAAAAAAATTAATTTAATTATTATTTTTTTATTTTAATAAAAATCAAACCAACCAAAAAAAAATAATCACTGAACTTCCCTGCACACCGAGAGGCACTTAAATCTGCCTTGACTGCTTCTTCTAATTGGAAGAAAAAATCTGCTTTTACGGGAAAGACATGTCAAATGTCATCACTACGTTTTGTCATTTCTTCTCGCCAAAGATGCTTCACTTTCCAACCCCACTCGCCTCCGCCACACGCCACCTCTCACAGCAAGCTTAATTCAGAGACTTTTTATTTTTTTATTTTAAATTTTTTTTTGCAAAATTCTTTTTTGTTTGTTTCAAAATATTTATTTTTTATATTTTTAAATTATCTTGACATGCTAATATAAAAAAATAAAAAAATATTATTTTAATATATTTTTAAATAAAAATACTTTAAAAAACAATTATTACTTTAATATTAAACAATTTTTTAAACCCTTTAAAACATAAGACCAATGAAAAGCAAGAATAGAATTTGGAGATGTAAAAAACCATTAGGAGGTGTTAAGTATAATGAAAAATATTTATTATTATTATTTTTATATTAAAATATATCAAAATAATATATTTTTTTATTTTTAAAAAATATATTTTAAACATTAGCAAATTAAAATGATTTAAAATATCAAAAAAATTAATTTAAAATAAAAAAATTAAATTTTTTCAAAACTCCAGTTCAACCCTGTCAACACACATGCCTGTAACCATATTTTTAACTTTAGTGATGAGATAATTCATTATCCAAGGCAAGTGATAAAAGGAAAAACAATGTTTTTGTATAAGTTTATAATTGCAATTTTTTTAAATATCCATGAGTTGAATTTGTTCAAATAAGTATGTTCAAGGACTTAAATTAACCTTTTAACAATTAAAGTGAGCGTTTAGAAACGTAGTTGTACTCACGTTTTCAAAAAAAATAATTTTTTTATATGTTTTGGATCGTTTTAATGCGCTAATTTCAAAAATAATTTTTTTTTAAAATATCATTTTGATGCATTTCGATACGAAAAACATTTTAAAAAGTAACCGTAACCACACTCTCAAATAAGTAACATTGTTGTTAAAAGCCTTTAAAATCTAGAATTTTCAATTCATCTTATAACATCTCCTTGGGATTTAAATATAAAAACAATATTCCAATGCCATCAAGAAAAAAAAGAGCTGTAAAATATTAATTTTGAATTATTCCATTGCTTCCATATTTAATCAAACAATTCTCATTATTGCAAGCTCGTTAAAATATTCGTTTTGGACTTTATATATAGTTTTAATTCCGATGTGAGAAAAGACTTGAATTATAAATTATGAGGATTGATTATAAATATTTTTAGAAAAAAATCAAAATAATATTGTTTTAATAATTTTTTTAATTAATACATTGATAAATTTAATTTAATTTAATTTTTAAATTAAATTAATTAAATTACTTTTTTATATTTTAAACCAAACCGGTCTAGATATCATTTAATAAAATCCCATATCAACCTTCTATCCAACTGCAGAAGGATATTTGGAGAGATCTTGCTATCCGAACCGAGAAATTAGTCTGAACCAGCATTCGCAATACATGATTTGAACCAAAAAAAAAAAATGTCGACCTTTTATCCTACTCCAGGTTTAAAACAACGTTACACGCACTAGTTTCAATTTTCCAAAATTGCTTTTTTAAACACAAGCCAGACGACATTTATCTACAAGGGTAACGCTAAATATACTTTTATTTTTTTTTAGAAGATGATTTCATTTAATTTAGCTGTATCGTAGCTGTTTACAAATCATATTCAACAGCGCGTGCCACGAAATGTAGCGTAAATTTGTTGACGACAATCTCCATTCCATGTCGCCACCATAACCTCACTTCTCTCTCTAGTCTCTAATAATAAAACAAACCTCTTCAACGTCTTCGATTCACCACCTACCCAGCCATAACCCAACCACCGGACCCCCCCTTTCCCGTCTCCTCCGCGCCAATAAAAACCCCCAATTCCAAAAGCTTAGGGTTTTTTCATCTTTATTTCCTCCTCTAATCATGGAGACCTCCTCCTCCTCCTCTCCTCCTCCTCCCCCACCACCACAACACGACGGCGACATGGAAATCCACCTTCCTCCGGTCACCACCGAATGGGACTGGGGCGATCTCCTGGACTTCACCGTGGACGATCAATTCCCTCTCTCTTTCGATACAGTTGTTGACGTCACACAACCTATCGACAACCCAACGCCTGAAGTCGAGTCTCAACAGCTTGAAGCTCCTGTTTCTGATCGGGTAAGGAAGCGAGACCCGAGGTTGACTTGCTCCAATTTTCTAGCGGGTATAGTACCGTGTGCGTGTCCGGAGATGGATGAATTATTACTAGAGGAAGAGGCTGCTCTACCTGGAAAAAAACGGGTGAGGGTTGCTCGTGCCGGGTCGAGTATTGCTAGGTGTCAAGTACCGAGTTGTGAAGCGGATATTAGTGAACTTAAAGGGTATCATAGAAGACACAGGGTCTGTTTAGGGTGTGCTAATGCTACTGCTGTTGTACTTGATGGGGAAACTAAAAGATACTGTCAACAGTGTGGCAAGTTAGTGTTTTTTGATATCAAATTCCTGTGCCTTATTAAAAAATCGAGTTCTTATTGTATGACATTTGATGGCAGGTTTCATGTGTTATCGGATTTTGACGAAGGGAAAAGGAGTTGTAGAAGGAAATTAGAGAGGCATAATAATAGAAGGAGAAGGAAGCCAGCTGATTCTAGTAAGGGCAGTGCAGGTGATAAGGAAGTTCAAGGGGATTTGCTAACTGAAGATACTACTTGTGATGCTGAAGCTGGCAAAGGTTTTTCTTTATATATATACACACGTTATTTTTACCGAAGAACGGGAATAATCTATCACATTTATTACAGTATCCCATTTTATACGGAATTTAAATCCCTGTTATGTGCCGAAGTAAAAGATTTTTAGTCAAGGATTGGAAAGAGATTCATGTTCCATTTCCAATTTCTAAATGAACCAAGTGTGGCGTTTGGTGTGCGGCCTGATGTATTCAATGTGGTGCAGATTGTTTGTGGTCCAGTAGTCAGATGGTGGAGAAAGAAGGGTTGGTTGAGTCTGAAGATGGACACATTTCAGCCTTGAACTCCGATCCTATTTCTCAAAATGTTAATAGTGATAGTGGAGTCTCTTTCACGGCTTCCGGGGACACGCGAATGGATTGTGGGAAAGATGATTCCAAACTTCCATTTTCTCCTTCAATTTGTGACAACAAGAGTGCTTACTCATCCATGGTTGGTCTCTATTATTTTGTGGATTCCGTGTTTTTGCATGCTTGATTTTGTTCGTTTCTTTTTTTCTTTTCCTTTTTATTATTGTTATTATTATTAAATTTGTGGAGTTGTAGTTGATATAAACTGATATGGATTTTTTCTTGTAGTGCCCAACAGGTCGGATCTCATTCAAGCTTTATGATTGGAATCCGGCAGAATTCCCTAGAAGGCTTCGACACCAAGTATTTTAAAGAATTATATTACAGTTTAGTATTTGAATGATAATTAATTTATATACAGTTAAGGATATCAGGGATTGGTTGACAGCTGGTAACTGTATTTACAGATATTCCAATGGTTGGCCAGTATGCCTGTGGAGTTAGAGGGATATATTCGGCCGGGATGTACAATCCTGACTGCATTTCTAGCAATGCCAACATTTATGTGGGTGAAGGTAATATATTAGATGCTATCTAATATAATCTTTAGATGAATTTAGAGTTTTTGACAAGATGCCATCTACAATAGTGCATATGCACGCTCTTTGTTATATCTAGATCTACAAATAATGTTTGATTACCCCACTTCATTTTAGGTTTCATTTCAAGACCTCCAATTAGTGAATCAACAAAACTACAGGTCTCTCAATTTGTTATTTGGATTTCTGTGAATGCACAAATGTCTTAGCAGATATGTATGTTCATACTGAAATCTCTAGGCCAGGAATTGAAAGCATTCATTTGTTTTCATACCCATAGATGTGCATAATTGCAGATACCACTAATATCATCAAGTAAATATTTTAGTTTAAAATTTCTAGACTGTCATGAATATTATCTCATACTCTCTCTCTCTCTCTCTCTCTCTCTCTCCTTTTCTTTATCCAATAAATGTTTGTTATTTTTATTTAATTCTACACAGTATTTTAATTTCAATCTTTTCCTGTATGAAACAGTTACTTGAAGATCCTGCATCATATTTGAATGACCTTCTTGGAAGTGGAAAAATGCTGTCTCAAAAGGGTCGAATGCGTGTTTATCTTAATAACATGATCTTCAATGTCACAAAAGGTATGATAATTGTTTCTTTCTTAATGTTTGTGTATTACAGCAGTTTATTGTACATAAAGTATGCAAGAACAAAACTAATTCAAATAACCAACCACGATTAACTGAAAGTCCCCTCGTAAATGGTTCTGTTCTTTATTCCTTTTCAATTATTTGTTCATTCCATTGTTTAATCACTGAACATTCTATTGACCTAGATGGACATTCCGTGATGAAAGTCAATGTGAAAGGGCATGCCCCAAGACTTCACTATGTTCATCCTACATGTTTTGAGGCTGGAAAGCCCATGGAGTTTGTTGTTTGTGGAAGTAATTTGTTGCAGCCCAAATTTCGGTAAGGATTTGTTTGTACAATCGATTGGTTTTTAGCATCTTCCAAGTACCATTTTGGTAGAAACATAATTTTTGCCTTTTCATCTTTGATTGCCAATACATGGAAAGATGCTAATCGAATGAGGCTCTTCAAGGGATTATATGCAATGTGTTATAATAATTTGTTGCATTTTGAATTGATTTCTAAGTGTGTTTCGTACTTACAAGTGATCAGCCTCATTTTTAATCTGTAGGAAAAGTTGCCTTGATGCTGGAAATCATTGTTTATGATCACTTGTAGTTAGTTCCTCATACTTGATTCTATCTACTCCAACCTCAATTAGTGTATAACAAGTTAGATCTCCCCTAGCATGGTAGAGAACCTTCTGGCTATGAACCATTTTCATTATAAATAGTAATTGATTTGTTGATTTAAGGATGAAATCAGCTCCCTTATATGAACACCTTAGATGCTTATTTTGTTTCATGAGGCAGCCAGGAAGAAGTTTTTATCACTTGCAGCATCTCTGTTGTATGCAGATGATGCTAGCAGAACTAAAAAAAGCTGCAACATTTTCTCTGGCATCAAACTATTTACTATTCTGGCGGAGCTCATTTGTTTTGGTTGCATTCCCCCCCCCCCCCCCCCACCTCCTAAATAGTCCTTGGCAACTGCATCTCATTTTCTTCTGCAGTTAACAGAGGAATGTCTTCTTATTGGTTTTTGACTTTCTGGTTGCTCTATGCTGGAAATTCATTATCATATATCAGGCTTTGTTTTTTTTATATTTCTCTGTGTGAAAATATTAGCCTTGCTGCTCTGCTCCAAGCCAATAACATATAAGTTGCATGCTGGAGTTCCCTTGAGCATCTGTATTAGTATTAAGAAGTGACATCAACCCACAAACTATAGTGGAAAAAGAAGCCATTTGTAAACCAAATAATTGATAAGAGATATTTCTGTTTTTGGTGTACCTTTACCCTTTGATATCTTAATATACTAACACCAAGTGTGCCTGAATCTAATGCAGTTTGACTCACAAGGTGAAGGATTAAACTATTTGTTGTCGACTTCTTTAACTTTGTATTTATATACTTGCTATAACTCTAAACAAAGTGTTTTTTTTTATAATTCCTTTTCTTTTGCATTCTAATACATGTTATGAATTTTTTTTTCTGCCAAGTTCCATATTTTATGTCCCAATAAAGATGATTTTGATGGCAGGTTTCTGGTATCTTTTGCTGGGAAGTATCTTGCGCTTGATTATTGTGTTGCATTACCACAAGTTCATACCAAAGGAGGTTCAGGTCTTCACCATCAGCTGTACAAAATACTTACCCATTGTATTGAACCTAATCTCTTAGGTCCTTTATTTATTGAGGTACGGATCATGCTTTGTTTGGTTGTTCTGCTGTCCAAATTGGTTTATATTCTTGGTAAATATATAATTTCTACCACCCATTTGTTACAGTCTGACGTGGCATTTTTTTGAGGGCAATAAATTCAAATTTAAATATTTATGTGAGTGAAAAAACATTGTATTCCCAAAAAACAAAAACGTGGGACACGGGGTTAACAACTTGGGAACTTCGCATATGCATTGCTGTGAGTCCAATGCCAAACTGGTCTCTTGTGCAAGAATTCTTAACCTCACCACCAAAATCCTTCTGTGTTCATGGAAACTCTTTGCAGCTATTTTATATGGCTGGTCTTGTGACTAGGCTGGCGATGAGGACTGTTCTGGTCTTGGGACTAGGTTGCTGCATCATGTTATCTTGTTCTATCACCTGGTTACTGGTTGTATCATTGGTGCTTAGTTTTGATTTCCTGAGCTTGAAACTAGGTGTAACCTATTTTGTTTAAACAGTATATTTCTAGTTATACAGGTCATTCTGAGCATTTTGGAAATGGTTTTTAACTACAAATATGCACTGCAGGTTGAGAATGAGAGTGGCTTATCAAATTTTATTCCAGTGCTTATTGGGGACAGAGAAGTTTGTTCTGAAATGAAAATAATTCAGCAGAGATTTGATGTATCCCATTCATTGATTTTTGGCTCAGAGTGTGAGGTTTCTGCAATGAGACAAACAGCTTTTTCAGAGTTTAGCACGGACATAGCTTGGTTACTAAAGGAGCCTTCAGCAGAAAATTCTCAACAAACAATAACTTCTTTTCAGATTCGAAGATTCAATTCTTTGTTGAGTTTCTTGTTACATCATGAATCTATCATCATTTTGGATAGGATATTAAAAAACCTGAAGATCATGATGGAGAAAAGGGAGGTCAATGGTATGTTTGATGACACTAGTGACACTAATACGAGGCTATTACAGAGTTACATGGAGTATGCAAGCAATATTCTTCATAAAAAACTCAAGAGAAGTGAAGTTTTGAAGCATCACTTGGAATGTCCTGGACAGGAGTACTGCGTTTCAGGAAGCTGCTGTGTAAGCAACAAGCCAGCAGTTGTTATCTCCAGTGAGGTAAGAATATCAATGTTCATCTCTTCAAGGTTTTTAGCAATGTGTTTGGTTTTGTCATTTAGGATCAAAAGCTTATGGAGTTTTACATGGATTTATTGTTTCATTGACTGCCTTTTGTTTTCTTTTTGTGGGGTTGTTGGTTGATAACTTGTTATATTGAATTTAAGAAACAAACCAGTAAAATTGTCTGCACGTAGAGCAAGGGGCCAAAGAAATTTTGGTTAACTTCTGAGCTTTTGACTCCTGCAAGTTCCAAAAATGCATCATATCACTGTGAGTTATTATCTTAAAGTTCATTGCAGTGATTTTTTCTTTGCAATTTTGAATCTCATTTTCTTATTTGAATCAACTTGTTCTGAATAGTTTGGCTACGGTGTCCTGTAAAGCTGCTCATAAGTTATAACATGCTTTTGAGCTGCATTGACCTTTTAAGTCCCCAAAGTATAAAATACTCCGAGCTTCGAAGTTGTTTGAGAAAAATACCAAGGACATGTTTTTTCCAAGTGCAGTTGCATCTGCAACCCCAATAAAGTTTGAGGTTTTTTTTTTTTTTTTTTGATAATTTGTCATTGTGCAGCCGTTGTTCAATGCGTTGTTGTATCTGCCTACCATGTTTTGAAAACTTATGAATAGGAGATGAGGTCTTTGTCTCACTTTGTTTGATTGTACGCCTTTTTAGTCCCTTGAAGGCTGATATGATTACTCTTTATTTGCAGGGCTTGGAGCAAAGACCAGATGGAGGTTTGGGAGTGATGGCAAACTCCAAATGTATTGTTAGAAGCGAGGAGGTTCCCCTTTTCAACAGAGACGACGTTATGAGAAAGAACCTAATCAACGAGAGGCCAAAGAAATCATGTGGTCTCGTTTTCTCTAACAGAGTCTTGAAGTATCGGCCTTCAGTGTTTGTAATTGCTATTATTGCCGTATGTTTTGCAGTATGCGCCCTTCTTCTCCACCCGCGAAAGGTTAGCAAACTTGCGGTATCTATACGCAGGTGCTTGACAGACAGATATTAGATGTTCAATAAGTCTCCAGATTATAATACCCCCTCCTGATTGCTGGCTCTGTATACTGATATCGACATCGCCAGTGGACGCATCAAGATAGATTCATGGCATTCACATGAGTTGGAGGTAACTTTAGGGTTTTGTTAGTTGCATGAGAATTCTTTGTAGGCAAATATCCAATAATCCTGTATCTTCTGTTTCCTTGTACTGACAACAGCTTGCAACCCCAAGCCCATATATTATCATATTTTGCAATGATAATGATTGTATAAATAAATAACTAGGGAGATTCTTCTTCTTCTTCTTCTTATGCCACCATCAATGAAGGTGGTGTGATCACATCAGAACGGTCTTTTTATTCATCACATGTTTTGAAACTTTTGTTAGTTAGGGTTTCATTTTTCGTTTTGTTATATATATATATATATATATATATATATATATATATATATATATATATATATATATATTTGCTGAAACTGATTGTATTGCTCGGACTTGATTTTTCAGAAAATAAACAAATATTCTTAGAATTATACAGCTTTCATCACAAGCAGAGATGGAAGGGTCGCACCAGCATTATCTGTATCCATCACCCGATTCCGATAGTCAGGTTGGGATAAGTGAAGGTCTATCTCTATCCGTCGGGTACTTGTACCTGACATGACTTGGTTTTTTTCATATTAAAAAAGAAAAAATTCACTCTCTTAAAAATTATTGTTTCCTGTAAATCATATCCTAAAAAACTTATCCAAAGAATCTCTTTTACTTGTTATCATTTTTTTCAGCCTTGTTTAAAATATTAATACCAGATGAAATTTAAAAATATGTAACTTTGTTATTAAACATCACTAGTGATGATTGATATGATTATATATAAAAATACGAACTCTATGTTAAAATATTTGATTTGATCAAAATACTTTTAAAATTTAAGAATTTTCATATATATATATTGAGAGGAATTTATTTGTAAATTCTAAATATACAGTCATACTACATGCTAAAATTAAGAAGAGTTGTGCTGTGTTTGTTTTTCACATGTTTTTATGTTTGCGGTAAAACTAACGTAGCAAGGTGTTTGATAATAAACCAAATTGTATTTTGTATTTGCTAAAATTAAGAAGAGTTGTGCTGTGTTTGTTTTTCACATGTTTTTATGTTTGCGGTAAAACTAACGTAGCAAGGTGTTTGATAATAAACCAAATTGTATTTTGTATTGCGGGATTTATTAAAAAATTGAGTTTGAAATGCAGTTTTTACATATTTTTTTAACCAAGTTTCGTAAAATCTTGTTTGTTTTTACGTTTTAAAAACGCTCTTGAAATTTTTTTTTATTTTTTTTTCTTTGCTTCAAATTGATATATTTTTTGTGTTTTCAGATCATTTTGATGCACTGATATCAAAAATAATTTTTAAAAAATAAAAAAATTATTTTGATGCGTTTTCAAGTAAAAAACACTTTGAAAAATAGCCGTAATCACACTTCCACTAAGTATTTATACATGTTTTTGCTACACAAATTTCAACCATAATTTTTACCAAACACATTTAAATTTAATTAACTACAACTAACTGTTTTTTTCAAACCATAACCACAAAAGCTACTTCTAAAACAAACACACTAATATATGTATAGTTATGTGGTCTCGCGGGCCATGTATTTTTTTTCAATCAAAAAATTATATGTATAGGCTTTTTTGGTGTGTTTTGTTGAAAATAAAGAAGTTTATGTATATATATAATTAAATAAATTGATAACCATGAGTCTTAATAAAAAAAATCATAAACAATAACTAAAAACAAAACTAGAAAAATCAAGAAATAAGTG
>Ga0325405_1000250_pt1 | contig 51096 bp, 24 predicted proteins | sample PopdelMetagenome_21_FD_205663 | JGI IMG/M metagenome (GOLD analysis project Ga0325405, IMG submission 205663) | Populus deltoides microbial communities from Bellville, Georgia, United States - Xylem-Control-R2 | ecosystem: Host-associated > Plants > Phyllosphere > Stem > Wood/Secondary xylem...
ATTTACCATAAATTAAAGCTATCTTATATTATCAGATCTATTATTATAAAACATGCTCTAGTTAAGGAGTTATTAATACTTCAAGTGCAAAATGATGATATAAAACCTTGATAAAAATGCACTTTTATGTACTAATCACCCTTAAACCTTCATCTTCAATAATAAGTAGCCATTTTGAAATAAAAGTCCATATATTAGTGAAATCAATAAAAATGTCTTCAAACATTTTTAAATTGAAATGAACTGCAAAGTAAGCAACTTCTTTCTAAATAGCTCCCATAAAACTTTTTCAATTAGCAAAAAAAAAAATGGAACATGTTTTAAAACAGAAGGACATCTCATCAAGAAATCTAATGCTCCACTTAAACAATCAAATAGTAGAAGCTTCTCCATGTCATAACATGCTTGCTGAGAATTATAACTATTGCCTCATACCTACTGATGAGAATGTAAAATGTCATATTTTTCTCCTTTAATGTTTTGTTTTTTATATACTTATTTGGTCCTAAATTTAATCATTATTTTTATATTTTTATTTAGGATATAAATGGAGGCATTAAGTGCAAAACAAAGCTAATTGGGTGATTTTGGATAATTTTGACATTACTTTGTAATCTGGTCATAACACTCTAATCTGAGCTTTGATTAAAATGATTCAAATGCTTTGGAACACCAAGAAAAAGTTCTACAACTTTCATGTATTGCATCTTAAGAGATATTGACTGCATTAAGGTTGAAATTAGGTATATAGTCGCTGCACTTGTACTGCCAACATGTTGAAACGTTGTTTCGCTTGCAAATCTAATACATAGACCTAATATGATTTATTTTTGAAAGTTTCTATATGGGATTGAATGATGAAATTATATATATAAAAATAAAACTTCTAAAAAAGAGCCAAGAATCAAAATTAAAATAAAAAATAAAGACCAAGTTGAAATACCAATAAGAAAGAGGGTCAAGCTATATTTTTCGAGGAATGAGAGGGAGAAGAAGAAGAAGAAAACAAGCCCACCAGTGACAAACCGGGCCATCAACATCAACACACACCACTCCACAAGAAAAAGGACATACGAGCGCCTCTAAAGACGTGGTGAAAATGCATTTTTGGACGTCGAGAGACACCACCCGAATTGTATGAATGCCTCCCATGAGCCTTCTGGTGGCGTACACGTATATGTTCTTTTTTGTTTTTTTATATCTAGTAAAATACCAAATTGTCCCTAAGCTGACATGATAATAACAAAAAAAACATTGTGAAAAGACAAAAAAAACCTTTGATATATTTTCTTTTAAGGGCATTTTAGTCATTTTACTATGTTTTTAAATTATTATTTATTTTTTATATTTGGTCAAATACCAAATTGCTTTCAAGCTGACATTATAATAATAAAAAAATCATTGTGAAAATATAAAATGCTCCTTAACATTAATGTTAATTGTTTTTCTTTAAAGAATATTTTAGTCGTTTCACTGTGCAATTGAGATGAAAAAAAGATTTATTTTCCCTTGGTCAATTTTGTAAAGACTAATGGGCCTTATGAAAAGACTTTAATGTTTTTGATAACTAGTGTAAAGTGTCGCACGTGTGCAGCGTCACGAGGATTAATCTCCTGGATAGGGATCTTTGTTGGTCTTGTCATTCATCAGGAAAAAAAGGAATGAGAGTCGCCACTTAATATTTTGATTACTAGAAATCCTAACCGATCTCATAGTCTAGGTAAATGGATTGATTGCATAAAGGGAATGTATTAGCAACTCTAGTACACCTTACTTGAGATAAGCTGCATCGTTTATTTGTTTGATATAAACTAAGGTATTGTTATGTTTTCTAATTGTTGGTCTATCTAGGGTTTGAGAAAAGTCTTTCTCAGTAAAGAAATCCTTATTTTATTATATTAAAACTCAATCATTCTAATGCCAAAACATAAAAATAAAATGAATTGTCTTTTTATTTAATATCGGGAATACGTCTTACGTATAAGTTCATAATCTCGTATATTAAAAAAAATAAAATAATTGTTTTTTGTATTTTTGAAATGTAGGCTATGTTCTAACAAATAATCATAAACTAGTTATGATACCTTTTAACTAATTCTTGTATTTTTTTTCAAAGTATGATAAAAATGTAATTTTTTTTATAAAAAGTAAAATATGCATGAAACTTTTAGAATATCCATATTCAAGAAAAAAAAAGTAATTTTTTTTTTATTTTTTAGGTTTTGTTTGGCAAAAACTTATTTTTCCTTGTAATAAAACTACCAAAACAAGTTTAAAAGGGTGTTTGTCACACACACTCTTAAACCAAAAATCCTTTTAGCAAAAAGATTACAAGCCAAACAGGGTCTTAATCCTTGATTCAATTTTGACTCGACTGAGTTGGCCTGACTGAGTTGAACTCACCAGGTTAACTTGAAATTTCTAGTTCAACTATAAATCGCATAAAAAATCTTGATTTGATCCAAAAACAACCCAAAAACAAAACCAAAGTAAAAAAAACATATTAAACAAAAAAAACTCAAAAATTCTTGAACAAAATGGATAAAAAAAAATAAAGAACACGAAGAACACTAAAACCCAACCAAACAACGTGGAACCCAAATCAGATCAGATATGGTCAAAACGGAGGCACATATATGTTGAAAATCATGAAAGGATCAATAATCTAGCTTCCATTCATTTTGATTATCACTTAATTATCACGATTTTGTTTCGGCTCAAAACTGAAACCCCGGGATTAAATTCCATTAAAAACTTGTTATTGATGTAAATAAACTCTAGATTATTTATTAATTAAGCATAACAAATGGTTTTGGGAAAAGAAATTGACCAAAATTGGTCCAAACCAAGGGGTTAAAATGATGTTCTTCCCAATAACATGAAGAACATTGCCCAAAAACCCAATGATGGACCTAGCAAAAGGCAACTATTGTTAAGTCGAGAAAATGACATTTTTGGCTTTTAAAACATGCTTTCTTTTATTCAATAAGTTGCATTATCATAAACAAACATGTTTGAATCACAAAGACTGATAAATAATATCAAAATCAAACATGCGATACTAAATCCAAAAACCATCAACTTAAAATAGTTTACGTGTTCATGTAATATAGATTAAAAATTGGTTTTTTAAACCCATTTTTTTGCATGAACAGACCTAGCAAACTCAGGATAAACATCATTGCTTCAACATGCATTGCATAAGTTAAACTAATACAACGCTATATATATATATATATATACATATATATATATATATATATATAAAACTTAAACAATAACTTTATTATATCAAAAACTTCAAAAAGAAAAGGTAAATAAAGATCACAACAACAAAGAGGTGAATACAACATCACTTGTCAAGTATGTCAAACCTCTTTTTTATGATTGTAAACATAAATATAAAACAAAAACAAATAAAAAAAAATCTAAAGCATGTTACAAGAGCCTATTTTGGGATTAGAAAATATACTTAGAACTACTACTCTCTTTTTTTGCTTTCCTTTAAAAAGTTTTGCCTCTCATAAACTTCCTATACTTTTAAAGCTTAGGAAATTTTTGTGTTAGGCTCTTGAACCTTTACACTTAGGTTTATTATTAATATTTTCTTACCTTTTCTCTCATTCTTTCTCCTCTTTTTGCCTCTCTCGGCTGTGATATTAAAGGGGGTATTTATAGGGTTTTGCTAGGGTTTTGGAAGGTTTTGAATCCATTTCTAGCCTCTTGATCTTGAGAGAAGTGTTGTAAACCATTAATAAGAACCCATTGAGGAGCCGTTTAGTGTGAACATATGAAAAAAGGTTCAATTCTTGCACAAATATGTTTCAGTCATGGCTAATTGAGTTGCCCACTTTCAAGGCCGCATCAGAGCAATTTTAATGTTGTTGTCACGTAAGAACACCTAAAGTTGGTAAAAAAGATGCATATATTTCATTTGGATCCAACCTTACTCAATTTGGTGATTTGTAGCTCTATATTCTCTCATTTGAAGTTGCTAACTTTATTAGCCAAATTTGTCAAAACAGAGGCTAGTATACCGAACAATGTGTCACTTATATTCTCTTCATTAAGTCTGAATGATACGTCATTTAGGGTTTTTAATTTGAGATTGATAAATTTTGATTGAGTCAATGTTCTCAATTCCTTTTAATTACATCCATAATTGCTTCCAAACTTTTAATTTCAAGCAATTTCACCCTTGTCAAACTCTATTGTCAGCCCCTAAGTGACCGACTTTTTCACTTTGGTCATTGATTCTGAATTTGTGCATTTTAACGCTCAATTAACTAACAAACTTCAAATTTCTTCAAATTGGCATCAATTTCAATCCTTACATTTACACGTTTTTTCAGTTTAATTCTTAGTTTTGGATTTCTTCAATCAAGTCTCTAATTGCTCATCAAACTTTAATATTTTAATCTTTCCCAACCAATACAATTTTCTAGGTGTTATGTTATATTCTTCTTACTAATATATTTTTTTTATTTTCTTCCAATATTTTTTCAATTGTTTTTGTGTTTTCTCTTTTCATTCATTTTTTTCTAGTTTTTTTATGTGAAGATCCAAAAATGGGTAACAATATTAAGTTTTTGAGGTGAAGAGGATATTTTTGGAGCTACAATGTTTTCTGAATGCCAATTATTTTATTTTAATTCTTAACCTTATGGAAATTCATATGACAAAGTTATCAACTAGATTTATGGGCCTACATTACGTTGCAGGCCGAAATAAAATTTGTTTTATCAATAAAAAAAGATATTTGGTTAATGCAAACATGTTTTAAAGAACTAAAAATAATCCACGACTCTGAAAATAGAGCCGAGTGAGCCTAATAAGTTTGTGTAATTTAATTAGATAATAAAAAGAATAAGAAATGAGAAAAAAGTTTTCATGCGAACCCAAACAAAAAAAAAACCCAACCGAAATGGATAAGGCAACAAAACTCAAATCCTAGCCAACCCAATGCGAAAAAACAAAATTGACAAAGAAAACAAATAAAAAATAACTCAAGCCACCCTGAGCAAGCATTCCAATTCTGCAATCAAAATCATGATAGTGAGATAAACCAATATAAAGCAAATAAAAAAATTATGAAGCTAAATTCCAAATAAATCCAATATAAAAAGGATGAAATAAAAAAATCAATTAATAAAAATAATAAAAAACCCAACAAACTAGGCAAGCTAGCATACCAAAGTCTACAACCCGGATCATAAAAATAAGATAATATAACAGAACATAAATTATCAAATATTATGAAGATCAATTATAAAACAAGTTGATATTGAAGGAAAAAACCAAAACAAATATTAAATTAAAAAAATCCAAAAAAAACTCAAGACTAACCCCTTCAAACTCATGATCTAGATGATGAGATCAGGATAACCAAATAGAAAGGAGTTTGAAGAAAATAATGAAGCTCAATTTCAAACTGAAAAAGAAATGTAGAAGGATGAAACTGAAAAAGAAAATTAGTGTAAAAAACCCCTAAAAAAACCCAATGTTTACCGAGGCTAAGTTTTCAAACTCGTAACATGATTTATGAAACCGAGATCACCCTATCAAGAAAAACATATGGAGCCAATTTTCCAACCAATGGAAAGAAAAAAGAAAATGCCTCCGTTGACAAATCATCGTGCTATGGCCTCATGCGCCGCCCCATATGGAAGAACACTACACGCCACATTTAAAGCCATCGTAGAAGGTCAAGTTTAGCCACTACAGAGGCTGTAGACCCCACCAAAGAACTGTGACCTCCCTCACTCAACCAAACTTACTTTATTTGTTAACTATAATCCCTCATATTTTATTTTTAGAATCCAATTTGGTCCTTGAATCCCTGACAATTCTAAATCAGTAGAACTTAAACATATTTTAACAAATTGAGCATCAACTGGGCACTAGACCTTTCCCCTCGACATTGCGAGACCCCTATATATTAGTCCCTAATATGATAAAATTAAAGGGGCTCAACATTTGTCAAAGTCTAAAATTTAGTCCCCAAAGCTTTGATTGATATAAACCAATAAAATTAAATCTTATTTTGTAAAACCAAACATTAAGTGAGCTAAAATATCAAAGGGTTAAAACATAAAAATAAAAGAAAATCATTGTGGATTTGTGTTGAAATTCACTATGATCTTTCATGGGTTGCAGTAACTTCAAAAGGAAACTTAGTTTTGTAATTGTAATTGTAATGTAATATTCTTTCATTTTCTTTTGGTTTATGGTCAATTATACATAAAGCTAAAACCTATCAGTGTTTTAATATGGATTGTGAACAATGCAACTCATGATAAAACAACTATTTTGCCCTTAAAAAACAAGAGGATTGAAGACACACTCAGGCCTAAAATAATATTTTCACACTTTATTGCATAATATAATTACTCTTATGCCCTTAAAAAAAACAACATAGCTTATAAATGAGGGGCTTTTTGTGATTTTCTTATTTTTTGTATAGTTTAATTATCGAGTAGCTCTTGGGGTCAACTTTTTTTTTTTTTTGCTTGAGGTCAAAGGGCATTTTTGGTTTTTTGACCTTGATTTTTTGCAATTATCACATGGGTCAAGGGTGTTCTGGTCTTTTGATAAATAAAAAAATTGGTGCATGCGCCAGCGGGTGGAAGGCGGCATTGCCTTTTGGGCGGCATATGCAGCGCCTCTCAGTCGCCTCTCATTGCCTTCCAGGGTGGCGTCCTTAGCATCACGCCACCCTCTACACAGTGGGTTGATGCGTGTCCGCCTTCATTGCACGACGAAGTTTCGATGATAATTTTTCTCCTCCTCCCTCTTTTCTCTCTCCTCCACCTCAAGAGGTGTGCTAGCCTTGCAAAGTTGCAGACTGATCCTCAATCTTTGAATTGTATTAAATTAAATTTATTTATTTTTCAATTTCATCTCTTTGCGTTTAATTTTTTTATGTTTTTGTTATCAAGTTTGATCCTCATTGTTTTGATTTCTAATTTTTTTCTTTTAATTTTTTTTGATTGGATTTTATCCTTTGATTTAATCCCTAATCATTTGATTTTAATTTCTTCTTTTTGTTGAATTTAATCCTCATTCTTATGATTACAAATCCTTTTATTTTAAGTTCTCTTTTTGATTAATTATTTTTTTTGGCAATTTCATCCTTCATTATTTAATTTTATTGAATTTTCATATAATATTTTGTGCTTATTTCTTTATCATGCTTTTAAAATCCGGCTTAGAATCGACCCCTGTCATGTAGGGGTGAGCAAAAAAATTGAAAAATAATTAACCGAAAAAACCGAATCATAAAAAAAACTGATTAAACCGATTAGAATATTTAGAAAAACTTCTGGTTCGGTTCGGTTTCGGTTTTATAATGCTTAAACCGAGCAACCCGAACCAAACCTGTTTCAATTAAAAATATATATATAAATACTCCTCAATCCTCACAGTCACAGACACGCCCTCAATCCACACAGGCCACACCACATTTCAAATTTGCAATCCTCACAGTGGCACAGCCTCCCACAACACTCAAAAATCTACAAACTCTACACCCAATTAATTATTCATACTTCAACTACCCCCATCCAAGCTCTCACAAGTCCATTCGCGTCTCACAATTAATTCTTCACAGCACACAGCACATAACACAATTAATTCTTCACAACACTAATTCTTCGTTCTTCAAAGTTCAACCACCCAACCCAAGCTCCCACACGCCACACCTAACCTTTTTATCTTCATTCTTTAATCATCTCCAGATCTATCATCCCAGCAACATCCCTAAGCCTCAGCAACAGTAAGATTTCTTCAATTTACAGGTGATTAGTGGAGGCAATAAGGGTGGGGGCTGGGCTTAATTTTATGGTTTGGGTTGTTAGCAGTTGCTGTGTTTTTTTTTATGAAACAAAAATGGGTAAAGAAAGTGGCAGTGGGCACTGGACAGTGTTTATTGTGGTGGTGATGGTTTGTATTTGAGAGTATGGTTTTCGGTGATATAGGTTTTTGGGTTTGTGATAGTGAGGAGTGATTGATTACTGTAAGAGAGCGTGATGTGTTTTTGTGGTTCTGTAGGAGGCTATTTGATTAAGAAAAGGCCAGTATGGATTCAACACTGTCGTGGAGGTTGCTGGTGATGAAGATGGGTTTGATTTTGTGGCTTTTGGATGTTAAAAAACAATATAGGTTTTTTTTGTTTTTGACATAGAAAACTGAACCAAACTGAAACCGGTCCGTTGGAACCAGGCTCGATACAATTTCGGTTTTTTTAAAAAAACAAAATTTTGGTTTAGTTGTTTTTATAGATAAAAATTGAACCGAACCGAAAATGATCACCCCTACCATCATGTCTTGAGTCATGGGTTGGGTCAAATGACTAGGGTTACAGGGGTCAATTGGATTTTTTTTATTGTGCATTGATTAAAAATGATATTATTTTGATAAAAAAATGATGGCAAAAAATAATCAATGGATTTTGACATGATTTTCTCCTAACTAATCACTTGATTTTTTTATTCGGTTAAAAAGTAAAAATGATATTTTGATAAAAAAAAATAATAGAGAAAAAATTCAATCATTATCCTCTCTCTTTTGATTGGTTTTTCTTTGTTTTGATTTTTTCTTTTTAGATTTTTTTTTCAGCTTCATCCCTTTTCATTTGATTTTTTTTATATATCTGATATGGTACTCATTCTTTGGATTGTTTTTTTATCCTTTTTTTGGTTTTTTTCCAATTTTGTCCTTTAACATTTTATTTCATTTGTTTTTTTATTTTATCAAAATTTGGTTCTCATTCTTTTCTTCTTCTTTTTTAAATCTTTTTATTTTATTTTTCAATTAAACCCCTAATTATTTTCTTTTATTAGTTTTTATACAAGATTTGGCCGTCATTGTTTTGATTACTATTTGTCTTTTTGTAATTTTTTGACGGTTAAGAATTTTGTTCAAGAGTTTTTTGGGTCTTTTATATGGTCATCTCGGTCTCATGACCAGAGTTGCTGGTTTCGAAGATTAAAATAATTTAACTTTGGTTTTTTTATTTCATCATTCAATATGAGGTTATTGTGCCTTGAATCTTATATATTTTTTTTCCGTTCTTTCCTTTAGGGTTATCCTAGATCACGAGTTAGTCAAGTTAACTCGGGTTCACTCAGATTATCACCATTTGAATATTTTTTTATATTAGAAAAAAAATTGACCCACCCTACTGCATATCACAAACAGAAAAACTCTAGTGCCAATCTAAACTTAATCATTAATATTATTTTACAGACGTTGCCTATGTATTTAATTATAAAAATTACATTTGTTTTTGTTTAGAATAAATTAATTTAAATGATTTTAAGTGTTTTTACCTCTTTACTTTTCTGAAAAATTACTTTGGATAATTTAAGACAAGAGGGATTTTAAATCTAAAATGATGAAATTTCATGATAAAGAAACTACGGGACAAGGATTCACTAAATAAACTGGATCGTGTTTATTAAGAAAAATTGTATTCATATTTCAAATATTAATCTTTATAGTGTTGTGTTTACAGTTTCCACGTCCTTTTATTATTTTTATTTATTTATATTGCATAGTTTTTATTCTCCTTATATTTTAATATTTTATTTTTTAAACCATGATTTTGAAACTAGTACCTATAAAAATTACTCTAAATATGACGGAACAGATGCCTTTTTACTCTCGAGACTGATTTGATACATTGTTCTGCAGACACAGGATCATTGTAATCTAGGTCAACAAACATCATCTGAGACCCCTATTAAAAAAAGTTAATCATGTTGATAATAATAATAATAATAATAATAATAATAATAATAATATTACATGTCATTTTCAACCGTCTAACATCGACACACCTACCACCCATATCTAAACCCCAAAAGGAAATTATACAATACCCCAGCATTATTATTGTCATTTATTTTGCACAACAAATATATATAAATCATTATTTTTCAATGATGATCCTGCATTTTTCTTTATCGTTTTATTTATTTATTTTTTATTAAAATCATGTTTGTTTCATGAAAAATAATTTTTAAAAATTACTTTTCAAATTTTTATGTGTTTGTTTATTATTACAAAAATCAATTAACAGAAAATACTCTCTAGTAAAAAATAATTTGGTTTGGTTTTTATTAAAGTATTTTTCTTTTATTTTGAATGGAAAACATTTTCAGAAGTTATGAAAAATTTAAAAGTGTCATGTTATTTGCTGATTATATCAAATTTGATCCTCAAACTTTTGATTGTTATATATTTTGTTTTGAATTTTTTTTTCAATTTCATCCCTTAGAATTTGATTTTTATATCAACTATGATTCTAATTTTTATTACTGTTATTTGTTTTTCTCTCATTATTTTTTAATTGAAATTTTTTTATTTATCAATTTGGTCCTCGTTCTCATTCTTTTTATTATTATTTATTTTATTTAAAATAATTTATGAAATTGTATTTTTTTAATTTTATTATTTTTCAACTTTTTTATATGTTAGATTTGATTTTTATTATTTTGTTTGTTATTTATTTTATATGAGATAATTTATGAAATTATTATTTTTAATTTTATTCTCATTCAACCTTTTAGTTTGTAAAATTTGTTACTCACTATTTTAATAAACTTGAAAAAAATATTAACAATTTATTTTTTATCTTATTTTTCATGATATAACCAAACACTTGAAAGTGTTTTCTAATTTATTTTTCATGATACTATCAAATATTAAAAAATAATTTACTTTTTAAGAATTGATTTTTAAAAAAATTATTTTTTAAAAGGAAATTAGTTTCAGCAACAAATAAATGGGGCTAAATCTTGTACATTTATAAAGATTTTAATTTCGACAGCTTTTCTAATATCTCAATCGGAGATATATTTATTTATTATATTATTTACTGTAAGGAGTAACACGTCAGATGCATCTATCCATGACATAAAATTACTCCAATTAAATCTTAAGAGGAGAGAGGAGCTACTAATCAGCCAAAAAAGCAACGTCGCATCCCCCCTCCGTCGTTATCTTCCCATCTTATTTTTTTCTTTTTTAATTTTTGTCTTAGTAAAATAAAATAGAAAAATAATAGAAAAACAGAGCAGAAAATTAACAGGGAGAAAATGAGAGTGCTTTTGTGCGTGTGAAATCAAATCAATCTCTCAATCCATCGAGAAAGAGAGAGAAAGGGTGTCCGTGCGTGAGATTTAGAGAGAAAAACCGAAAAAAAAGGAAACCACCCAGACGAGAGAGAGAGGGAGAGAGAGAGAGCATTTCTCTATGTGAAATCTGTGGTTTTGTTTTCAGTTCTGATGGTTGATTAATCAAGAACTAGCATTCTAAATGGAGATGATTTCTAGCCGTTGATGCTGCCTTTTCCAATCTGAGTATCAGATCGATTCTTCTTCTTTTTTTTTCTTAATTATTTCTGCCAAACGAAGATTTAGCTTGAAATGAACGGAGGCGGCAGTGAGGAAGCTGCGGAGGCGGTGGCGGCAGCGCCGGTGCCGCTTGAGTGGAAATTTGCCCAGGTTTTTGGAGAGCGAACGGCTGGTGAAGAAGTACAGGAAGGTACGATACGATCTGTGGTTAGGGTTTTGATTCTGCGTTGTTGGATTATTAATTGTTGATTGTGGATTAACTGTCCTTTTTTTGTGTAATCAGTGTTCGTTTGTTGTTCTATTTTCGTGCGAGATTAATTTGGTTTCAGTTTGATGATTCGAATGTGTATGTGTCATTGAATAGTGTCTGATTTGGTGTTTTTTTAGCATTATAAGTGTGGCTTTGAAGCAATGTAGGGCAAGTTTCAGAGCTATTATGAGCATAATGATCAGTCATTAGGGAGGGATTTGCAGCTAAAATTAGAATGTTGTTGCATGGGGATGCTACTGGTTTGATGATGGTCATGCTGTGGTGGTTAACTGCATCGTTGTTGTGGATGAATGGATGGTTAGCTGAATTGTTTATTGATTGTTATACAAATTGATGATTGTGTGTTATGTTTGCAAACCTGCTACAGAGGGCATGTTGAGTCATGCATTAATCTTATAAACTTAGTTGCATACTTGCAAGCTAGGAAGTTTGGGGATTTAAGTTATCTTTCGCAATATTTGTGAGAAAAAAAACTTATGTTATCTTCATAACAGTAGTTGGGTTTGATTGCATATTGTTCTGAGAAAGTGAGGATATAGAAGCCAATAAAATAGAAGCGAACTGGCAATTGGAAGAATAAAATAGTAATTTTGAATGGCATGAGACATGATCATTAGAAGACTTGCTGAATTAGTTATCTACAAGGGGTATGTACGGGAATGGATGAAAATAGGATTGGGGCTTGAGTTCAAATGATTTAAATAAACCTGCTAACTCAATATCATCGGTTTAAGAGACTAGACTTTTATTATAACTTTGAAAGTGCTTCTATGTGTTCTAAATTCATGGTTATCAGTCTCAAAATTTGCGGAACTGTTGTACAGCTCATGAATACATGGAAAACTGTCTATCCTAGCCAGTATTGTGATAACACAATGGAAAAGGCAATGGTGGAGAGGAGAGAGATTTTGGGTTCAAATCTCATTTTTGATAAATGAAATGGAAGTTTTATGTCAGATGATTTCATTTTAAATGGTCAATGCAAACCTGCTGTTGTGTAAATCTGGTAGATTTGGCTCTGATTCTGCACCTACTGATTGACCTAGAATTGTAAAAACTAAAATAATCATAGCAGAATGACTGAATGTTGTGGGCTTGTAATGGTTTAAGCCAAGACATGCTGTACTGAGCAGTCAGATTACTGTCCCACTGTTTTGATAGTTCAGGTGGTAGTTAGGCACCAGGATTTTAAGCTTATCTATGAACACTATGCTTATTCGGGTTTTATGTGCTTGTGGTTGGTAATCAAGAACTAATAATTATTCCCTACAACTAAATATCCTTCCCAAGAGGATGAAACACATAAAACAAGTGGAAGTCAATTTTGAAAGACATATTTATCCATGAAACTCTTTTACTTAAAAATTTCCCTCAGAATTATTGCATCTCATCCTCACCTTCTTACTTCTTTTAGTTATGGACTTTTGTAGTCGATATCATATCTGCCATCGAATTTGATAGAACTGGTGACCATCTTGCTACTGGAGATCGTGGAGGTCGAGTGGTTTTATTTGAAAGAACCGACAAGAGAGATGTAAGATAATATAGGCATATCTTTAAAGAAAATTTCTTTTCTTTTCCTCCCGCTGTAGCGAAATAGCTCTATGACATAAACTTACATTGTTTAGCATGGTGGAAATCGGAGAGATCTAGAGAGGATGGATTTTCCAATAATCAGGCATCCTGAATTCCGTTACAAAACAGAGTTTCAGAGCCATGAACCTGAGGTACTTAATTTTTCCTTTTCAGACCTTTTTTTTTCCTGTTAATCACTGGGAATTATATTTGTTTGGGTATATTTGTTTTATTCTTTCCTGGGTTCAAGATTTGATAAGTATTCATTATTTTCCTCCATCTTAGTTTGATTATCTGAAGAGCTTGGAAATTGAGGAGAAAATCAACAAGATTAGATGGTGCCAAGCAGCTAATGGTGCACTTTTTCTTCTGTCCACTAATGACAAAACAATCAAATTTTGGAAGGTAGGGTGGAACATTGTTGATTTTTTTGATATTTTTACTGTCAATTTTTAGCTGTACTATAGTAGTTGATTTTTATTCCTCTAGCTTTCTAGGTGGGTTTCATTCAAAGTTTCTAACCATTAGAATTGCTTTTAGTGTAAACTCTTAAGGTTCAGTCTATGTTGTAGTGGTTAAATTTTTTGCATCTTTAATAACTAATAGAACAACTTGACAAGTTGAAGAAATCTGGAAAACAATGGAATTTCCTAATCAGTGGGTGTATCAAATGTGCTTGCTCTAATGGTGGACAGGTCCATGAAAAGAAGGTCAAGAAAATATGTGACATGAATGTTGACCCTGCAAAAGCTGCTGGAAATGGTCCTGTTGTAGGTCCAAGCATACCAACAAGCTCTAAACCATATACTGCCAATGGAGGATGTTTGGATAAACCCTTGGGCTTGAGCAATGACTTTTCTTTCCCACTTGGGGGTGTCTCGTCTCTACACTTACCCGTGGTAGTTGTTTTCACTCTAATATACTTGTTTGCTCGTGGAAATCATGATTTTGACATCTAGAAATGCTTATTATAATGTTCTCTACTTTTGTGATCTGGTTCTAACACCTCTTTCATTTTTCGTGATCCAGTTGACCAGTAGCGAAATCAGCCTTGTGCCTAGGTGTCGGAGAATATATGCTCATGCCCATGACTATCACATTAACTCCATTTCTAACAACAGGTGCATTCACTTATTTCATAGATGTATAACTCTCATTTTCACATACCATGTCTTTAACATCCCTTGTCATTTTGATCACTCTTATCATTTCCTTTTAATTGAATTTTTTGATCTTGTAAAGACATGTGATATTGAAGATCAATGTATATTATGGCACTTCTTCGAAGAAATGATTCTGCATTATTTCGATATTTTGGATAGTTATATTGTTGTCCATAATCAGAGCCGATTTAAAGTGAATGGGGGCCTTAGGCCAAATAGGACCTTTTAAAATATTTAAGAATTTTTTTTTAATGCATGTCTGACAAGTGGGGCCTTGGGAAATCTTCATTTTGTACTTGGGGCATTTTGTTAAGTTGGAGCAATCTTCATTTCATAAAGCATAATTGACAAATATATCTTATTGATTTAGTGGGGGCCTTGGGCCATTGCCCTAGTGGCTCTTAGCTTAAGCTGATGCTGTACATAATACACGTTTTGAAATTTCCCGAATGTTTTCAAGCCTGAAAGCATGCTCTTTAACCATCACAGTCATAACATTCTACATAATTGGTTATTCCTTTGTTTTCTTTTTTGCAGTGATGGTGAAACTTTTATATCTGCCGACGATCTGCGAATAAATCTTTGGAATTTGGAAATCAGCAATCAGAGTTTCAATATTGTTGATGTAAAGCCTGCAAACATGGAGGATCTGACTGGTTAGAATAACTGTATTTTGTATGAAAAGTAAACATCCGAGTATTTTATGATGTTATTGGTTTTACATGTTGTCTATGGTGTATTCTGGGCGGGTAGGTCTAGAAATATTCTCTTTAGAGTCTTGTTAGCTTGTTATATGATCTTTCCTGTTGTGCAAGTGCTGTTGTTTAGTTCTCTTATCCCCCTTTCTGCAAGCATGGGTGGTTTGGTGAGAGGCCAATTCTTCTGCTCTTGTTGTGCTTCTTATCCATATAATGTTTTGGATGATTAAAGCATGGTATTCATCTTGTAGATTTCAATATTGGAATCATGTGAATGTTCTGATTGCTATATCAAATTGTCATGGTATTCACACATTTGAATTTATGTATGCAGAGGTGATAACTTCAGCAGAATTTCATCCTACTCATTGCAATATTCTGGCATATAGTAGTTCAAGGGGCTCAATTCGTTTAGTTGACATGCGACAGTCAGCTCTATGTGATTCTCATAGCAAATTGTAAGTACTTTAGGTTTTTTGTCTGCATGGTTTTCTTTTGTTGAATTTTCATGTATTATCTAACATCATGGAGTTATTGCTGTATCATGAGACGTTTTAGATATCTTTTATTGATTTACTTTTTTTCCTTTTCTTTTGAATATATACGTTATGCTCTCTGGTGGCCCAGGTTTGAGGAACAAGAGGTGCCTGGTTCAAGGTCCTTCTTCACAGAGATAATTGCCTCAATCTCAGATATTAAGTTTGCCAAGGATGGGAGATATATTCTTAGTCGTGATTACATGACTCTAAAGGTTCTTATTTTTATGTTCAGTATTTATTTTTAAAATTTAAGCACACTATTTCAATTAGCACTTTGCTGCATAGCATGTATTTTACTACCTAGTGCTGGATGATTTTCAAAAAATTCGACTTCTTTAAGGTAATCTCTTAATACAAAGTGCATTCTACAAAACCTAATCGTGTGTTTTTATTCTTAATGCTAATGGTGCATTTGGCATGAGGTTAAAGAAATATAGTTGAACTGACAAAGGAGTGATTTTTATTAGTAAATGTTTAAGGGTGTAAAAGTTAGTTGTATGGCAGTTAGTAGAAAGAAAGAGAGAAGGATTAAAATACTGTTAGTAGTAAGAGAGAGATGATGAAAATACTATTTGAATTTTATTTGGTTATTTGAAAAAGAAGAGAGGGAAAAACATATAATCCCTCGTTTAGGGATTATTGTTAACCTTCTCAATACCCAACCAGCCCTAAGAGTGAAAAAGTATTGACAGAATTAAAAATCGATAATGATGGCAGCAGGCTAGATGCACAACTTGTTCTCCACAGGCAATTTATTTCAATTTCGTACCTTCTTCTTTAGGTCTAACCCAATGTGGCGTCTGTTCTCACAAAGTCTGGATTTCTTTGTTTTCAGTTGTGGGACATAAATATGGATTCTGGACCAGTTTCAAGCTTCCAAGTTCATGAAAATCTTAGACCTAAGGTGACATGTTCTTCTTGAGTATCCTGTGTGTGATTTTAGATGGCATTTAGTAGAGATCATGAGGTACTGATACAATGTGATTGTTTTGCTCTTTGCTATTGATCAGCTTTGTGATCTGTATGAAAACGATTCCATCTTTGACAAATTTGAGTGTTGTCTGAGTGGAGATGGACTTCGAGTGGCAACTGGTTCATACAGGTGTGCTTCATATATTTGAATGATCCCTTGGTCTTTACCACTTTCCTGGTTAATTGATTGCTTACACATCGCATGATATACTTTCTTTTACATTTCAGCAACCTATTTCGTGTGTTTGGTTGTTCTGAAGGAAGCACAGAAGCAACGACATTGGAAGCCAGCAAGAATCCAATGAGGTACATTTGAGAGTGAATTAAGGAGACTTGTGTAACTGATAATACCAGAAGGTTTTGTTTCTACAAATATTCAAAATTCTGTGTCAAACACTCTTGATGATCATCCTCTTTTATGTTAACTGAAATTGAACATGACCATGTTGGTTTTCAGATGACACGCTGGCTAAACTTTTATTTTATGTGGTCAATTTATGTCATGAACTGACAGGAAACAGGTTCAAACCCCGTCAAGGCCTTCTAGATCTCTGGGCACTCTTTCCCATGGTTTTAGGCAAGGTCTGTATATGTTGGAGGAAGTTTACTGCTTCTTTTTTCCTATTTCTCCTAATAATTTCATGTGTTCTCACTTAATTGTCCATCATCTGACCTAACCCTAGAAAGAAAGTTTTTGGATCTTATATTGTTTCCTGAGTTTTAACATCCTTTTTCCTTCATGACTTTAAAAGGAGCTGATACGTCCGGAGTTGATACAAATGGAAATGCATTTGATTTCACAACGAAGTTGTTGCATCTAGCGTGGCATCCAACTGAAAACTCACTTGCCTGTGCTGCTTCAAACAGCCTTTACATGTATTATGCATGAAGATGGTCCTGGATCATGTATTTTGGCTGGGCAAAGCTACAGGTGCTGCCTCTTGCAAAGGCTTTGCTGCTGCCTTCTCTCCCAACACATGTGGAAGCTTCACCATTTGATGGAGATTGATGTTGCTGTTGTTCAAGTATCAAGGAAGTACTGAGACTTTTGCTCCCAGGCAGGCATGCGTCACTAATTATATTCTTTCACAAGGAGAGATGCAGTTCAATCCTTATATATATATATATATATTTTATTTTAATTTTTCTGGTTTAGGTCAAAGGAATTGCAATCTTAAACAAATGTTTCTACATAGTGCTGCAGTGCCGCAAGGTTTTGGACCTGTAGGGTCTTTAAATCCCATCTGGGCAAAGGGGCTGTTAGGTTGAATCAATTCTCATTGATAAATTGGGCGTCAGGCTTGTGAAAATTTTGTACCATTAGAACTTAAAACTCCAGGCTTGTGAAAATTCTATCATGATTATTGTTATCCCATAATTCTAACCATTCTTTCTCCTTCACAGAGTTTGCTGATTTTTTTGGTCGTTGCAAAATAGTATTTCGTTTGGGGAGGACAAAAAGTCTCGTGCGAATCGTTCTTCACTTCGTGCTTCATTTATGATCGAGGTCACCCTGCACATTAAATTCCCACGAATTGAAGCATTACCTCTCTATTTTCTAGGGTTTCTGAACTGCTTTTTCCTTGCTTGCCTGTAAGATACATTTTGTAAGCAACGGATCAGACGTGCTTAGTTAATTCAGGAACGAGTCCGTTGGTCAGAAGGACTAAATAATGCTGTTATCGTCGTTATAATTCATTTGTGATTATGATTCTATGCTGCATGATGCATGCTGGATCGGACAGCGCATTTCTTAGCACAAAATGATCATTTTTTCTTGTATATAAGTCGCCTCCTCGTACTGGTAATCTTCTTCCCGTTAACTCATTTCTCTTCCTATCAGAACTCCTTAATCAGTTAACCCAGAAGTTCCCCGGAGTTCTTCCTTCTAAGAGGGTTGGTGCAAAAGCAACGTGTATTGAAAGTTTGAAACTAATCATAGCAAAGAAGGCTAGGCTCCTCGAACCAGATTCTCTTCGATCTTCTATGGTGATTCACTAATCTCGATGAAAGAGTAGGTAACTACACAAGAACTGGTATACGGGCTTGTGCTAGAATACTATTGCAGCTCTCGGGTCTGCTCTCCCTTCCACTCCAACCTTACCTTGAAGAACTGGTATGTGAGCTCTACTATATTTAGATATTGCCCTCGCATTTTTCCATTTTTCATTTTCCAATGCATGATTAAAAAAAAAACATGTTCATTTATTGAAAACAAAAACGAATTTTTCCACCAAAAATAATATAAAAAATACATCAAGATTAGAACTATTTTACTGAAAAATCAAAACCATAATTTGTAATATTTTGTATTTGTAATAATCTAATTATAGAATTTTAGTTTTATTCAAATTCAAATTCAAATTCATCTTGAAAAAGTTATATTGTTAAATAAAAAAAAATCTTAATATTAGATTTATAATAAAAATTAAATTGATAACACTAATTAAATAAAAAAATATATAAAATATCTTTAATAAATTTATGACATTAATTAAATAAAAAAACAAAAACAAAAACAAATAACTTCAATATTTTACATTGCTAAAAAATGCTTATATATAAAAGAAAAGAAATTAAATTTTCCATGCTTTTCCTTTATTTGGAAAGCTTTGAAAAACTTATATTGGAAAACTGTTAATAGCCTCTAAAATGTGTTTTTCAAACTCAGTATAAATTTAAAAAAATTAAAAAAACTAGTTTTTTAATTTTTTGAATGGAGCATTTAAATAGAAAGTTCTATTTTTTCTTTTTCTAAATTTAGTTTTTAAAAGAATTGAATAACCTCTAGTTTTTAGTACTTACACAATTCTATGAGTCATTGCTAAAACATAAAATACTCCAAGCAGGCACGGGCGTGAAAGATTAGGAGTGTACATTTGAGGTGATTATTTTTGATTTGGTTTGATTTTTACCTATAAAAAATAATTAAATTGATTTTTTTATTAGAAAAGACAATCAAAACCGGTTTCGATTCGGTTATTAAAAAAAAAGGATAAAAACTTGGATTGTGTTTTGAGCTTAATGTCATGTGATATTTCATTACAAGGATTGCATAATCTTCTGTAGAATGGTTTAGAATGCTTAATGTCTTGTCATTTTCATTAACAACAAAAACGGAGTTTTAAAAGCAAATAGTATTTGGCACCAAGAGTGCAAAAAGAAGCAGCAGCAACAGCTTGCAAATATTAGAGCATCTGATTGAACTGTTTTTAGAGAAAAAATGAACGTTAAGAGATTGGTCTATAACCAATAAAGGCTTATCTACGAGGAGCCCAACACTTCTCCAAACCTGGTTGAAGATCTACCAATATGCAAGATGAAGATTGAAAACTTGTTAGATGAATAGATCTGGCCATGAAGTTTTGTACAGTGATGGAAAGATCATTTTTTATCAAGCTGAGAGTGTGAGAGATTGAGATCTGAGAGTTATGAGATTTGTGAGAGTTGGGGGGTTGCTTGTGAGGGCTGAGGGGTAACGAGTAAGGAGATGCTAGGGTTAAAAATTATAAAGCGCTTTTATAGTATTTTTTTAACTAAACTGGTTCGGTTTGGTTAGGTTTTTTCGGTTTCAGACTTATTAAACTGAAATCGAACCGAACCGAAAATTTTAAAAAAGATTCTAATCGGTTTTTTTTACGATTCGGTTTTTTCAATTATTTTTTTGTGGTTTTCTCGATTTAATCGGTTTTTCAGTTTTTTTACATACCCTTAATACGCACCTAATGTTTTTAAATGAGTGAATGACGTCATCTGCCTTATATTATGTTTCATTACAAAAATTGAATGAAGAACACCTTGTCCACCGGCAAAGATGATATCACTAATACATTTTCTTATTACTTTTAATAATTAAAAAATCAGGTTCGAGTTTTGGGATCTCTAAAATTTAATTTTTTATATGTTTTTATCTCAAAGTATAAAAAATATTATAGGAATCTTAAAAACTCTATATCAACCTCTAAACACCCTTTACTCGCTTAAGAAACAAAAAACATACCAAATAAAAAAACTTTTATAAGTCCCAATTCACACTACTTGAAAATTAAAAAAAAAAAAACAATGGAAAGTATTCCATCATTGTTTACCGGAGGAAATTGCAACAGAAAATTTTTCCTTTTGTAATTTCTTATGAAAACGATGATGAAATAAATAAATTAAAAAACTCCATTGATAATTTTGTCGGTATTTCTAACTTGTCAAATTACCAACATAACTGTTGATGAAATTTTCATCAGTGATTATTAAAGGAATTAAAACCCGTTGGTCCTCCCCCCACTTCTTCTCTTCTTTTTTTTTTTTTACTCTAATTCAAACTCTAACCTCATTTCTTTAAATTTTTGACATCTCCCCTCTAAAATCTAACCACTTAACCCACCAACTTCGATGCAAACTTTCTCTATTGGTTCTATTTCTTATCAAGCTTTACTCTACCAAGTAACAAAACCCATTTAATTTTTATGGAACACTCATTTATGTTTAAAGTTAATTTATTAAAATTTGTTTGTAGATTTTGTAGTTTGCATGTATATTTAAGTATTTTAGTTGTTTTATAATGGTAATTTTGTAGTATTAATGTATGAGTTGCATTTTAGGGTTTATTTGAGATTTGGAGAAAATGAATTTAATTTGTTACTTAATGAAATCAAGTGTGATTTTATAACTTTAAACACGTCGTTTTTTTTTATCCGGTTGAAAAGATATATATATTTAGTTTCCAATTCAATTGAAATTTCATCCAAAATTCTATTGTAATTTCAGATATGACAAAAAAAAAATTAGATTAGGAATTGATATATTTGAATCTTTTTAACCCAAATTTCTTAACTTAATTTATTGAACTTAGGATTTAGAATAAATCCAACGAACATTTCTAATAATTTTTTTTTTTTGATGTCATAGGAAGGATGACTTTGGTGAAGGAAAAACATAACGCATACCATGAACATAACACATACCTTCTTCCTGGGAAAAACATGTCAATTCCATCGACCACAATATAAATTCTTCTCTCCTGTGAATAAGAGTACTGTATATAAATATATAATATATAATACGTGCAGGCGGTCATAGAAAGCTTTTAATGACACATGAAGGAAAAACAATTTGGTGACCTTTACAACAGAACACATACCTTCTTCTTGGGGAAAAATAAAAATAAAAATCGAAAGAATATTACTTAATACATAAACTTTGCGTTGAAAGTAAGGCACCAAAAAATCTCCATATATAATATCACATCAAATTTAAAAATTCTTAATATTTTTTTTATGTTTTATTCCAATTCATTAAAATAATAATAAAAACATTAATTTAATTAAAAAAATTAAGTTAAACATATTTTTAAACAACAATGTCAGATGATATTAACGAGATGACATGCTCGCGCACTACAACGGGTTTATAAAACAAATGTACTTGATAGTGTTATAATTGTGAACCAACGCTTGATAAATAATAGAAATTAAAGGTATGATGGAACCAATATTTCATGACGGAAAAAAAAGTTGTGTTGGTTATCAAAAACTTAGAGACTGAACAAAATGATTGCAGCAATCCACAGTGTTTTGGGAGGAAAGATACATTATTTTCGCCACTTGATTTAGCTTTTCTGTAAATAAAAAGCAAAAAAAATTACAAAACTAAATTCTCTACCAACTTATATTAAAAAAAACCAACAAAGATAATTTTGAAAGGAAAAAAACCTATGAGAAAAAACATTGTAGCAATTGATAATGTTTTGTGAGGAAAACTACAGTGCTTTCCCTAATAAAATTGACAAAGATAATTTTAGAAAAAATCATAAAAAAAAACCATTTAGAGAAATACTATAGCAATCCACAGTATTTGGTGAGAAAAACTACAATGCTTTCCTCCTATGATTTAAATTTATTGTAATTATAATTCTTAACTAATTTAATATTAAAAAAAAATCAACAAAGATAATTTTGGAAAAAATCTTAAAAAAATCATTTGGAAAAACACTGCAACAATTCATAGTGTTTTAAATAAAAACAAATTACAAAGCTAAATTCTCAATCAGCTTAATATTAAAATAAAATAAAATCGACAGAGACAATTTTAGAAAAAAAAACAACACAAAAAAAACAGGGAAAAAAACCATTTTAGAAACACTGTAGCAATTCACAATGTTTTGTGATGAAAGTTACAGTGCTTCCCCACATTATTTAGCCTTATTTGTAATGACTTGTAATTGTAATTCTTAACCAGCTCAATATTAAAAAAATAAAATTGACAAAGACAATTTTGAAAAAATCATAAGAAAAAAAAATCATGTAGAGAAACACGGTAGCAATCCACAGTGTTTTGTGAGGAAAACTATATTACTTTCCCCACATGATTAAGCTTTATTACAAAGTTAAATTCTAACCAGCTCAATATTAAAAAGATAAAATCGACAAATATAATTTTGAGAAAAAATATTACAAAAAAAGAAAACACAAAAGAAATTGAAAAAAAATCATGTGAGGAAAAACTGTATAAATCCATAGTGTTTTGTGAGGAAAGTTACAATGTTTTCCCCTTATGATTTAGCCTTACTTGTATTTACTTGTAATTATAATTCTTAATCAACTCAATATTTAAAAAATAAAATTGACAAAGATAATTTTAGGGAAAAACATAACAAAACATAAAAAACATCGTGGGAAAAAGCATTGTAGAAATCCACAGTAATTTGCGAGGAAAGTTACAGTGCTTTCCTCACATATTGTAACTGTAATTTTTAATCAGTTCAATATTAAAAAATAAAATCGAAAAAGATAATTTTGGAGAAAATCATAAAAAAAAACCATGCGGAGAAACATTGTAGTAATCAACTATGTTTTAAATAAAAAAATTAAAAAAATAAATTCTCAATTAGCTCAATATTAAAAAAATAAAATTGATAAATATAATTTTAAAAATAAAAAAATAAAATAGAAAAACCATGTGGGAAAACACTGTAGCAATCCACAGTATTTTAAAGAAAAAAATTACAAATCAAAATTTTTAACCAGCTCAATATTAGAAAAGTAAAATCGATAAAGATAATTTTGAAAAAAATAAATGAAAAAAATAAAAAAGGGGGAAGTTGGAAAAAAAATGAAAAAGTGCAAAAAAAATGAAAAAGGGTAAAAAAAAGAGGAATGCACTATAGATTACTGTTGTAATCCATAGTGCATTGGGTGTTGGTGAACAGTAAATTCCTCACACTCTTTAGCTTATTACTTAATAAAAAATAAAATAAAAAAATAATTTCAGAGAAAATCATAAAAAAAAAACTAAAAAAACCATGCGGAGAAACACTGTAGCAATCAACAATGTTTTAAAGAAAAAAAATTAAAAACTAAATTCTCAATCAGCTCAATATTAAAAAAATAAAATTGACAAATATAATTTTAAAAAATAAAAAAATAAAATAAAAAACCATGTGGGAAAACACCGTAGTAATCCATAGTATTTTAAAGGAAAAAAATTACAAAGGGAAATTTTTTACCAGCTCAATATTAAAAAAATAAAATCGATAAAGATAATTTTAAAAAAATAAATGAAAAAAAAGGGGAAAGTTGGGAAAAAAATGAAAAAGTGCAATAAAAAAACAAAAAAGTGAAAAAAAAAAAACACTGTGGATTACTGTTGTAATATACAATGCATTGAGTGTAGGTAAACAGTAAATTCCCCATAACCTTTAGCTTATTACTTAATTTGCTATTATTAACATTGATTGTTTGTATATTTTAAGTCTTGTTTGTTTTTACATATTAAAATTGATTTTGAAAAAAATAATTTTTTTTAATTAATATATTTTTAATTTTTAGATTATTTTAATATACTGATATCAAAAATAATTTTTTAAAAATAAAAAATATTATTTTAATACTCTTACGAGTAAAAACCATTTTAAAAAGACTCCCTAACATTCCAAACAATGCCTTCACTTTCTGGGGTCACTTACGTAATTCCCACCACTTGAAAAATCCAGGTCCCGCACGGACAATTAGGAAAAGGCAATCCGAGTCCGACTAGGAGAAAGGAAAGAAACTAGGGCACGCAATCAATCAATTTGGATTCATGAACAAGTATCAACGGTCATTAGACCGTTTAGACCCTTCTATAAATCCATAAACCTCTCCATCATTTCAATTCAATTTCTCATCACAAAACACCCCCCAAACCTCTTCCCTCTTCCCTCGTCAGATTTCTCCTCTTCATTTCACTCTCTCTCCCTCCTTTTTGAACAAATTTATCCTTTATTCCTAGAAATTAAACTAAGAGATGGAGCGGGAAGATCAAGTGTCAATCATCATAGATGAAGGCGGAGAAATCCTGGACGCTGGTTCTGAAACCGACTCCTCCTCGTCGTCGTCTTCTGTTCCGAAGCCTGATTGTTTTGATGCATTCACTCGAAATGGAATGATGAGGATCGGAGAAGAAAGCAAGGAACACAGAGTGATTAAGAAGCAATTCCTTACAGGAATGAATCAGCTTGCTAAGGACACAAGTGTTGTGACCATACACAGGAATATCTGCTCTACTATGTATATGAAAGCTCGATTCGAAGCTTTCAAGAGCTGTGTAGATGCGGTCCGTGAACGCCGTGGAGATAGAAATGTTAAGTGTGGGTGGTATGGTGCTTCAAAACAGGAGATTCTTCATATCATTTCTTTTGGATTTAGTCGTTGCAATGGTCAATCGCATGGCGTTGGTGTTTATTTGTCTACTTCAAAGTTTATCCTTGAAACGTAAGTTCCTTTCCTTGCCTTTTTTTTTTGTGTACTTAGAAATTAAATTAAGTCAAATTAACATATAATTTGTTACTCACAGGTTTCCGTCTACGATTGAGGATGAAAATGGTTTAAGGCATATGTTGTTGTGTTATGTTGAGATGGGGAAAATGGAATTGATTCGGGCGGGTTCGAAGCAAATATATCCAAGTTCGGTGGAGTTTGATTCGGGTGTTGACAATCTCGAAAACCCTAGCAGATTGGTTGTGTGGAGTGCTTACATGAATTCTTTTATCCTTCCTATCTACATTGTAAGTTTTAAGGCACCGTCATTCAGTATTGATTCCTTAAGAGAGCAGATTAATGAAGTAAGAACCGGTGGAGAGAAGTTGAGTATTGCTGTTTTGCTTCCTATGCTGGTGAAGGTTTTTGGTCCTGCCAAGGGGGATATGATTTCCAAAAGCCTTGACGATCATAGGAAATGTAAGATTAACCGAGACCAAATGATCCAGAGTTTGAAACGGATCATTGGAAACGATCGGATGTTGATCTCAGTCATTAAAGCCAGTAGAGGCAACCTTGCGGTGAGAGCACCAAACAGGGAGGGCGGGTCTGGAGGCAACAACTGATACAAGAAGATGGAATTGTTCTAGGATATGATGTTAGACTTGATAGTGCTGTAATTAGGGTTTACAATCACATTTCATTTTCAAACCAGAAAACAAAACATGAAGAATGTACTTTTTCTGAAAAGAAGGAAGAGGATCTGTTTCGTTGGGATGGCCTTTATAATCTTTGTGCTCCGAAGCCAGACAAATAAACACCAAGTATGTGGCGATTTTCTTTGATAAAGAAAGTGATGGTTAACACTCATCCAATCCACAATCTAGATTGAAATTTGATCTAAAAAATCTAAAATAGATCAATGTAGTATAAATAAAAACTTACTTCAAGACATCAACACTACTGGAATGAAGTAGAATGATGCCACGAAACTAATTAATTTATGATAAGTTAGATTCAGTTCTTTCAAGAATCACTATTATATGTTAAAACTGAAAAATTTAGAAGTGATATTCATCCTAAAATTTTAGTTATATGAGTTTAAATAGTTTTTAAAAAATTAACCCTAATGGATCTCTTATGTGAATTTATATGAGGTCCACTCAAAACTGACCTAAAAGCTCTAAACTGAAAAGTCCATAACCTGTTCCAAACAAATCTTGGATCCTAGCTCAAAATAAAATTTTAATTAAGCCTAAACATAAAAGAAAATAATAAAAAAAATTAATCTGTAATTAAATAGCATTAGCTCTTCTTTCCTATAAGAAAAGGATTCTGGAATATTAATGAATCATTGCCACTCTTGAAAATTATGTTTAGCTCATTAAAGATTCTTGTGGAACTAGAAAATTCCCAAAACAAGCTGTCAACGTATATTTAGAAAAAAGATCTTGCCAAATAGAAAGTCCACAAAATAACACATTTCTAAAAATATTTAGAGTAATAGCATAGTTTAGCGAGTTGCATTTCACATCTGTGACTTTAAGTATAATTGAGGATTGCGACTCCCCTAGAAAATGTTTCTAAGCCAATTTTTCCTGCCTTTCTAACTCCTTACCATAAAAAAGAAAACCAGCTTCACAATCAAAACCCAACTTTACAATTCAGAAACTCAATTTACAATTCATCTCCCCAACATAATTATAAGATAACACATTTTACAATTCATCGAAACTAACAATTTATAATTAATCACAATGACTCAAACAACATTTTATTAAATTTAAACGAAAATCATAATTTTTATAACATTAAATCATATAATATAACTACATCTAAAAATTGTCCTAACTTATGGATGATCCTAAAACGCTCATAGACAGGTCTAAATCACCACCCCAACTTGTCCAACTTGAGGATGGGCCTATAGTGTCCATGTTGGGGTTGGCACCAAAACCTCTCTAGTTCATATATGGGTTTGGGATGTTTGTGGATGGACAAACATTCCCAACTATATATCCTCTTTAACAATAAATGATCTTATCTTTTTCTAATACAATTTGAAGACGCTTAGCCTTCCCAACCTTCTAAATTCCATCATGGCATAAATCAAACATAGTGTTGACCATGACTCGTCCTATGGTACAAAACCACCTTTAAATTTTATCGATACATTAGTAAAACTTGCATTACATTAAATTTAATGGATTTGACTCTAGGTTTATGTCCACGCTCTTGGACATGGAGTGCTGAGATGGTAGTAATAGATCAACTATTATGGGTTTGTCATGGTCTAAAGTAACACCTACAAGGGTGAGCAATCATTTTATTTGTTCATTGTTTTATTAATAAAGTGCCTGATGGGCTTTTTGAATTTCAATGATAAGTAGGCAAAAAATATCTGACAAATTTGTTGATACAATGTATAGTTGAAATTGGTCAGTTGCTCATGTATAATTACATGAAATTTTTCATTAATGTTATTAATTCATTCAAGCTTGGTGAATCAACAATGCGGTTTGTAGACATGGTTTCTAGACCATGTCTAGTTTCAAAGTAAACATAGTGAGAGTTGACCCAGTATGATGTAATTGACTTGATGAGAACATCCATGACTTAGTCAACTCGACAAAAACTTAATTTGACTTCTTAAAAAGAAAAATGATGTCGATTTAATTTTTTTAATAAAAAACATTAAAATAATGATGTTTTGGATTGATCCAGGTTAAATCATTTAACTCGTCTCAACTCATGACCTAGGTTATGGCCTTAGTCGGTTTTAATAACCTTGCTTTCTAGAATCTTTTTTATTTCACTAAGCGATTATAAAAATATATATATTTTTAGGAAAGAATGCAAATAAAACTATCGAGGAGATGTGCATTTTTTCATTGAAGTTTTCCTTTATTATTCATGTAATTTTTTTTTGTTTAGACTACAAAAATTGTTTTTTTTTATTAGCAGAATAGTTCATTGAATAAAAGCACTAACAATCATAAATTTGTTTTTAAAGAAAATATAACAATTTGAAATATAAAAGAAAAGGCGTATATTTTTAATAAAAAAATGAAATTTTCTTATTCATTTATTTGTTTTTAATTCTTAATAAAAACATGGTTTTTTAAAGAGCATTATTTTTTATGCAAGAATTCATTTTAATTGTGAAAGTAAGCTTTAATAAAAAAAAATCTTAAATCAATTATTTCATTGCAACTATCTTAAAAGAATGAGAACAATAACATTCAAGAAATTAACAATTTTTTTTATTATTATAGTAAATTACTTAAGAAACTCTATATACCAAGCTAATACATAATTATTCATAATATAATTGATAATATTCCCATAAAAATTCCCAATTTTTTATAAAATAAAATTATAATTTTTTATGAGTAAACACAGTAACAACCTAAACTTTTAAATGTAATTTTCATATTTTCAATTGTCATGTACATTAAAAATAGGGTAAATTACACACACACACACAGCCTCAGGCTCACCATTTTCTCAATTTCATAAGCACAAAATAATTGTCACTAAAAAAAACATAATTATCAATAAATACAATTTATCAAAATAGTTCTTCTATATATTTTATAATGAATCATTAATATCTTACACCTCCATATTCATTCAATTAATTCCAATATTAGTCATTTCACTGGGTACTACTCCCTCATTAATAACACTAACCCATTCGCCCAAATATCGAGCACTAGTTCATCCGTCCAATTATTGGGCACTAGTTTATCCGTTCAATTGTGTCCATTCGCCCAATTACCGGGCACTAGTTCATCCATTGACATCAAAATATAAATTATATAATTTCTCATTAAAATTAACACATGCTTTCAATTAATTTATCTACAAAGATTCAAGGTGGCGGCACCTACCTACTAGTGATGCTCGACTAGTAGCTCACTGCTGCTATCTGGAGTCTCCAACCTTTTTTGTTTTATTTAAAAGATCTTATGATTTTAATATTTCATCATCCAATAATTTGCGTAATACTTCATCATAATAAGATTTTCGATGAATATAATTTTAACATCCGAAACTATTATGATTATTCTAACATTGTTTCATGTTCTTTAATAATTCCATAAATAATTCATACAATGTTATATCCACCTAAATTTTTAATTCACCTCAATTATAAGGGAATCTTATATTACTCTAAAAGTTTTCCCAACAATTAAAGGAAATTTAATTCCTTTACACCTAATTCAATACATCATTTCATTTTTTTCCTTCCACTATTTAAATATAATTTATTAATTTCTTCAAGCTTGAAATTTTATTTCTTATATTTTCCATGGCCAAATTCACCTTTCTAAGATGAGAATAAATTTCATTCCACTCTAAATTTTAATCCATCATTTAGACTTAATCCATTTATTTAAGTCATGAAAAATCTCCAATTACATCAATTCAACCCACCCCCTAAATTCTTTACCCTTGCCGAAAACAAGTAAAAAGGATAACATGATAATCCTTCAACTTTTCACTTAATTAACTTTAATATATATTTTTTTCATGCCAACAAACAATATTCTAGCACAACTTCACAAGTTACATCAACCATTTCTATTTATTTAAGAGTTTCATAATCTTACATAACAACAACTAAGCATCCATGTATGGAAATTCACTAGTCAATATAATAAGATCATATTTACTTATAATACAACAAGGGATCAATAGCAAATCCAAGGTGGAAACTACTTTTTATTCCCCTCCTTCGTTTTCTTCTTTTTTTTTTACACATTCTTCAATCACCAATTAATCATTTAGCATAACTAAACATAATTTGCTTGTCATTAATTCAACAACCTAATCACCACAAAAATCCACCCTTGGCCAAAATTCCCATTATTAAAGAGAAGGATTACACACACACACACACACACACACACAAAAATTAACCTAATTCGCCCAAACATTTATTCCCTCAATAAACATATAATCAACATAAATCCATGCATTCAAACCACCATAACATCAAGAACCCACATTCATATAATACCAATTCTACTCAATCCAAGAACAAACATGAAAAGCAACACAATGGATCATCATGAAGAGTTTCCTTACCCTTAAGGAATGAAGAATCAAAAGCCAAAACAAGTTGAATCAATTTCTCCTCCATATTTTTCTCTAAGCTTAATTTTTTCTTCTCTAAAAGAAGACTTTAATTCTTAAACTCCTTGTAGACTCCTTAATACATCAACCCTCTCTTTAATTACTTAACATTCTTTCAATCACACACATTTTTTTTCTAAGCAATTTCCATGAAAAATAACAAAAGCCCTCTTTTCTCTATTTTCTTCTCTTGGCCGGCTGCATACTCCCTCTTCTTTTTTTTCCTTTTTTTTTTTACTGCTGGCAACTTATAAGGAGGGTTGTTTTGGGCAAGTTTTCAATTTGGTCCTTAAAGAAATTTCTAGACACTCATTTGTACTAGTTGTTCTTTTATCTATAAAACAAATCTTATTGTACTTTTAAAAATTCTAAAACTTTAACCCAAGTTAAAAAACATTTAGAAGGTTCTATGTAAAATTTCAACTTAATCTGATGATCAGATTAAAAGTTACATGCTCCAACGTAAAACTAGCCGGTTTGTGATTTTTCATCAAAAAATCAAATTTTTTTATTTTATTCTTGTACAAATCATATCAATTAGTTTACTCAATTCTCGAGACCGTTTTTTTATCTCAACATATATATATATATATATATATTACCAGGGTTTACAATAATGGTACTTAATTTTTAAATATAGAGTTACAAAATTACAACAACTTCTGTAATACATATACTCACATTCCTATAATCAAGATAGTCATCCTTTCTTTTCATTATGTTACTTTCTATGTCATTTCTAGCTTCCTTACATATAATAATTGATTCTATAACATTAACTAATTTTACAAGATCTTTCCTAGAATAAAACAATTAAAAAAGATTTGAAACATGATCTTGAGACACCTTAGATGGATAGAAAACACATGTAGAACATATAAGAATATATAATAAGATTTTTAAGTATACGAGTACTCCTTTTTAACTAATCACTTTACCAAACTCTAAGAATAGCATAGAATTAAGGGTGAGCAAAAAAATCAAAAAACTAATTAAACCGAGAAAACAAAAAAAATAATCAAAAAAACCAAACCGTGAAAAAAACCGATTAAACCGATTAAAATTTTTAAAAAACCGACCGGTTTGATTCGGTTTCGGTTTTATAAGCCCGAAACCGAAAAAACTGAATCGAACCGAACCCAAACCAGAAAAAACCAAGCCAAACCGGTTTGAATCGGTTTTGGTTTTTTTTTTAAATTCGGTTTGGTTACTTTTTTTTATAAAAATCAAACCGAACCGAAAATGATCACCTCTACATAGAATGCTATATATTCATTAAGTAGCACTAAGTATCCTTTCATTAAATCAAACTCTAAGAATAACATAGAATGCTATATATTCATTAAGTAGCACTAAGTATCATTTCATTAAATTTTTTGTCTATGCCATGAATCCCATTTATTTCATTCATTTTATGGATTAATGAGCCTCCCTTCATTAAATTAAACTCGTGCTGCCATTTTTTCATCTATATCATATTTGTTTTCACTTGTACATTTAAACCATATCATATTTCAATTCACGACATATCATTTTTCTTTTCCATATTCCTAAATCGTACTTAAATCGCACTAAGTATCCATAATTTCATTAAGTTTTGGATTCATCAATCCATTTAATTCCTATTCTACCATTTAGATCAACTAATTTCTAGTTAAATTATCTCAAGCATTCTTTATATCTCATTCGGGCTATCAACCCATTATTTGATTTATTTACATATTAATCACATTCCTTTTTTTGCCACTATTTATCCATTTTTTCAAACATTTATTTTGTCATTTTGACCAATCATGTGTCCATTTACTTGAGCATTTATTTCGTCTAAGCAAAATTTATACCTTTTAAGCTTCTCTTGAATTCATTTTATATACTAGCTCAAGACATCTATAATTTATTCCAACCTAGCACCTTCTATTCTATTTTTTTACTTTCCAAGTATACATTTATTTCATTTAGGTCAAATGCTATTTCCATTGCTTATTTATGTATTTTCATTCTCAAAATGTTTTGTGCCCATTTATGACTCCTTCAAATATTTCTCATTTTCAAATATACTTTATACCCAAATTTGGCACATTAATATATTTTTCAATATCAAATACTCTTCATGCCCCATTCATAGGTCATTCATGCATTTTTCAATCTTAAATATCTGTTAAGCCTAGTTTTTTTCTATTAACTACAATTTTCATACTACCTTTGGCTCACGCATATTACCTATTAGTTCGAAATAAATACTAGCTTAATTCTTTTAAAATTCACACCCCTTTCTCATACGGATGACTAAATATTTTCCATGTCATAAACTCTGTCTAAATGATCGACTATTACATATATATGTATCCATAGTCTCCATCCAAATGGCCAACTATGATACCAAGTTCATCATATTAGTCTCTACCCAAATAACTGATTAATCCATATGTCTGTATCCGTAATCTATGTTTAAACAATCAACTATAAGACCAAGTCCATCACATTAATCTCTGTTTAAATACCAATCCACATATTTATATCCATAGTCTCCGCTTAAACAACCGACTATGTTACCAATTCCATCATTGTAGTCTATGTCCAAACAACCAACTAATATTTATAATCTTTGTCTAAATATTCAACTATAATACAAAATCCATCACATTATCAAATTCATCGTTGTGGTCTATTTAAGATTCACATATTGTTTTATAACATTGCAATTAATTATAATTTGCAGTTAGATGTTTGTTGTTGTGGTCAATTTTGAACTTACACTTTGATTTTTTTTTAGTGATTATGGTTGAATTTGAATTCACACTTTGATTTTCACTTTGGTGATCAACTGTGAATCATATATAAATTATTGTTATTGCAGTCGGTTACAAATCACATATCTACCACCACTATTACAATCGATCACATTCAGGTATTGGTAACCATCGTTACAATCGAGTATCAACCACATATCTTATAATAAGAAATTATACACTACATAACACAATAATTTTTCATGAAAATCTAACAATTACAATAACATCATAAATAATTAAAAATACAAGGGGATAACCCTTACCTTGAGCTCCTGCTGCACAAGCTTTTGAGAAGTTAAGTCCCACTATGAAACGCTTCTCCTACAACTCCCAACAATAAAAATTAATGTTCATTTAACCTGATACACTCTTAATTACTTGTTTAACACTATTTAAGTCTAACATAGAATTTCACAATCATCATATGTATTGACACACTCTTTGCTTATTACATTCAACATGAAATTTCAACATTTCAACCATCAACTAGTACTAAAGTCTATAAGTTAGTCTAACAACTTAATAATTAATATTTACTTTATCAACTAAGGGTTTTTAACATAAAATTTCCACATTTCCATAATTTCAACCCAACACTTTACAACACCTAATTTTATTCAATAATGGAAGTTTCTCTCACTTATATAATTAAATTTTCTTTTTTCATAATAAAACACAAAAATAATTAGCCCTACCGCATTCACACTAAAAACCAAATATACAACACATTGCAACAAAATGATTTAAACAAAACCAAGATCAATTTTTTTTGGAATTCTCTAAAATAACATCTTGGCCATATCTAACTAAAACATGTTAGTAGACAAAATCTCTTCATTTGTTTCTTAATTTATCAATTTCCAAACACCAATTAACCAAGTCCTTAGTCAATACACATCTCAACCATAATAGAATTAGGATTTCACATTCCTATATTTTCCAAAACTTGTCCACCAACATCTAATTATGTTATAACTCAAGTTTCATCACTCTTATAATAATTTACTTTCACACATCATCAATTAATATATATATGCATATAAAAAAACATAATTAAACCAAATTTCTAAATTTTCCATCTTTATAATTATTTAATTTCGACCATACTTAGAAAAACTCAAGACAATCATTTAAACTCTTTCAATCAAATTTAAACATCTTTAACATTATTTAAAACAAAAATTTCATAAATTTTCTTTAATTTCCATACTTCTCTTCTTACTCAATTAGCCAAAAAAAAAAAACACATTATCAAAATAACCTATTCTACATAAATCTTAATTGAGCCTAAACACAATTCAATCATATTATAAAAGCATATGCATCTCAACATAATTTATCCACAATGATTACTATCCATTTAATTATATTTCTATTACCATTCAAATCAATTCCAACATAATAATGTCACCTAGACACCAAACTTACATAATTTCTACTATAATCTGCATTTAACATTAAATTTCTTATTATTCCATAAGGTATAAGACATTTATGTTTCCCTTGTACCAAGATTTTATAATAATCAAAATCTAATTTAAATAACTAGATCAACTTATTGAATATTTTTTAAAAATTCATAAATCAATTACTCAACCAATTTAAACAAGAAATTTTAGCATAACATTCACAATTCACATTTGAAGTATTTCCCCCTCAATTTCAAACATACACAACCATATTTAACAAGTTAGCACACAATAGAATACTCTTTCACCATCATGTATAGTCGACCACTTAACTTGTATGAATTTCTATGATATTAAATCAGTCTTATAACTCGGATCTCAAGTTTGACAAGTTGACCCGTGTTGATTTAGGTCATTTTTTTTCCTTTTCAATCGATTTTTTTCCAACTTTATCCTATAACATTAGGTTAAATAGGGATTGTGCTTCATAATTTATTTCAATTTTCTTTCTATAAGGTTATTTTGATCTCACAACTCAGCTCGCAAGTTTGATAAGTTAAATCAAACTGACTTGGGTCATTTTTTTAAATCTTTTTGGGTATATAATAACATGTATAATAAAAGATTATAGATTAATAAAGTTTATATAAAAAAATCTAGTTGTTCTTTTTTGGTTCTCCATTTGTTTTTTCGACAAATTTGATTATTTTTTTGTCAATGTGCCTTTTATTTCTTATATTGAGAAACTATTACTATGTTATTATCTTGAATCAATACAGATTAATGAGGATTTGCTAAAGATTATGAGCTAATTTATTAAGAGCATTGATTTTTTAACTTTTTTTTTTATCTGGCTATTTTTAAGATTTTAGTGGTAGAATTTTTTTCTTTGATATTTTATTTCTCCTAATATTTAGATAAAAAAGATAGGGTTGTTGTTGGAACACTTAGGTCTTTACCACTTTTTTTCCTTCACTTCCTCTTTCTACTTGTAGGTAAGCAAATGAAATAACAAAAAGCAAAATAGAATTGTGGTTAGTAATTTATAAGTTTAGGGTTTGTCATACCTTGGTGGCCGTCGCAATGGCTCCATTGATTATTGGATTTTTTTTGGAAAATGTGGGGGGAAATAAGAGAATTAGAGTCATCATCTAGTAATTTGAGGGAACTAGAAATCCCAAAATTGATACTAGTTCTAGAGATTCAGACACTAGATTAGGTATGCTTAAATAAAGGTAGACATCACCCTTAACACATCCTTTCATATGAAAGGTTATCATTACAAGCTTTCATACCATTACAGTCTTTTGAATCTAAAGATGCATGTTGGCATGTTATTGAGGATGATGCTTCGATTTCTATATAAATGAGCTAGGATTATTCACCTAAACCTAAATGCAACTGCAAAGTCTAAACATAAATATATAAAGAACAAATTAAATAATAACTAGTAACTAGGCAATTTTACACCTGAGACCATGATATTGCCATTGGTCCTCTTATTAAAAGAATTAAATATGTCTTCACAGTGAAATGCTCCATCAGATGTAGGTAATGTACTTTGATCAAATAATTTCCTTTTCTTGAAAGGAAAAGTCTTTTGAGATCTTTGATAGCTACAGTTGGTTTTTTCATTATGAAAAAAAAGGTTTTGTTTTCTAGTTTGGTACATGGAGGCATGTCACTTGGAAAATGTGGTTTTGTTTTCCAGTTTAGGTATAAAGGCATTTCCACATTGTATTTCACAATATTGATTTTTATGTGAAATGGTTCTCAATTAAAACTTTTAGAGCGAATTGTCTATTTTAGCAAATCAATTAGCTAAACCATTTTCCTTATCAAAAATTTAATTGGACTTTGGAGGGAAGACCTATATTTCTAGAATGTACAAATGAATGCAAAATATCAAATTGAATATGCACACTTGTTATTTATTTGTGTCCTAAAAGGGTTTGTACTATTAGATAGGGTTTTAGTTCATAAAGGTTTGGGCCTGGCCTATTTATTCTTATAGATTTCTCAAATTCCCGGATTGCTTAAATTATTAGTGGGATAACTAGTCTTTTAACCTTATACAACCTGGGCATGAGAGAAACTTCATGATACTTGGTGCATAAGGTGAGTTTCAAATTAAGTAGAAGTCTAAATGAGCATCGGTAGATATAAGTCACACTCGCCACCTGAATCTTCCTTTTTGATCTTACAAGGGATGAGCTCGGGTCCAAAACTTTACGTGTTTGTTATGAAGTGTGTGAAAACTCAGATAAATAATATGCATGCATGTAAAATAAATACAATAAACAAATTGTATGAAAATAAACATTGCAAATAAAATAAAAGCCCAAAAATAAATAGAAATTAAAAGGAACAAATTAAAAGCAAACACAAGCAGTAGACTCAACCCTAGACCACAATGGAGTCACCATTCTGTCATACCTTGATGGACATTGCGACAGCTCGGGAATGTTGAATATGGATCGGGTTTGGTTTTTCTCAGGTTACATGCCTTCTAATAAAAAAAATTTCAAGATGTCCTCATTTTATTAGGTGACCTACCCACTTGTGAAAAAATCAGAGATTTTCAAAGATGATCTTATTCTCATGGTGACCTACCTGTTGATGAAAAATATAGAGATTTTTAAGAATGATATCATTATACTAGGTGACCTACCTACTAGTGAAAAATATAAAGATTTATCAGGATGGTTTAATTCTCATGGGCGACCTACCTAATTGGTTAGAAATACAAAGATTTTTAGAATGATCTAATTGTAAAATGTGACCTACCCGACAATGAGAAATACAAAGATTTTTCAGAATGGTCTAATTCTCACAGGTGACCTACCTAATTATTGAAAAATACAAAGATTTTTCAGGAAAAAAAATCATCTAAGGATCCAATTTTAAATATAAAGGGATAAAAAAGATCATCTAGAGATCTAACTTTGGACAAAAAGGGATCATCTAAGGATCCATAATCATAGATAAAAAAGGATCATACAAAGATCCATTTTTATACATGAAAGGATCATTTAGGGATCCAAAAACTCAGGGAAAAAAAGATCTTACATGGATCTAGTTTTTTCATGAATGGATCATCTAGGGATCATTTTCATATCAAAATCAGTGGGGAGGGGAAACCTTTTAGAGAGAGAAGGTCTGAAAAGAGATTAAGAAACAAGCTACTAAAGCCTCGCCATCCACCGTTGGATTTGTTTGGGGTTCTAGTATGTTGTGTGCCAAGTTATACCCAACAAACTGACTGTTGTTGTTTGAGAGATCTCACCACCATATTACTTTTGAAAAATTGAGTTTTGGACAGTCATAACTTTCAAGTCAATTCTTGTTCATTCACTATTGGATATACTTTAAATTTCTTAGGGGTTTTGCCTAAGTTTCCTCTTTGTTATGAATGGTGGAGATCAAATTTGAACACCACCAACCCAAATAACACAAACACCACTAACACCAAAAACACCTTTAACACCACCAGCTCAAATAACACAAACACCTTAAACATCACTCAACCTTCCTATAACACTAAACCTAACTCTAAATCAAAACCACAAAAAAAAAAACTTATTGCCACCCACATTGCCACTACGACATTAAACACCACCAACTTTACCCCTAACACCTCATAGGTTGATAGAGTGAAAGTTTTAAACTTAGAACCCGGAGCTAAGATAACCTCTTTTCCATGACAAAATACTGAAACTATTTTACAAATCCAGGATAATGTCATTGATGAGAGTACATCAAAATAGAACCAGTGATTGGTGGGGTTCTTCCCTGGTTATAAGATGCCCTACCATACGACCAACTCTATTTCCTGCTAGGTGTGGAAGAATTATGGCCTTAAAAATATCATGATGACACAGCAAGGTTTTTTTTTTTGTTTCAAAACTAAGGATGATGCTCACACGGTTATGGAAAAAGGGTTCTGGATGTTTGAGGGAAATACCATTATCCTCCAATTATGCACCCTCACTTTGTTCTCGACAAGAATAAAATCTCAAAAGTGTCAGCATAGGTCCGCCTTCAAGTGTTACCTTTTCCCTTTTGGAATGAAATGGGTATAGGAATGGTCGCTACTATGGTTGGAAGACCTCTGGCTTATGATGAACAAACATTTAATAGCACCCGACTTGGCTATGCCTATTTTTGTGTTAAATCAGATGCCTCATTGCCAGTGGTCCACAGTTTCCAGCTGAAGTTATCTATGGACCTTATCATAGTTATGGTTAAGTATAACTGGAAATCATGAGCTTGTGACACTTGTAAAGTATTTAGGCACTCTTGCAAGGCCTCGATTGAGGCCCCAAATCTTTTTGTTAATGACATATGTAAGATCAAAATGAGGGTGATGCTTTGCATGCTTGTAGCTCCTTACTTAATATTGCTAATGGGTTTACATCCCCTTCAAATGTGCTGCTACAATAAAATCAACATCCTAGACATACAATTCTACAAAAACTTGTTAACCAGTTCAAACTTGCTAGGAACCGGACCACCGATTGGACAAGACAAAAGCCTTACTATCTAAAAAACCGGTCGACCGATTAAAATTCTCTAGAAACCGGTCGACTAGCTCACTATTGCTAAAACTTTTGCCTAAACTACTAGAGAGGATGCTTTAGATGATAATGCTAGGTCGGATCAAGACTCAGATCACATCTTGTAAAGAACCAAGTTTCTTTTCTTCAAACAACTAGCAAAACTCCAAACTTGTCAAGCAGTGATGAGACTATGGATACCCTAAGTACTGCTACGACTTTGGATGTGAACACAAGAGCTAAAGATAAGCTTCAGCTAGAACAATCAAACCCACCATCTAAAATTGTTGGTAAGAAGAATAAGATGAAAGGGTCTAAGGACTGTTGATTTTGCTTCTTACTATCTCTTTACTTCCTATTATATATGTTAGGTTATCAAAATATTTGGAGTTTAAATGGCCCGCAAAATCATAAAGCAAATAATGTTTGGATTAATAAGTATAAATTCAGTTTTGTTGGTCTTCTTGAGATTAAGATTGCTTCTAATAAGATGAAGGAGGGTTAAAACAACTATTAATCCTTCATAGTAACAGTTTCTATCTAATATCTCAGATATAGTTAATTGTCATATTCTTGTTGGTAGGACCCAATGGTATAGTGTCTCTTTAATGCATTCTTCTCTTCGATGGATAACCCGTTAGGTGTCTAATATGGTTGATGAGTACTCTTTTGTTATAACTTTTATTTATGACCTTAATACATCTATAAGGTGCTAGGCCCTATGAGATTATTTATAATGTAATCCTATCGCATTTCAGTCTATATTATGGCTTATTTTGGGAGATTTTAATGCTATTATGAGTGCTTTTGATAAATATAGGGGGACCCTACCTGATATGGACTGTAAAACCCGGGATAAAATTAAGAATAATATAATAGAAATTATAGGTTTAATGAAATGAAGTAAGAAAATGAATAGAATAAATGGAGGAAAAAAAGTTCTTAAAAAAAAAGTTTATGGCTGAATATGTATATTTTAATAGAAGTAGAAATAGTATAGCCGTTTTGAGAAATGATTAGACCGATTTAAGAAAATAGTCAGATTGTTTTGGCTATTATTTCTGTTATAACTCGACGATATGCATCAAGAGAGAAAAGAACATTTTCGTTTCTTTTTTCTTCCTTTCATCTTGAAGGTCTAGAGAGTAAGATAAAGTGAAAAGAGAAGATTTTAAGAAAAAGAAACGAATCCATACTAGAAATTTAGAAGCATTGAATAATTTGAACTCATTGATTTTCAAAATATATTTTGTAATTAAAAAAGATGTTTTTCAAAATATATTTTGTAATTTCGAAAGATGTTTGGATCCCCTCCATGTCAATTTGAACAAGAGTTGGTTGAATTTTCTAATGTCATACACCTTGATTTTTAAAGTTGGAACTTGCTTCAAAATACAATTGGCACAGGCAAAGCGTTCAGATCAGATTCCTTTCTGTCAGTTCAGACATACATGTATGATGAAAGGGGAGTATGTTTCTACTGCTTTTGAAAGTTGTTCACAGGGTGTATGATCAAATGCCAGAGCCTAGGTGGGTCATCTCAATGGGCAGCTGTGCAAACGGTGGTCGATATTACCACTATTCATACTCTGTTGTTCGTGGTTGCAACAGGATTGTCCCTGTAGACATACAGCTATGTTCCAGGATGCCCACCCACTGCCGAGGCCCTACTTTACGGATTACTCCAACTGCAGAAGAAGATCCATAGACGCAAGGACTTCCTCCATTGGTGGACCAAATGAGTTAAGTTTGGTTCCCTGCTGGCATAAAACTGTTTCCCGAGTGCTGTGTGAAGGGAGAGGCTGTTAATACACTCTTTGGTTATAGATCCATGCCCTATATTCTCCGGAGCTCTTACTGTGGCTGCAGACCCTCTAAAACCTTTTTTGTTACCAGATGTGCTAAACTACCCGTTGTCTTGCTTGCATGTGTAATTCTCATAAAGCTGTATTGTCTTGATGACCCGTGGACTGAATAAAGAGCTCGTGTAAAGCTACTCTTTTTGGGTGTTTTCCTCCCTGGACTTTTGAGTCTTAGAGCAGTAGCTTCTTTGGTTTTGTTGCTTCCAACTATTTATTTCACGCATTAAACTGTTGCTTGAAAAATTGTTAAAGAATTGTCCACTCAGGATGCTGCCTGGTTGGAAAGATACTTGGAGGGCAGGTCCTGGGCGTGCTTTCCCAAGGTGATGCTCTGCGTTAATACAAAATTTGACACTTATCAGGGAGTCTTTCTCAAGCATCGCCTGATGAGCAGAGTTTCATGTAAACCAACAAATTCTGCGAGTCAATGATGAAAGACCCTGAGTGGGAAGACAGCCTCCCCTTGTAACGAGAAGTTAAAAGTACCAATTTTGAGCATCTCGCCAGAATGATCGTGGAAAGTTCAATGGTTTGGTTTTGACTCCATCCAGGAGAGCAACCATGTATTGTGTTGGGAGGACATTATCAAGGATTTTCAAAGGCGTGAAGAGGCTTCTAGGCTCTGGCATTTGCAGGCGCGGAGATTGGAGTCCATACTGGTTAAACTGAAGGTAGCAGCACATGATCAAAGGCCGAGAATGAAAGCTTACAGCACTGGTGGGCTGGCTTCACAGCTCTTTGATAATTAGGTTCACTTTCAACCATACGCTAGTGGGCTCGCTTCGAAGCCTGTTTTTTAGGTTAAAGATCACGTGCCCTACCACCTCCCCTTATAGAATTAAAATCGCCACTCCTTCCTCTTACATCACCCAACTTCGCTCTCTCTCAATCTCCTAGGGTTTCTTTCAACAATGGCAGACGAATCTACATACTCGACAGCCACAGACACCACACCACCATCGTCCAACAAACGCAAATTCGATGACCAATCAGCACCGCCTCCCTCAACTCGGAGGCAAACAGGATTCTCATCTCCGATTTCCGACCCCGCTCCACCACCATCTTACAACAGCGTGCCGCCCCCTGTTGACGAGATCCAGATGGCCAAACAGAAAGCTCAGGAGATCGCCGCTCGTATAATGAGTGGTGCCGGTGCTGATATTAAGCGACCTAGGGCTGAAAACGGTGCGAGTGGGTTTGACTCTGTAGAGAGTAATAAGGGATTTAGCTCTGCTCCTCCAGGTTTAATCTCTCTCTCTCTCTCTCTCTCTATGTATATATTTGTGGATATATGCGCTCTCATTTTATTACGTTGTTTGAACTTTGAATCTTACTTTGTGTGGGTGTTTAAATGTTATTAGCGTATTTATTTTATGAAATTCTGATGTCACTTTGACACTTGTGCAATGCTGTTTCTGTTGGCTGTTTTTTGCAAGTATTGTAGCTAGAGTTTCTGATGTTTTGTAGGTTCCATGCCCATGAATTGTACCCGTTCTGTAACCTTTTTCATTTATTATGTAGAAAACTAAAAAAATATAGCTAATGGTTGTTGCTGTAGGTGTGGATAATGGTTGTTTATGTTAGTATACTGTAGCCAGGGTCTTTTTTGTTTTTCCAGTTTCTGATACTCTCTCTATTAAATTTCTTATACATATTTTTTTATGATGTTTATGGTTTGTATCAGTAATTTTTTTTTCAATGTTGGTTGCCAACTTGATTTTGAGGTTTTTTTTCTTACAAAATTTTTAGATTTATTGATTTTTTTTGCCAGCTTCAAGATCATATTCAGGTTTGATTTGGAATTTCAAACTAAATTCTTTGATTGACTACAGATATGAAGTCTACCATATCAAACTCAGCCCCTTCGTCAATTCCGGCTTCATATGGCTCATACCCGGGTGGTTCTGGTTTGAGTAAAAAAATTGATGTTCCACAAGGCAGGGTTGGTGTTATCATTGGAAAAGGTGGAGAGACTATCAAATATCTTCAGCTTCAGTCTGGAGCAAAAATTCAGGTCACTCGAGACATGGATGCTGATCCCAACTCCCCATATAGGATTGTTGAGCTTATGGGTACCCCTGAACAAATTGCCAAGGCAGAACAGTTGATTAATGATGTCCTTGCAGAGGTAGGACACTGACTTTGAATTCTAACTGTGTGATATGTACATGCTGCTTTACTTTTATACTCATTTGTGCTTTTCAGCCACATGGGATAGTTTATTTCAATAGTTTGAGATTTTAGTTAGTGATAATCAATTGATGCTATGCATTTCTAGCTGCAAGTATTGTATGTTTTTTGTCATTGATGATTTCTGATGGTGTACTTTAATGTTGATTTATTGCTTTATAGGATTATTTCTTCTAGGGTTTTTTCTTCCCACAACCAGAATTTTGTTTTTCTAGTTTGGTTATAACTAAAATTTTGTTATTGGTACTTACTGGTGAATGTTTCTCTGTACAGGCTGATGCAGGGGGTTCTGGTACAATTTCCCGAAGGTATGCAGGACAAGGTGGTTCTGAACATTTTTCAATGAAGATTCCCAATAACAAGGTGTGTGGAAGTAGTTGTGTTTTGTTACTATTTTGGGTGGTTTCTTTCAGGGTAATTTATGATGCATGTTGAATACAGGTTGGTCTGGTCATTGGCAAAGGTGGTGATTCTATTAAGAACATGCAAGCTAGGTCTGGAGCCCGTATTCAGGTTTGTTTTCTGAATTACATCCTCACCAATTTTTCTCGTATCTTCTTTTTATTGCATCATTATTTCTCATGAGAGATGTATTTCTCTTGAAGTTTGGTAGTTGGTGCATCGTAAATTGGTTATTGTTCATGCTGTCTATTAATCTGGTTGAGTATATAATGTTCAGTTATCATTTACTTAGGTCAATATTTTTGAACTTCTTCAGGTTATACCTTTGCATCTGCCCCCAGGTGATACATCTACAGAAAGGACAGTTCACATAGAGGGGACAAGTGAACAAGTTGAGGCTGCAAAACAGTTGGTTAATGAAGTCACCAGTGAGGTATGTATGGTTGTTGATGTTAGTTTGTGGGGTTGGCTTTTAGGAACTCCTACCTTTTGTTGTATTGGAACATTGAACTTCTGGGAAACAGTTCAATATGCATGTCCATTATGTTTTTTTTTATTGCCTTTTTGTTTAGGGTTAGTGATCTGGTTGTGCTTATGTGACTAAATTTTTTTTAGTTATGTTATTATTTTTGACAATATAGTTTCTTAATCATGATATAAAAATTAGCACACAGATTTCTGTTCATATGATAAGTAATTCTAGCATCCATTGCCGTCCTCTCTTTTATTGTGCTACTTTAGGGTTAGGTACATTTTTCAGACTGGTCTTCGTATATTGTATGCTCCAGTGCAGGTCAGAAGGGGATTCTTATTGTTGGTCTGGTAAAATATCTCACATAAAATTATTTTGGCTTCTCTTTTTTTATAATATTATAAATCATCCTAGAAATATTCTAGACATTTTCTGATAATCTTCAAGTTCATAAAATATCCTGGCTTTTGCATTTTTTTCCTTCTCAAGTCAAATAATTTTTGCTTTTTTAGCACTTGCACTTTCTCAATTGTGTTTCTAATATCTGTTTTAAGTCTTGTATTATTTAGTTAGGTTCTCTTTTTGCTTAATTTTTGCATTATGAACTTGGACCATATCTTGAACATTTATTCTTGTGTCGTTCAAGGAACTTTGGGCGCCTTTCTATAATCAAGAACATTCTTTGCCTTTCCTTTTCCTTCATGAATTTCATGGGAAGAAGCTGATATAACTTTTCCATTCATGCTTCAAAGTCAATCAATTTTCATAGATATGTTTGTTTTTCTTATTCTATTGTAATACTGAATAGTTATAAGACCTGCTTCTGGGACATAAGCATGTCAGTTTTTTATTATTCACTTGTTGGGTTGTTAGGATTTAGACTTGCAGACTGCTTTTGCTTGTTTACCCATTTGGCAAGAGCGTGCTTAGCTGGTGGAGAGTTTTTCTTTTTTCTTTTTTTTTCCTTTGCCAAGCCAAGCTCTTGAAGCGTACTGGTGACTGTTCAGTGCTAACTGTTGTGGTGGATACTCTTGGTTTGTTGATTAATATTTTGCTGGTTTATGGTTCAATTAGGAATTGTATGCCATTTAATTTGTACTGTTCAATATACATCTGGATTTCTCTTAGATCAACTTGATAGGAAGACTATAAACCGTTGCTGCTTTCTTGTTGCAACTGTGTCAGGCTCTTATATATATGCAGTTAGTGTTATCTTGCTATATCTCTTGAGGTGGATGGTGGATATATGGTTTAAGACTTTGACATAAGTTTATTTTGAAAGTTTGAAGTGTCAAGCTGTAATTGAGAGTGATTATGGTTGTCATCAAGTTCTTAGTGCTATGTTGAACCATTGGATCTTCAGTGATACAATGTCTCATACTTCTGCCTAGGTTGGTAAGCATTGTAAAGGCATCCTTAGCCAATGATTAGTTGAGCAAAATATTTGGTCATTCTTGGTTGGATCCCTAAGTGAATGGTTTATGGATATAGTTCTACCACCATATGTGCTTATTGATTGTGTCATATTACTGATATTGTTATTGAGAACTATTGTAGGATTAGTGTTGTTGGAGTTTTGGTGACACCAACATGGATTCCTTTATGTTGGTGTTCCCCTCGGAATGCCTTAGTATGGTTCTAAATCCCATTTTCTAATATTTAGTAAATGATATTAATGGAGAGGAGTTGCAAGCTTGCTTGTGATGGGAATGCTCTTTTAGGTTGGATTACTTATTATTAGATCTTAGCCTTCGGGACAATTTCATTTGTTAGCTAGTGTTTGGTTACTGTTCTAGGATAAAAAAGACTAGAGACAATGAAGACAAAAAAATGTTTGGTCAAAGAGACATAAAAAATCTGTCATTGGATGATTTTGGAGTGAATTTTTGTAGTTCCAAAATAGGAGGTACAAAGGGGACACGTATGGAGAGATAATATTTTTTATTTTTTATTTCTAAAACATCACTGTAAAAAATTATCAATTTCAAAATTGTCAAACTAAGACATGTAAGGATAAAAATGATTATTATCATAGTTTTAAAACTCGACTTAGGGGTTGACCCGTGTCACGAGTTGGGTTCCCGTGACCCGGGTCAACGTAAGAGTAAAAAATGGTTATTACAATTTTAAAACCTGACTTGGGGGTTGACTTGAGATAAGGCCTAAATCACGGGTTGGAAGGGTCAACCCAAGTCAATGTAAAAATAAAAATAGTTAGTCATAGTTTTAGAACCTGACTCGAGGGTTGACCTAGGGCAATGCTCGGGTCACTGGTCGGGATGGTTAATCTGGGTTGACCCAGGTTGTTGGTTAATGAGTTTTTGACTGAATCAGGTCGGGTCAATACTTTATTTTCTCTTAAACCCGGACAAGCTTAGGCCTTGGATCTACTTGCTATGCCAGTTCAGGTTTTATAACTAGGGTTATTATAATATTATTAATTTTAATACTCAATGTAAACTAAACTAAAAATAATAGTGTAGTTATTTTTTAAAATATGTGAATTTGATCTTCATACATATTAAAGGTGTAATAATTGTTTTTTTAATTTTGTTTCCACCATAACCAAACAAGATATAGAGACCGTTACTCAATCTTTTATACCATTATCAAACACAATTTGTCTTAGTCTCATCTCTCCTTTCCCCATAGTCTTCATCTTTTTTGTCTCGTCTTAAGACGGTAACCAAACACTACCTTAAAGATTTTCCTCCAATATCTTGTCTAGTGTTTGACTTTGTGGTTATCATGGCAATTACTATTGTTACCTTTGGTAGTTTTGGACTTCTCTTTCAAAAAATTGAAGTTTGAAGAAATAACATGTTTAATTTGTCATTTTTTCTTTATCTGGGTTGGAAAATTGTTTTAGTGAATTTGTTTCTGTTATCAATAATGCTATTGGTAAATTCCCTAACAGCTACACTCCAGTTCTTTAGTAAGTTGCCTAACATTATATTCTTGCTTTTCCAATGTGGATTCCAAGTTTCTTTTGGTGACCCTGATTCAAGGGTAACAGGTTGTTAAAGAATTATACAGGTTGAGATCACATTTATGCATTCTATTGCTCTTTGCCATTGCATGCAAAAGTGTAGTCTCCATTTTGCTTTCTTTTCCTGTATTCTTCTGGAAGGATTCATTTACATCCAGTTCACATATTTGTGAAATACTGTTTTTGTAGTTAAGTGCTTGTGGTGAAGCTAATTAGACTGCTTTCTATTAAGCATTTTCTTTTAGGTTATATGTAGTTACTAATTTTATAAAGGTACATTGCTGAAAGCTTATTAGGCTCTTTTAAATCAATGGATGCATCATTAATGAGACCCATGTCCCCATAGATAAGGTCCTTCAAGGATGCATGTCAATTAGTACGCATCTCTCCTCTTTTTGTGGTATAGCTTGTATAGTATTTGTGGCTTCTTTTGTACCCATTCACTTCAAGTAGGGTGAGGTTGGGCTTCTGCTGGAGTACTCAATAATTCCTCCAACCAAGTACGGTATGTAGGCATTCATACCTCTTCCTGGTAAAATATGAGATCAATTAATCCCTTAATTGGACCTATTTGTTTAGTTATGTTTTTTTATGCAGACTTTATATTTTCTCATTTTAGCTGTTTTATGTTTATATCTGCTCATGTGTCCTGTGGTTTGCAATGCATTTTTTAAAGTTCACATTGGTTATATGAAGCATCAATTTTCTGCAGAATCGAATGAGGAATCCAAACATGGGTGGAGGTTATCCTCAGCAAGGATATCAAGCACGACCACCTACAAGTTGGGGTCCATCATCTGGTCCACCAATGCAACAAGCTGGTTATGGCTACATGCAGGCTGGAGCATACCCTGGTGCATCAGCACAGTATAATACGTCTCAGCCAGCTTATCCAGGCTATCCTCCACAACAACCATCTGGTGGATACCCCCCTAACTGGGACCAGTCATCTGTCTCGGCAAATCAGCAAAATCAGGGTTATGATTACTATAGTCAGCCACCTACATCCCAGCAGCAAACTTCTGGTGGTGCTGCAGCTCCAGCAGATGGCACTGGTTATAATTACAGCCAGGCACCAGCTTCTGGCTATAACCAACAAGGGCAGGGTTATAGCCAAGATGGCTATGGTGGGTATCAGCAGCCTGGGTATGGTCAGCCACCACCTTACGATCAACAGCAAGGTTATACTTCTGCTCCTAGCTACAGCAATGTGGCCAACCCAGCTCAAGAAGGACATGCTCCTTCATATGGAGCTCAAGGAGATTCAGCTCAAGGGTCATCTCAGCCATCTGCAATGGGGCAGCAAGGTTATTCTACTGGCCAGCAGCCTAGCCCGAACCCAGCAAGTTATCCACCTCAGGGAGCTGCTCAGCCTGGTTATGGGTTGCCCCCATCTTCCCAATCTGGCTATGGGAGTCAACCAGCTGCACAATATGGGAGCTATGGAGCACCTCAATCACAGAAACCTCCAGCCAATCCACCTGTTTATGGGCAGAGCCAACAGTCACCCACCACCCCTGGAAGCTATGGCCAGCCTACTGGACAGCCAGGATATCCACACTCCCAGCCACTTCCATCTGGCTATGCGCAACCAGATTCAGGTTCCCAGAGTGCTCCACCATCCAGTTATGGTGCCACAGGTGCTCAGCCAGGGTATGCTCCTCCCTATGGTGTCCCACCAGCTGGCCAACCAGGTTATGGACAGGGGCCTCCCCCCTACAGCGGCACCTCTTATGGTAGTGGTTACTCTCAGCCTGCTGCATATTCTGCTGACGGCAACGCAGCTAACAATGGTCGTGGGACATATGAATCAGCACCAGCATCACAGACCGCCCAACAGAGTGGAGTTGCTAAAGCATCACCGCAAAGTTGAGTTATGTTGGAGGATCCCATATTGGGTGTTGGAGAAAAGGGGTTCATGTGATAGTGCTTTAGGTGTAGACAGGTTTTTGTAGTGCTTTAAGATGATGTGTTTTTCTTTATTCTCTCGCTGTGTAGTTTAGCATGCGTCATGGATTGCTGACTCCAGTTATGCGAGCAAAGCTGACTGAAACTTACCGGTAGTTATTTCCGTAAAAGTTCGAAGCAACGTTTGTCTTGTTTGTTATGCTATGAGATTCCATGCTTATATTTCCGTAGTGTACGCGCGCGCATTGTTATGAACAATGGTGCCAGACAATAGCTTTGGTGTTTAAAATCCCGTGAGCTATCTATAAGCGAGTAGAAGGTAAAAAGTTTGCCCAAATTCGCCAGCAAGCAAGAAGAGAATTTAAGTTGCAGGGAGAAACTATAGCAGAAAGTTTGGAGCAAGAAAGAGACGAGGAAGTTTTACCCAAAACTGTGAGCTTAGAATCATTGGAGGGTTTGATGGATGAATTTGAATTTAGCGACCATGAACAGTTAGCTGTGCTTTGGTTCAGTCTAGAAAATTACACCGTCCGATCCCAAAATGAAAATGAAAAAAAGGGAAGAGAAAATAACATGTGGCAAGAGTATAGTGGTCACCTTAGCACATTCACTGCAGTGTTTCGAGGCAGATCAAGAATAAAGAGAATCACAGAGTCCGGATCAAACCTCGAAAAACCCTACCCTATCTCTCCTGTCACGAGCAGTCGAGATTTTGAGGTGTATGATCTTAACTCGATTCATCTTTTTCTTGTTTAGGCTCTGAATTCTCATGTGCGTTTCAACATTAAGATCTGAGATTGATCCCCTCAATGTATTTTTTGTGTTGTGTTTATTAGTGGCTGCGGTAACATTTAGGAGAAGTGATGGCATCGAAGCTAGTTCAGTTGCAATCCAAGGCTGCTCAAGCTTCACTGTTTATGGCAAAGCATGGTGGTTCTTATTACAGGCAGTTGCTGGACCAGAATAAGCAATGCATCCAGGTCCCGCCCACCGTTGAGAAATGTGATCATCTGTCAAAGCAATTGTTATACACTCGCCTCGCCAGGTTCGAACCCTCTTCCATCTTGTCTAAATATCATGTGTTTGTACTGCAATTGCAAGGGAAATCACGCAACTTTAGTTGAGCAAGTGAGTATTTGCCAATTCACTGCATGTTTTATGGATTTAGGGTTTTGCTAAATTTTCTTGGAATTGTATGCTCTGTTTTTTTCCCCTTTTTTTTCTTTTTTCCTTTTGCTTGAAGTCAAGAAATGGGCATCTCTAGTATGAAAGACCTTGCTAATGTCAAACTTGATTCTTCAACCGCGTTTTTCAACAAAAAATTGAACTATTTTATAGTTTTCTAGTTAATTTCAGTGGTTAATGTTTGGATTGGATAACCCAGCTGATTTCTACCGGGGACTTCAAATTGATTTTGGCATGTTTGTGTTGCATCTGGATTCTAAATTAAGCTGGCTATTCCAGACTAATGGAGTTAATGTAATAATGTTAGACTAATGTAATTATGTGAATGTGTCAGTTACCTCAGAAAGCTTACAAATTTGTGGCGGTCACTGTGAAAGGATTACATTGTTCAGTAATATTGTTCGAGCTTGGCACCTGTGTTCTCCCATTTTTGTTAACCTCTGATTGTTGACTAGTCTAGTAATTAGGATATCTCAATTATTATAGGCAGAACTTGACCTGGTTTCTCATTTCGAAATCAGTTATTTTGCCTGCTGCTGTAAGAATGCATTTTGAGGGTATGTTACCTAAGAACTTTACAGGTTATTTCTAGAAAGAGTATGCCTTGACAGTTTAGAGGGTGGGTGGCATTGTGGTTGTTTTTGTGGTTTTAAAAAAATTGTTTAATAAAAAGTACTTTTTGTGAGGTTTATTTTTAAAAAATAGTGTTTGGTTAAAACTGTGGTTGAAAAAAAAGCAGTTTCTTGTGTTTGGTTAATATCATAGTTTTGAAACCCGGGATCTAGCCGATCCGGGGCTGGAACCGGGTCGGGTTGAAGAAAAAATAGGAAAAGTCATGACCCAGTGTGACCTGGCCGACCCAGTAGGTTGATCGGGCAAAACCTG